>Ga0208720_1000256_pt1 | contig 14495 bp, 11 predicted proteins | sample LakMenEpi20Apr10_FD_150716 | JGI IMG/M metagenome (GOLD analysis project Ga0208720, IMG submission 150716) | Freshwater microbial communities from Lake Mendota, WI - 20APR2010 deep hole epilimnion (SPAdes) | ecosystem: Environmental > Aquatic > Freshwater > Lake > Epilimnion/Euphotic zone ...
TTTTCTTTCCCCCCCAACAGAATTGATATATGCTATGTTTATCAGAAAGGTATTTGGGTCAGACAAAATAAGTTATTTTGACAGACATCAAAAGAAACAATGGGGGGTGTGAGGAGGGGATTTTTTATGGTTCGAATATATTGATATGCTTTATTTTGTAGGGTCAAAAAGGGCGGAACTAAATATTACGGTTTATCATTATTTGCTCAAAAACTCTTACGCTTTATTTTATTTTACCTCAAGAATGCCCGCGCAAATAACGTACTAGTGTAGACAAGTATTTAAACATGTTCTGTTCTCCTGATATTTAAAAATGATACGTTTCCTTATTGGACTGTTGACAATTTTTTGTGATACTACAATGATCTTGTGCGCTTGTTGCAAAAAAGTACCTTTGGAAGCAGCCTCTCACAAACAATGCCTGCAACCATTGTCGTGTAATGTCAGAACTTTTAATTATGAACTCTCTACAAATTCAAACTGTCCAGCATGTTCTCAACATACTTCAGCAATGTTAAACTGCGAGCCCTCGCAGCACGCAACCAAGATTGTTATAACTTATGAAATGGTGGCAGTAGACGTTAGTTGATTTTTGACATTCGGGGAGGCCAGGCCGCTGTTTGTTTGTAAACAGCGGTCTGGCAAGCGAGGAAATTCTTCAACGCTACACAACATACTGCGCGCTGACGGGGAAGAGGATTTTTCAGAAGTATGAAGCCGACTTGAAGCTCGCGCCGGATGACACAATAACTCGGATTTAAACGACCTTGGCGAGAACCGGACTACGATTTGCCGTCGATTTGGGTTTTTATATTTTTGTTAACTGTTATATAAACTGGTAAACAGGCAATTGTTTATTGGCTTTTGTAATTTTTAACAATTAATATTTTTCCCCCTACCAGAGTTTTTTAATGACATTTTTATGGAATTGCAATTAATTACCATCTAATTGCATATACTTGGTGTAATATTTGAGATCAAACCATGTGTACGATTTTTTCACTCTTGGATTTAGTTTTTTTACCAAATTTAGTACTGTGAAATTTTAATAATATTTTTATAATGTAAAGCTCGCGTGATTAGTAAATGTTTATGTTTAACTTCTGTGTAATCATACAACTCGTTTCCTCTTATCGGTCAATACCATCGACCAACCTTTATTGTAAATATGTATAAAAAACCGTTTCTAATGATGATGAGATTAAATGAAAGTATACAAGTGTGCCAGTCGACGATAATGAAAAGTAGTTTACCAAGATTTGAGATCTTTTAGAATTATGGTGGAGAATTGAAAAGTTTCAAAATTAGTTTCGTATTATAAATCTGACAAAATACTCTTCTTCCAAAAAAATTATAAAAATTAAATAAAATCTCCAGTTATATATGCGCATGTAATTGTGAAAAAAAAAATAAAAAAATAAGAAAATATACAAAAAAATGTCCGCGGATCTGAAAAATATGTTGTTTTAAATTTATTTTCTAAAAACATTACTGTATATATATTACATTAGATTATTCGACCGTTTCGTAAGCTTGGGGCAGTGCGGGGGGCGGAAAGAAAGGCAGCGGCGGAGCTGGTCTCGTAGGAGAGAGCAGGCGGTCTGATCCAACTGTTGACAAAATAAAAATACGCGTATTAGTTAGTTAGAGCAACATCATGGACGCGGACGCACTTGCCAGTTACTACACTTTTTCTACAACTTTTATCTCTTTGATGTTACAATTTCCGGCCGGAAATGTGGGCAGCTTGTTTTCAAAAGAAAGTGCTTTTTTTCAAGCAATCCGGAGCCGTCGCGAATCTTTAAAAGAAGTTTTTCTAAAAGAATCGTCGCCGACGCCCGGAGTGCCGGCTGAGGTAACAGGCTACAACGGAAAACGTCAGCAATGGCTTGCAGCTTTGAACGTTTTGGTAAGCGATTACCAAGATCGTTTAATGGTACAAATGGGCGAGCAGTTGCCGTCGGCTTCGTTCGAACTTGTCATGGCAGGTCTGCAAGAGGATCAACAAGCCGAACTACAGGAGGTAAACAAAAAAGACGCTCAATGCATCGGCTCTCTCAAGGCTCGTGAAATACATTTTTAATTTAGTCAGGTCAGGTCAGGTCAGACAATTTTAATGTTTGCTTAATTGGGTAATGCATGAGAATCTTTTTTGTTTCCAGATAAACGCGCGTCACACTGGGACTAGGGTTGCGCTGACTCAAATGTTTAGCAAGCAAACCCCGAACAAATTTCCGCTAGTTACCGAAAATTCGGAAATCTTTCTCGACACGTTTCTCAAATTCAAAAACGGTTTTGATCATCTGACCTCTCACTATTTATTGCTGAGAGGTCTGTTTGAATTTCACCGTCTCGAGGAACTGGACGACGCTTGGCGACTACTCACTGCCGACACTCCGTCTTGGCCGGTTGATTTTTTCTACAATCAATAATCAACAGGATAAACGTGCTCACCCGTGACTTCGTCGTAAACGTTTGGAATTGCCGGATCGAGGGGAGACGGAGGAGGAAGATCTGGGAGCACTCTATTTAGTTGAACCTTTAAAAATTTATAAAAAAACAATTATACATTGCATTTGACAGAAATACACATACTATAATTTATTCTGTTATGGTTTAATATTTTTAACAAAACAATTACCTGAAGGTGGGGGTGTTCGATGACCGGTCTTGATCTTGCTGTTGGCGTCATTTCAACAGAGTCTTGAACTTGATTCTGTAATTTTATTATTTGCGTTATTATAATAAGACGTATTTTAATCAAATAACCTTAATATATATAAAAGGTTTTAGAAAAAGAAGGAGTTTTTTACCTGACGTTTGCAGCAGCTGCATTGACATCGAAGAGACATCAGCTTTGGCCAAATGGAGTAGTATTCCATTGCAAACAGTAGTCCGTAGCACAACAGAACTACGATTGCTCCGCAGCAGAAGCCGGTCCAGAACACCGATTGGTAGTTTGACAACTGCATTTGAACATTTAATAGTTGAGCGTTATTATACAACATGTTTATTAAACTTAAAACATTAAATGAGTATTACAATTAAGTTAACCTGATCCAAGAAGGTGGTCATGAGTTCTGTTGCTGCAGACTCGTCGTAGCCGATCGTTGCTTCTGTTGTTGTTGTTGTTGTTGTGCTGCTGCTGCTGCTGCTGCTGCTGCTGCTGCTGCTGGTGTTGCTGTTGTTGCTGCTCGACATCATCTTAAATACAAATACAAGCACGTACAAGATTGTATTTTTACAGAGGGTTTGAGGGGTAATTTAAAGATTATTTAATTATACCTGAATTGAGCTGTTTGAAAGAGAGAAAGTTGTTGTTGTTGTTGTTATTCTTTTTGTTGTTGTAGAGGGTGGCGGCGTTGTTGTTGTTGATGATGATGCTGATGAGGCGGCGACGGCGGCGGTGGTCTCAGATTGGCACAAAACACTTTCTAGAGTTGAAAGTAAAAAGGTCAAACAGTGGTATTTGACCAGCCAAAAATCCGGACAGATGGGAAGACCTTCGTCTGGTTTTTCACACAGACATGCGAGTTCACAGAGGACCCACGAGGCCGTTTCCTCGTCATCGACAAAAAAATGTTGTCTCAAGCAAGCCTCCATATTAGACCAAAAAATAAGTATTCACAAATAAATATGAAGAAGCAAAGTGAAGCAAAACTTCTAACGTGTTTTTGATGATCTGCTCGTAATTTGAAACGTTTGCAATTATGCATTTTTGTATTTTACTTATCTATGACTGAATTTAGAACGAAGCAACTACATTTCTGTATCGTGTTTATGAATATTAGTTTAACTCTACATTAAGCAATAAAACATATTTTGATTATAATTTTTATTTGAATAAGTTGTTGTAGATTATTGAACTAGAGAAAAAATATATTTTTGGGTTCAGCATCAAATGATGTTTAAAGTACAGGTAATTATATTGAAATATTATTTCTGACTTCATGATTGGTATATAATTGTGCTTCTGTATTGTTACAATTTAGTAATTGTCTCCTTTTCAACGCAAACGATCGATAATTATCCCAAAAAAATCAATTTTCAAAAATAACAATTCATTTTTTTTTCTTTTTTTTCTTTCGCTATTATTAAAGCTCAATTAGAAACGAGTTTAAAAAACGCTGTTATTGTTTGACAAACTATTATCTGTATTTAATTGAGACTCTTCATATATATCCTCCCTTCTAAGGTTAAAACAATTTTTTTGTAACTTGATAGGAAAGAATTATTTGTATCATTATATTAGAACTCAATTATTTGTTTCTCTCTCTCTCTTTCTCTCTCTACCTAAATATTCTTTTGGTCTGCGTTTGTACACTTGATCGATTGTTTTTTTTGCGTCTCGCGTCTGGCAAATAAAAAACACAATAGTTTCGTTTCTTCTCCTCCCCACTCCCCTCTTTGAGGTTTTTGTTAATCGTTTTTTTTTCTGTAGACTAAATATGCACCCACCCTAACCAAAGAATCGATGAAACAAGTTTTTATATATTGAGCATCGCATTTATTGATTTTTTTAAGTTTTCTTAACACTAACCATAATAGCTCTATTGTAATTTATGTTTGATTTTTTTAACAAAGTTCTTAATTCATATTCGCATTGATTGTGCAAGTAAAATCTAAACATTGTTGAATTTGATCTCATTGCAAAAACGCCATTGTTGGGATGAAAGTAAGTTCGATTGTCCATATCTTTGTCCCATACTTTATCTGTTAAAGAATTGGTGATGTGTTCGTATGCAGTGATGTACTTGAAAAACTGAAAAATAGTAATATAAATATATATAATTGTTATTAGATAAAATTTGTATTACTTTTTACCCAATAAAATAGATGTATATAGAAATATTAATTTAATTTAATTTAATTACCCTGTAGGTGACAAGAACGTTATCTTTGTTGTGCAAAGACAGACCCACAAAATGATCTGTAATTTGCATTTTTTGTCCGAATGCAGATTTTTCCGATCGCTTTGAATATTCTTTGGTTGACACATTTGCATAGGCTTCAAATTCTTCCCAAGTAAATTTGATTTTTCTCGGTAAATAATTTGTTTCCAAAGATTGCAGCGGGTAAAAATAATTTTCTGACAAAGAATAATGTCCCACTCCCAATCTTGAGCTAGCATTACTGTCGTAATTTGCCGCTGTTGAAGCTGTTAGATAATTTTTTAAAATTGACGGTTCATCAACAAAAGGACAATTTCCTGGAATTGTAATTCTGCAATGGTTAAACTGAACTTTTGGCCATAGTTCGTTTAGATTTTCTTTCCACAGCATCCACAATTCGTTAGAGGTTTTGTAGAAATTAAATTCTAAAATAAAACCAGGAGCTGAAATGTAAATTAAAGGCACAATTTGAAGAGCGTCGACTTGCAGCAAAACAACTACTTCGTGCTGGTGAGCTGAGGAATACCCGCAAGGTTTTAAAATAGCAAGCAGGTCAGCCTTGCTAGGACAACAAGTTAAACAACCAAACGACGTTTTGAAATCTTCTCCGCTTCTGGTATATTTTTCCGGTCCCACAATGCTAGATGTAAAGTGGGCAAAAAGCGTTTGCAAATGTAAACTAACGTTAGACAGTTCGGCCTTTATTAGTTCTCCTGCGGCTGACAAAAACATTAAAGTGGACGGTCCGCACCAGAGCTTTGAACTGCAGTGAAATGAGTCAAACGAAATGTTCGGAGTAACTTTGACCTTTCGTGCAATGCCTGCTACAGATAAATAACGAAAAATTAATATTTCCCCTTTTGGAGAGTATTTGTTGATGCTCAATAAAATTAGGTGAAGACCGTCAGGACTCCACTCGGCTTTTAGATGAGTAGCCATTTTTGTTTTGACAAAACGGTACACAATTTGTCCAACGTTTTCTCTTGCTTTACCTCCATAACTAAAAATCCACAAGTAAGCAGACGTTATAAAGGCTCCAAGTTCAAAGCAAGGGTTGAATGTTATAAAATTTTCATTATATTCGCTGTGCAAGGCGCCCATGTCCAACGAGTCAAAGAATTCGTCCGCGTTGGTCGGCTCAAGACACCGACTCAAAGTTAATAAATTTTTTTCGGAAATTAAGATTTTTCGTAAAAACGCATGGCACTCTGATTTTTTTTCGCAGATTCTGTACTGTTGTAAAGGATCGTACTGTCTTTTTTGAAAATTTAAAATTAGCAAATGATCGTTTGCAAATGTTTTGTTAAAGAAAATGCTGGTTAAAATTTTTCGTCCGGATCGGGTTGAAGTTCCTTGTAATTTTAAGTAGGCAAAAAAGTTGGGACATCCAATGTCTCTCATCACTATAGCCAATTGGGCTAATTCCGAAAACGAAATATAACTGAGAATTTCTTCCACAATCAACCAATATTGATTAACAAATTTTTCGATGAAAAATGCGGCTGCAATTAAAAGTCTCAAGCACACTGTTTGCTGAAAGTGATACTGCTTCAGTGTGTACTTGTTGTTTAGAATTTTTGAAATCTTTTTTTCTCGTTCAGTTAAATAATACGATTCTTCCATGGTGAATAATAAAAAACAAAAACAATTTTTTTATTTTTATTTTATTTAACAAACTCGCGTAACCGAATAGACGCAGCAAAATACTGATCAAGAAAGGAACAACAACTTTTGTAAGGGGAGCGATATTTTGGTACTCGGGGCTTTGTTTAGGCAAATTAAAAAAGGGGGAGAGAGAGAGACGAGAAAACGCAGGCCGGAACAATAGAGAAAAAATATATATAGTTATGAATAGAATTAGAATTAAACCATTAAGAAAGAGGGGCTACTTTAAAGTGAGGATTGCTAACAAAAATAGACGGAATATTGCAAAAAGTTTTAAGGTAGTTGTGCAGCACAAGCAAATCTTGAGAAGGCGGTTTTCCTGCAGAATCAAGCAAACATAAAATATAATCGACCAACGAAATTCGTTTGGTATTGCGAACGAGATTACTTTGAAAGCTGATAGTGAGATCGTGATCTCTTACAAGGGATAAATTTAAACAATTAATTAAAATAGAAAACACTGCGGCTGCTTGAGCTCGTAGCAAATGCGTTTCGGTAAATTTGTCAAATTTAGATTCTAAAATTTTTTTTTGCAATTCATTCTTCTCTTTTTCCTGTGCTGCAATAGCGTCGACGCGGCCCGTCGATAAGTCGGGAATCGTCGACGTGTCAGAAAGCTGTCTTGAATTTGAAATCGAATTAAGCAAATCCGGAGTAAAATAAAATTTCATTAAACTTGTGTCAAAATAAAAATAACAATTTTTGCTTTGTTTGTTAGTTGTAGCTAAAGCTAAAAATTGTACTAGCCAATTTTCTACAATTGTTGCATCTATCTTAAAAACGGTTTTTAGACAAGTGCGAATAACTGGTTTGTTAGAGGGAGAATTAGAAAATATTAGATAGTGAAAAAAGGGTAGCAAAGACCAAACGGCCGTTTTTTGTACAGAATGAGTAACGCAAAATACTTTTTGTGCTTTATGGTGGGCGTCGAAATTCAGGCATTGTCGCAACGTTTTTTCGTTGGCAGGCGTTAAATATATTATGTCTTCAAAAATAATTGTAGAATTTGGTTTTGTTGCGGAGAGCTGACTAAACGAAAGGGGAATTACTCTTTTGGCGCCCAGCTCATCTTTGTATTCAGCCAGTTCAACGGGTCCGACGTTAACGCAGTAGACCAGTTGTTGGTGATTGGTGGTTTTTAAGTGAAGCAAAATTTTTTTCAACAGCGACGATTTGCCTGTTCCGGACCTAGTGAAACAATATCCCTTGTCAATTGCCGTAAAAATAACACATTTTATAGTAATTTGTAAAAAATGTTACCTAAAACGGTATAATGATAAAGATTATTGTCTCACCCGCCAAGAATTAAGCAGCATCCGTAGTCTGATTTTGATAAAGAAGGGTCGTAGGGTTCGGGTCGTCGTCGAATCATTGTTTCTTTTTTGCGGATTTACCGCCGGGAGGATTAGGCGAAGGATTGCGCTTTCGATTTCGTTTTCGGGAAACAACAATTCTTTCCGACGTGCCTAAATCTTCTTCTTCGTTGTCCTCGTCGTCGTCGTTGTCGCCGCCGCCGCCGCCGCCAGCGTTATCGTCGTTGTCTTCGTCAATTTCAGAGTCACGATTGTTGTTGTTGTTGTTGTTGTTGTTGTTGCTGCTGCTGCTGCGGATTAAAGCAAATGAGTGAAGCGTAGAAGAGAGTCGCGGACTGTCGCCTTGCGAACCGTGAGCGATTCTAGCCTGAAGCAGAGTGTTCATGTATTCGTTTTCGGCCGCCTCTCTCTGTTTGGTTATTTCGGCCTCTCGCTCCGCAGCGTTGGCTAAAATAGCGGCGATCGCAGATTCGTTGTCGTCGTTGTCAATCTTGTTGCCCCGGTTTTCATATTCGTTCTTTACCAAATCCATGAAGTCCTTCTTGAATTCGATGCTGCTCATGAAGTCCAAGAACACCGTGTAGGGCATGAGCAATCCGTTTTTGTCAAAATGATACTCGCCATCATCTGCGTGTTCCAACGATTGAGGCTTGAAGGCGCTGGACGACAACTTCAGCCCTATGACACAATCCTTGATGGCGCAAACAGGCAGCACCTTGACATTTTGGGCGTCGCGAACAAAGTGCCAGTTGCTGATCGTCAAGACGAATTGGCTCACCAACTTTTGACCGGTCTTGTCGGTTGATTCGAAGCTTGATAAAACAGTGTTATCAGTGATTGCCGAGGGATGACTCTGTAAAAATAAAAATGTGCAATATTACCAGCTGCTCCAATAGTATTGTTTTTGTTGTGGAAAAACATAATTGGTGGGTAATAATTGCAATTTAAATTTTTACCTCTTTGTTAACGACGTACTTCACGTTCCAGGCGTTAACCAGCTGCGACACCTTCTTACGAATGATGGAGTTGGTTCGTTCCGGATTTCGACCAAAAAAATTGTAGGCCGTGTTGATGTCCAAGATGATCTGAGATTCCGGGCGATACTTTTTGGTGCCGTCCACCAATTTGATGTGGAAAAAGTGCTTCTTGAAAGGGTACAGCGGACTGTAAAAAATATATTTTCCACCACTTATTATTGAAACAAAGAAAATATGTTGTAATTGCTTAAGCGCAAGTAAATTAACCGTAAATCATAGAGACCACGTGGCCCAATGGATAAGGCTTCAGACTTCGAATCTGAAGATTGCAGGTTCGAGTCCTGCCGTGGTTGAATTTTTTAAAAATATTTTAATAAATAACTTACGCGTATTTTCGCTTCAAGGCAATTTCAGATGTTTTGAGCTTGGCAGAAGCTTCGCCGGATTGTTCGATGGTTCCCGAAAGAGCGTAGTCCTTGTTACCGGCCTTGACAATAATCGTAGAGAGATATATTGCCTGATAGTGATGAATCAGCGACCAAGTTGGATCTGGAATTAGGTCTTGTTCGGCTTCGACTTTTTTGCTTCCCCAAAATTGAGTAGCCATGATTACTGCAAGTTGAACTGTTTAAACTTCAACTAGTTGTACTACAGTTCTCTTTGCAACTATTTAAAGCCAAACGAACGTTGCTGCGCGCTAGAACAACACACCACACCCTCACTTTCCGGGGCGCAAAGATACCTTTCAGAAAAATTGTTGACTACAAAAAAACACTCTAAACATTACTTCAATCAAGTTTCTATTCTGCTAAGCGTAATAAGTTGCAATGTTTTTTAAAAATAATTAACTATAGCAAATAATGTAAATGTTTGTTGTTCATTGTTTACCTTGGTCAACAGTGCAGAAACGGTTTATGGTTTTGTTTATGTTTTTTGATTAGAGGGGGGAGGGGGTACTTTGTTTAAAGATTTTCCCTTTTTTCCCCCTACCTTACTTATTTCTGATGTCCTCTCTTTCTCTCTTTTTTATGGCGTGATTAAAGAGAGATAAACCATACTTTCTATATATTTTTGAATAAGCCAGTATGCGTTTTATTGTTGTCAATTATCAATTGTTATTCTCTCCAACGGTCTAGCTTAGCAAACTTATTTCTAAACGAAAAGAAAAAAACCCTCTCAAGAGGAGATCCCAGAATAGTCAGCTTAAAATGAACTAAGTACACATTGTTCTTGCGATCCTAAAAAACATTTTTCCAACAAAATTGATTGCACAATTGGAGCGAAAAAAAATATATAAAAATAGTACGCTTATTAGGTAAGTTGTTCAAATTATTGTTTATTATAGATTTATTTTGCATCGATATAATATTACACACACCAAAATAATATATATATATATTGTACAAAGATCATTGCTGCCGTCGCTCAATTAATGTATGCAAATATTCAATAATATTTATGTATTTATTATGTGTTTATATATGTGTATATATGCGCGTGTTTAAATGTTGGACAGAAAAAATAGTACGCAAAAAGACCAAATATCCTTTTTCTGAATAGACCTTTTTTGTACAGTGCAATAATAAGACAACGCGTGTTTTACACACACACACACACACACACACACACACACACACACACACACACACACACATTATAAATGTTTTTTTTCTTCTTTTTGTTTTTCGAAAGAAATGAGTTTTGCTGCATATAAATAGAGTTACTATATCCCATTCGATAGCCCAATCTGTGTTTGCGTCAAACTGTGTGGCACATCTGTATTTTTGTTGTACTTGCGATAAAAGTATTATTTTTATCCTTAACATACAGTATCAAGCATCGGCGTTTCTTATTTCTGTTTGCAGTTTTTTTGTGTTCTGTTCTGTTGTGTTGTGGTGTGTTGTGTTGCGAATGACAAAAGTAACATTTTTGCCTAAACCAACAGAGTTGAGTTCATGTCTCGGGATTTTAACCTAAAAGTTAATCGCACTCGTGCTCGATATAATCCTGTGCAAAACCCTACACCGTTTGTTAATGTGGGCGGTCGATTGGTGTCTGCTGCAACGCTTCCATCCGTTTCCGCACCGGTTGCTGCAGACGGGTTGCCGGAACGAGGAGTACTACGATCCGGATCAAGATTTGCCGCTCGAAACACTTCGTATTTTTCGACGCTCAGAGAACTTTACGCGGTTCACAAGAGATTGCTCGATAATGAGCCGGCTGTGTCCACCAGAATTGCCAGAGTGGGAGAATCCAGAAATGGAAGTTTGCTGCTAACCACCATACGATTTCGTTTCGACTATCCCGCCATAGCTTATCGACTTCGCCTTGAACTGCTGGAACTATTTCGCCAACACTCGCAAAATAATCGAGAGGGATTCGAAGTGATTGTGACGTTTAACGCAGTGCTAACCAATCATAACCAGACCAGTTTTTCTGTTTTTTACGGACAAGATTTTCGCGCCGGAAATAATTCGGGGGCTGCGCCCGAACTCAAGTACGGTGACACAGTGGTGGTAAAAACAATTTCGGACATTTCCAAAATTCCAACCTCGTTTGACGCCGATTCGTTGATTGCCTCTCATCGACGAGCGTTTGAAACTTCCAACGTTAAAATATTTAAATTTTTAAACATTGTGTTTTTGGTGGTGCGTTTTTTGGACGGGTCCGGCGCTGCTGCTGCTGAAACATCTCGGGGAGGTCAGATTCGACGTCCGCAACCGTCGCACCACCGCTAAACAACATGAATTTTCAAGGAATGGATCTGTGCGACGGCAAACGCGTATGTCTTTCTAAAGCGTTGCTTGAATCGGTGTCGGACGTCCGGACCGGACTAGAAGTCTATCACGAATATTTTTTACCTTTTACGCTGGTGTCTGACGAGGCCAATCTTTCGTGCTTGCGACGCTTGCCTCGCATGGAAAAAAAAGTACGCAACACAATGTACAAGCTGTCCGAACCCACCAGAGATCCGGCTTTTTTTAATTTTGGCTCTCATCACGACCTCAACCGACTGAGCAAGATGCTGAACAAAGAAATTGTAATTTTTTTCTCAGACTCGGCGACTAAGATGTCGTTCCTAGAAATCTATCACGACTTTCGCCACCTCTCGGTGCGTTCGGAACAAAGGGAGCAGTCGACTTTGTACTATTTGACCACCGCTGCCAAAGAACTCTTCAAGTGTTCCGAATCGTTTGACGCTCTGGTTCAAGGCTCGGACTACTTTTTCTGCGCTCCCCAATCGTTCCGCACTTTTAATCTGCAATCCAATTTTGGCTTGTGGGGTCGAATGTCCCAGCTGTTGGAGAAAAGGGGTCCCAATTTTGAGGTCTCCCAAGTTTGTCAGCTATCTCTGTCGGCGCCAAACGTTTACGCCTTTTGGAACGAGGTCGTGGTGATTGTCTCTTTTTGTCGCAGTCTCTTTGTTCAACACGAATCTCGGCTTCGCGCTCGAAAACAACCTCGTTTTTCTTACTTTTCAACGTTGGCAGTTGTGGCACCCGCCGTCGACGATCCCAGCGTCGAAGCCCTTCAGTTAGAGAGCGTCGCTCGCGTTGTCTGTTTATTTGGCAATAACAAAATGTGTCTGCTCACCAAGGAGTTTGCCGACCATGTTATTGCCGGTCTATTAAAGGGCAAGTCAAACCGCGATCGCCCGCTGCCCAACGACTTTTTGAACGAACCCAAGGTGGGAGGCGAGGAACGTCGTGCCGCCGCCTTTGCTTTGGACGAAAAACGACGCAGCCGCAAATGCAACAACAAAGTTAAAATTTGTACGTGCCACCTTTGTTCGGCTTCCGAATTTGACGCCAACATGTCCAAGGCCGGTCCCGAGCAGCTGGTGACGTCGGAATTAGACGCTCGAGATTTGCTTCAACTGTTGGGAGCTTTGGACGCCGCCAACGAGGATATTCTTGAAAAGCTGTGCGAGCTGAGCGTGGCGTCGATGGACATTGAATCCATGACGGTCAACGCCGATCTTTTTTCGCCAAATTATTTGGGCGCCTTAAAATATGCCGAAATTGATCGCGGTCAATTGGAAGATCACGTTAAGAAGGTGCAAAAGCCGATCATGATTGCCCACGTCGACGCTCTCGGTCAGACCAATCCCCGTTTACGCATCATGCTGACCGCCGGAGCCGACACCGAAGAAGCTATTTTTCGAATGATGACTAAATATTGGAAGAAAGTGTTGCGACTGCAGCAACGGTGCATTCGGGAGAAACGCAAGATTGCTGCTCCCATACTTGGCTTGATTCAAGAATACAAAGACGCTTTCTTTGGCGTCGCCGGTCGCGAAGTTGACGAACTTGCTCGACTCAACTTTAACTTGGCGCCGGAATTACAACAAGAGATGAACGCGACCACGCTCACCAAAGCCTGGTGGCAACTGCTTCCCGGCAAATTGGAAAAAGCGCTCAACAAACTGATTCGGCAGTACAACATTTTCAGTTTTTACGGGTAAGAAGAGTTTGGATTTTTTCCGTATATATATATTTTTCTGTCTGCCTGTTGGTTAACTTTATTCAACGTTTTACTGTGTGTGTGTGTGTGTGTGTGTGTGTGTGTGTGTGTGTGTGTGTGTGTGTGTAGTCACACCTTGGATTAATAGATTTTTGCAATTATTTAATTTACAGTTCCGGCTACGATCACGTGTTGCTGGAGAGCTACCTGGTGCCCTACCTATACGAAAAACGATTTTACCCCAAATTGGAGCGACGGGGTAATAAGCTGTCGACCATTCGCACCCGAACCGGCATCAACTTTCGAGACGTGACCAAGCTGTTGGCGCCGTCCACCAATTTGCGCAGCTTCGGCAAACTGTTCAACTTGGAAGTAAAAAAAGCCACCTTTCCGTTTTCGGTGCTCACATCGGTCTACGTGTTGCGCTGGCCAAAGCTGCCCACCGATCTCGCAGTTTGGAAATCGGACCTCAGCGGGTCTCCGTCCATTGGTCCGGCCGAACTGGCCGAGGCTCAAAAAATGTTTGAAGACGCGAGCTGTCAAAACCTGGGCGACTATCTCAGAGCCTACTTGAAACTCGACGTTGACATTCTCTATCTGGCGAGTCAGGCGTGGCGACGCTCGCTAAAACAACTGGTCGGCATCGACTTTGTCGAGTCATCTAAATTTACCATCTCCAGCCTGAGCAACCTGGCCGGTCAAAAATGTTTGTCCCGTCACCTTCGACTGGGCAATTTTTTCCCCAACAACAGCCAGCACTATCGCCTATTACGCAACGGAATGAGAGGGTAAGAACTCGATAATAATAATAGTTAACTTTTTTAACACTTTTATCTATTCATCCCCCACGCAACAATGTGCGCGCGTGTGTGTAGTTTTCTGCACACACACACACACACACACACACACACACACACACACACACACTTTTTGGTTACTTATTATTAATGATTGGTATTAATTGTGCGTTTGCAGCGGTCTGACGTCTGTGTATCGCAGCAAAGCCGGCGGTCAGGATCTGGAAGACGACGACGAAGACGAGGAAGGCGACGACGATGACACAGAAATTAATTATCGAAACAACAGTCACTGGAAACGGGCGGCCGACTGCGGACTCTCCAACTACGTGTCGTACTATGACGCCGCCTCCCTCTATCCCTCGTCGGGTAAGAACAACAACAACA
>Ga0208720_1000258_pt1 | contig 14249 bp, 11 predicted proteins | sample LakMenEpi20Apr10_FD_150716 | JGI IMG/M metagenome (GOLD analysis project Ga0208720, IMG submission 150716) | Freshwater microbial communities from Lake Mendota, WI - 20APR2010 deep hole epilimnion (SPAdes) | ecosystem: Environmental > Aquatic > Freshwater > Lake > Epilimnion/Euphotic zone ...
TCACCTCGATTACCAATATGAATTTCGCATCTATCTCCTTTACTGTTTATTGTTACATCGTTCGGGTTGTAACGATTACCAAATAGATAACTATCTAATAGATTTTGGTTATCTTGGTTGATGTTTTTGGGTTTTTTACAAAAGCTCATTTATTATATAAAAAAAAAATTATAAGAGTTTAAATGAAACGAGTAGCACTTTTGGTTTTTGGACAATTAAGGACAGCAAGTATTATATTGCAATAAAGTATGATGTATATATCCTAACAGATAGAGATCCTAGAGGAAATTATAGCGATTTAACTTTAAGTCGAGTTGAAAATATTTTTATGAATGAACAGGTTGAAATCAAGCTGATATCTTATTGGGAAGATTTAATTAATTATCATAAGAAGGATAGGCAGATAACGGAACATTATATCCGTATAGGAGAAGGCAAAGCTGGTTGGGGTGATAAGATGTGGTTTACTGCAAATATGTGGTATAGAAGATATGTTTTATGGGAATTATTTCTAGGTAATTCAGTTGAAGAATATGATAATATATTGTTATGTCGTCTATTCGATACGAAGATTATAAGCTTGAGATCAATATTAAATTTAGATAATGATATTAATATTGATAATACAATTTATTTTTGTATGGATACTTTGGTTTATGGCAAGAAGGAGATATTGAACTTGTTTTTAAGGTCATTTAATGATTTATCTGTTTGGACTGATTTTGAATGGACAAATGAGTTTAGGAATTCATTTGCTAGTTTTGATTATTGTTTAGCATATAATAGACCTACATTCTGTTCTGAAGCTCAGGTTTTTAACTTCATATGGAGGACATTTCCTTTCTGGAAAAACATAAGATGGGATTATACAACAGTTGATTCACCGTCTCATATTGATGCCTTATTTCACATATTCCATATACCGAATAGAGAAACATTTAAAGAATAAATCGTTCTTTAAATGCTATTTAAAAATATAAGAGTATAAAATGATTACAAATCAAACTGCAAATGAGTTTAAATAAAAGGAAATTAACGGAACGAGAAAAGAAGTATGTGAGTTCAACACAAGACTGGAAATGTGGATATTGCAAAAAGTCATTACCTCCTTCTTATCAAATTGATCATATTATACCTTTTAGTATATGTCATAATGATGAGATCGATAATCTGATGGCTCTATGTCCAACCTGTCATGCAAATAAAACACAGATCGAATATAATAGAATTCTTCAATTCAAAAAATTAAAGGCTTTAACCAACCGACAATTTGTATGTTGGTTTTGTGTAGAAGATGACGATGATGAACATAAATGCAATCGAGAATTAAAACCAATAATAAAAAAACAAGAATCTAAATTGAATTCCAATATTAATTCTTTAGATAAATTTAACTTTATAAGTTCAGAAACAACCATGCAAACCAAAGGGAATTCTAATGAAAAATTACAATCAATAACAAATCAAATTATGAGCTTACATTTAGATTCTATTTTACATATTAAGTTACAAAACTCATTTATATTTGTCAACTCGTTCTTCACTCCTTCAACTTCATTTTCAATTGAGGAGATATCGAAAGCTGTGTCGATAGCAACAAGGACGAAAAGAGACTCAAAAAGATATGATGAAGTAGAAATAAGCATTGATATCGGATTAATAGGTGAAGAAGTAGGAAATGAGATGGTTGAATTTTTGAACGACAATCTCCCTTCACTTTTACCAAATCGAATATTTAAAAATGATGAGGTGAATTATACTTATTTATTTTAAAATTATTTTAAAATAAATTATTTGTTATTATAAATGAAACTAAATAATACTTTTTTGGCAGTTTTTTTGTCTGTATTGGGTCTGTTCTTAACGGTAGTCAGTTTAAGATTAAGCGGTGTAATTCAAGAAAATAATAGTTGTATTCAACAACATGCATTACATAATGCTAACCGTGGTATCCTAATTATTGGTCTTATTTTGTTTATGAGTTCTGTTGGATATCTCCTTTGTAAGAACAACTGCTCAGATCTCTCTGTCGCATCATCAACATCTGATGTGATGTACTTTAGTTTTAACCTAGTATTGGGTATTATTATTATTGTATTGTTTTCGATAGTCTCAAGCGAACTTAATAAATGCAATACATCACTTAAGAAAACCGATTCCAGCTTAATTCTTGCAGGACTTCTAATTGGTATATGTGCAACTGTTTTGTCTCTTGGTTTCCTAGGCAAAAAACTATATGACAATAGAGATAATGCTTCAAGCAATCTTGCTCAGATGAAGGAAAGTGCTTCAAACAGATTTGCCCAGATGAAGGAAAGTGCTTCAAGCAATCTTGCCCAGATGAAGAATAGTGCTTCAAGCAATCTTGCCCAGATGAAGGAAAGTGCTTCAAGCAATCTTGCCCAGATGAAGGAAAGTGCTTCAAACAATCTTGCCCAGATGAAGAATAGTGCAATGTCTAAAGCACAAAATGCTGCTAATAGTATTACATCTTCACCTTATCGTAATAAGAATATTGATATTAATCTTCCCGATATTAATTCTCTTCCTCCTCTACCATCAGATTATACTCCTGGTCTAAATCTAGGAAATCCAAGTAATGGACCTAGTCGTTATATCGATCCTTTTGGATTAGATATTTCTCATTCTAGAGGTGATAATCCGGTTAGAAACAATGTTCCATATGTAGATCCTTTTGGATATGATAATTAATACAAATTATATTTCTCGATCTTTTAAAATAAAATGATTGTTATTTTAATCAGAAGTAAGAGTGATACATTATAATTATAAAATTTCAATTGACTTTCAATTGAAATTATTTATTTGTTTTAATTCTTATTCTCTTTTTTCTCTAACGAGATTATACCATAGTCGTGTATATCGTAATACATCTTCTTCTTTTACACTCTTGTCTGATACTGTTTTCAATATATTTTTAAAAACATTATTCACATTATTCCTCTGTATATCCCTTCCTCCTTCAGAAGCAATATATCCTAATAAATAAGCAGTAGGATTTTTATATTGTGGTTCCTTCAATATATCAACAGTTTCGATCAACTGTTCTAAATCATTGCCGGATAATTTAATCCTATCTTCTCTCAACTGTTGAGCAATTGCATTTACAGTCTCCTTAAAATGACCCTTTGCATCAAACTTCTTATTCATTCCAAGGACATCTAATGTGCCTAAACCAAGAGGTGCGAAACCGGCTTGTGCAAATGCATTTATTGACTGTTGAAAAACAGGTTCATCTATATAGTCATCGTCGTCCATTTATTACTAAAAATAAAATACTTAATATAATAAATGTATGATTATATTATCATTGGAGCCGGTATCGCAGGTTTGTATACAGGATATAAACTCAAAAAAAAGAATCCAAATTATAAGATACTTATTTTAGAAAAGGAAAAAATAATTGGAGGAAGAGCAGGATCAGATAAATTTTATGGTTCCGAAGTCCTTTCTGGAGCTGGTGTAGGTAGAAAATCAAAAGATAAAAGACTTCTTACACTTTTAAAAGAATTACAAATTCCGGTTCATTTTTATACTTCTAAAATAGTATCAAGCGGATTTAAAAGAATCGATATAATGAAAGCTATTAATCAATTGAAAATTGAATATGAAAAAAACCCAGTTCATATCACCTTTAAAAAGTTTGCTATAGAAAAATTAGGAATAAAAAAATATAATAAATTTGTCTTGTCAACGGGTTATTCCGATTACGAAAATGAAGATGTTGAAAATACTCTCTATCATTACGGAATGGAAGATAATGCTGGAAATTGGACTGCTTTTTCAGTCGATTGGAAAAAGTTATCAGAATCTCTTGCTAATCAAATTGGAGTAGAAAATATTAAAACAAAACAAAATGTAATAAAAATCAGTAGAAAAGAAAAGTGTTTTTTCGTAAAATCAAATAATAGAAAAAGTATAAAAATCTTTAAAAGTAAAAAAATTGTTATTGCTTCAACCGTAAATACAGTTCGAAAATTAATAAATAATCGAATATATGATTATATTGAAAGTCAACCATTTGTTAGAATTTACGGTAAATTCAATCGAAAATCATCTGAAATTATAAACAAAAAAATTGATACATTTACTGTTGTGAAAGGACCCCTCCAAAAGATAATACCAATGAATAAAAAGAACGGAATATACATGATCGCATATAATGATAATAAAAATAGTTTAGCTATACAATCTAAACTGAAAAATAATTTAAGAAATCGTAATTACTTTTGTAAATTATTGAAAAAAGCACTTGGAATTCAGTCTCCTCTTTTTATGACGGGAATGAAAATATATAATTGGAAAGAAGGAACTCATTATTATAAACCACTGTTTCCAAAATATAAGTCATTTAAACAATTCATAAAACTAGCACAACATCCAAGAGAAAATATACTTGTTGTAGGAGAGATGATTAGCACATATCAAGGCTGGGTTGAAGGTGCTCTTGAAAGTGTTGATAAAGTTTTGTAATTTACAATTAAATTTATTATATATATCATATAATAAATATACCAAAAATGCCTAATGTAACAAGAATAGAGGATTTACCAGATCTTTCTGATATAGAAACATACGATGTAGGGGAATCGGGTATGGGAAACAAAGATCCTAAAATGAATAAATATATCAGGAATCATTCAAGACAATCCTATACTAATTTAGATATGAATCCAAAATTTGAACCATATAAAAGAAATAATGTTGAAGAATATGGATATGATACAAATGATTCTACACAAGCACAAGCTCCATTACAAGATGAAAGAAATATAGAAAGATATGATTATGAACCTACTCCATTACCACAGGTACGACTCAATTGTTTAGATGTTTGCAATCACATTAAAGACTGTCCATTATGTTCTAAATTCTATCATAACGATAATACATTATACCTCATTATAATCGTTGTCCTATCGATTCTAGTCCTAATCCTAACCAAAAAAGTTCTTAACCTATAAATGATATAAAAAGAAAGGATTTTAAACCAAATGGAAGAAGTAAAGAACTCAACGGATGAAGATATTACTGTTAATAATCTCGAAATGAAACAAGAAATCGAGAAAAATGATGATGCTATTTTTACATCATCAGAGAATAATATAGGTGTTGAAATAACCCCAGAAACAACTCGATATATACCAAAGAAAAATAAGCTTGAAATTGAATTTATATATCACGACTACGATACACTTGTTTTAGCAGGTGGATCTACCAAATCTTTAGTTACATTAGGTGCACTTCAATATGTATACGATAACTATCTACATCGTAACATTAAGTACTATATCGGAACATCATCTGGTGCAATGATTTGCTATCTCCTCATTATCGGATACACTCCTATAGAAATAATCGTTTATATTTGTACAGAACAACTCCTTGAAAAGATGCAGAATTTTAATGTTTTCAGTCTAGTTCAAGGCAGGGGGGCTTGTTCTTTTAATGTTATACAAGAACAGATAGAAAAAATGACTATACTTAAAATTGGATATCTACCTACTTTAAAAGACATAAAAACCAACTTCAATAAAGAACTCATTTGTACAACTTATAATTTATCTGAATCAAAAACTGTTTTTCTTAATTACCAAGATTATCCTAATCTTCCTTGTATTACAGCAATAAGAATGACTGCCAATCTTCCTCTCATCTTTGAAAATTATAAATACGGAAATGGCTTCTATATAGACGGTGGTGTATCTGATAACTTTCCAATTGATTATGCAGACCTTATCGGAAACAAAATCCTAGGTATAAACATAATACAACAGATAAAAGAATATGAACCAAATATGAACACTCTTGAATTCATCTATAAGGTTATGTTCATACCTATACAGCAATCTATCGCCCATAAGTTATCTAAAGTTTCTAGCAAATGCAAAATCGTTCAACTACAATACGATAAACTTAAATTCTTTGATTTCAATGTTAGGTCTCAAATGAAAATGGAAATGTTCTCTTCTGGATATCAACAAATATCAGAAGAAATTTAACTTGATCTTCAATTATAAAACATCATGTTTTACAATTTAAAAACCAATAAATAATACATCAATTTAAATAAAGATCGAATTTATTTTCTCAAAAATATACCGATCTCCAGTTCAAAAGTAAAGTATACATCAAATTTATCTATCTCTGTTCAAATATCCGTTGATACATTTGATCTTCAATTCAAAGTAAATTATAAAAGAATTTATCTCTGTTCAAAATTTATCTGTAGATATAAACTGATCTTCAATTCAAAGTAAATTGTAAAAGAATTTATCTCTGTTCAAAATTTATCCGTTGATACATTTGATCTTCAATTCAAAGTAAATTATAAAATTTAAATTCTTTTATAATTCAAAAATTAAATATAGAATTTATATTTATCTCCAAACGGATCTTCAATTCAAAGTATCGATTGATTTATCTCCGTTCAAAAGTATCAGTAGAATTATCGATTGAATTTATCTGTAGATATAAACGGATCTTCAATTCAAAGTAAATTATAAAAGAATTTAACTTTTATAATTAAAAATTAAATATAATTATCTATCTCCAAAATAAACTGATTTCCAATTCAAACTTAAAGAAAATTATATTTTATCTCTAAATTAAAAGTAAACTAATATGATCTTCGATTCAGCTTAAATTTTACAATTTCAAATAACTTAGAAATAAATTTGATTTGATATAAAATTATTTTAATGAAATAAAGAATGGCTCAAGAAATCAAAGTAAATTCAGAAGATAATGAATGTCAAATATGCTATGAAAAATATACATCCCAATTGAGAAAGCAAATCGAATGCCATGCTTGTTTTCAAAAGTGCTGTAGCACTTGTGTTACATATTACCTACTTAATACAACAGGAAATGCTACCTGTATGTTTAAGAACTGTAACAAAACTTGGTCCGATAACTACATATTCGAAACACTAGGGAAAACAATCTATTCAAAATTTAGAGATTTTAAGCTTGAACAAGTGTTTCAAAAAGAGAAATCGTTAATTCCTAAAACACAAATCAAAATTCAAAATCAGAAAGAAGCCGAACTCATTTCTAAACGAATTCGTTCAACAGAACAAATGATGTTCCACTTCGATTATATGTTTAGAATATGTGATTCTCTCAAGAAATACAACAAGTTCTGCAATGAATACCCTCTTATTAATACCAATAATGAACTCGTCCTCAGAAAACAATTCTCGGATTTCTCAAAAGAGATAGTTCTATTAAATGAAAGAAAAAATAAGCTGTTATCAGGATCAAATAAAGATAAATTAAAGTTTATTAGAAACTGTGGAAAAACAACCTGTAAAGGTCTCTTATCTACAAAATGGATTTGTGGAACATGCAAAACCAAATACTGCAAACATTGTGGAGAAGAAAAAGGAATTGCTAATGACTCTGAAATTATTGATAATGAAGATAATGAGGAAAAAGAAGAAATGACAACTACCATCGATGAGACAAAATCAGGTCATATATGCGATCCTAATCTAGTTGAAACAATGAAGTCAATTCAAAAAGAAACAAAATCTTGCCCTAAATGCGGTATTAATATCTTCAAAATAGAAGGCTGTAATCAAATGTGGTGTATTAATTGTCATACAGCATTTGATTGGAATACAAGACGAATTGAAGCTGGAAGAATACATAATCCTCATTACTATGATTGGCAAAGAAAGATAAATAATGGAACTGCACCAAGGGTTGTAGGTGATATTCCATTATGTCAACAGATACCTCAGTTTTTTAACAACCCGTTAAAATATCGATATTTGGATGATGGAACCCTATCTTCTCTTGAAGATTTTTACCGTTTCGTTGTTGAAGTAGATGAGATTTATAATACCAACAACTTTAGAGATATAGGAGAAAATACATTTGAAATTCATAGAGAACAACTTATCAGTAATATATATCCTTCAGAAAAGCAATATAAAACTAATCTGAAAAAAGCATTTAATAAGTTTGAAAAAAATGCAGAAACTCATCAGATCTTTATGACCTTCAAGACAATTATAACAGAAGCATTGAATGATTTAAACTCAACTACAACAGAAAAACACATGTTCGAACTTGTTGACACGATTCATAATATCATTGAATTTACTAATGATAACCTATACAAACTATCACTAAAATATTCAACTTCAGTTTACGATAAGATTGAAAATAGAAAATATAAAAATGCTCTCGGTATGGATGAATATAGGTGGAATATTAAATCAACAAAAAAGACCAAGTAAAGTTTAAAGATATATTTATGATATAAAACCTATATCATAAATGAACACACAAAATGAGAGTAAAGCTAGTCGTGAAAGTATTAACCTTAAAAACAACCTTAAAAATAAAATCGAAGAGCAAAAGCTAAAACGAAGCTCAAATATCAAAAAAGAATTACTTGTCGATAAGAACTTTAAAAAACTTGGTATTGATAAGCAAAAGTTTAAAGATGACTTGGAAGCACTCAAAAAACAAGGCGGATTTTCAGATGAACAAATACAAAAGCTAATGAATTCTATGGCTGGTAAATAATTTCGTATGTAGTTACAATATAAATTTATATTGTAATTTAATCTTTTTACTTATAAATGAAAAAACCTTTATTTCTCATATTTATTATTATCGGTATTATCATATTTATCATCTGCATATCATATTTGTTTTTACAGAATAAAAGTAAACGGGTAATCAATATTTTCAAAGAAAATTTCAACGATACCAAATATAAAATACTAGATTTAGGATGTGGAGCTTGCTGTAATTCAAGTATTCTAGAATCAATGGGATATCAAGTAACCGCATTAGATGTAGTTGATCTATCCAGCTGTAAAAAACCCCAAATTTATGATGGTAAAAAAATACCATTCCAAGACAAATCATTCGATATAGTCCTTTGTAGCTTTGTTTTACATCATGCTGATAACTGGTATGATATTCTCCAAGAAATGAAAAGAGTTGGAAATCATATTATAATCATAGAAAATACTCCTGAAATCAGTTTGGATTATTGGTTTGTTAAAAAACATTCTAATTCAGAATGGGGTAGTTGTGAAGAATGCTTTAAAACAAACACAGAATGGCTAGATATATTTAATCAAATGAATTTTAAAGTTGAAAATATAAAGAGAATACCCAGATGGTATTTCCCATTTGCAGATAAACCATACTTTTATCCAGTCCCATCTACAGTATACATTTTAAAATAAATTACAATATAAATTTATATTGTAATTTCAATCTTCTATTGTAACGATACTACAATATTTTTAAGATTAATAATTTCCTCCTTTAATTTCTTTACCTCTTCAACTAAGAATACAACAATTGCATTATAATTAATCGCAACTGGATTTCCATCAGTTACATCGTAAGTAGCAAAATGACTATTTAATTCTTGAACTTCCTCTGCAATATATCCAACCTGAATTCCTGCATTTGGATCCGAATTATAGTAGTATGTTTTCGGAGATAAATTATATAGTACATCAGTATTCATTTCTAAATCTTGAATTGTATTTTTTGTTGAAGAACTCGATGTTAAATAAGATAATTCAAAAGTGGTTGCATTGTAATATACAGCTGTTGCAGCCGCTAATGCTCTTAAAGGTCTTATAAAAGTTCCAGCAACTGTTTGATATGTTGTACTAACCGTCCAAGCTCCTCCTGCATTAATAACAATACTACCAGCAAATTGTTTTGTTACTCCTGCATTATTTCCGATCGCAATCGCATTTAATCCTTGAGTATATCGACCGGCTATAGTTCCAATTGCAACAGCATTTGAACCTTGAATATATTGCCCAGCATTACTTCCAATAGCAAGTGCATTTGAACCTTGAGTTGTATTTCCTGCATAATAACCAATAGCTATTGCTGTATCTTGGTCTACTTGCCCAGCTTGAGTTCCAATAGCTATAGAATTTATTCCTTGAGTTAAATGTCCTGCATTACTTCCTATCGCAACAGCACTTGATCCTTGCATATATAATCCTGCTGTATTTCCGATAGCAACCGCATTATCTCCTTGAGTATTTTGTCCTGCTGTAGTTCCAATAGCAACTGCATTATTTCCTTGAGTTAGAACTCCTGCATTGTTTCCAATTGCGATTGCACTTCCACCTTGTGTTGTAGAACCTGCTGTATGTCCGATAGCTATAGATTTTGTACCCTGAGCTGTATATGCACATCGATATCCAATAGCAACAGATGTTTGTTGTTGACTCATTCCAGCAGTTTGATATCCAATTGCTACGGAAAATTGTTGTTGGCTAAATTGCCCTGTTCCTTGTCCAATAGTAACACAACCTTGTCCTTGATCAAATTGAGCTGCATTATATCCAATGGCAACAGCATTTTGTCCTTGAGTAGATTGTCCTGCATTTAAACCAATTGCAACAGATTGTGGTCCTTGAAATGTTTGTCCTACATTACTTCCAATCGCAACTGAACATGTTCCTTGTTTGTCTGTTCCAGAGTAATATCCCATTGCAACAGATTGTATTCCTTGAGTAAATACTCCAGCTTGATCTCCAACAGCAACCGCATCACCACCTTGAAATAAACCACCTGCAGAAATCCCAATTCCAATTCCATTGGTACCTTGTTTAGTTTGTCCGGATAGAAAACCAATTGCAACACAACCAACTCCTTGTGTATTTTGTCCAGCTTGAGTTCCGATAGCAACTGAATAAGAATCTTGAAACCAAACACCAGAAGAACTTCCAAGTGCAACAGAATATGATCCTTGACTATATTTTCCTGCACTATTTCCAAGTGCAACTGATTGTGTTCCTTGTGTAAATTGTCCAGAAGAATATCCTAGACAAACTGCATAGTCTCCTTGTTCAATTTGGGCAGATACGACTCCAACGGCAACTGATCTATATCCTTGATTATTTTGCCCTGATTGAAAACCAATAGCTACTGTTTCTACTCCTTGAGTATTTTGTCCTGATAAACTTCCAACTGCAACCGATCCTGTTCCTTGAGTATATTGCCCTGCAAAAGTTCCAATAGCTATAGCATTTCTTCCTTGAGTAGATTGTCCTGAACTTGAACCAATTCCGATAGATTGTTCTCCTTGAGTATATTGCCCTGCAAAAGTTCCAATAGCTATAGCATTTATTCCTTGAGTAGATTGTCCTGAACTTGAACCAATTCCGATAGATTGTACTCCTTGAGTATATTGCCCTGCATTATTTCCAATTGCAACTGAGAGTGTTCCTTGAGTTGATGTTCCTGCACTATTTCCAATAGCAATCGAATTTGTTCCTTGAGTTACAGTTCCAGCTTGATTTCCAATTGCAACCGCATTTGCTCCTTGTGTATATACTCCTGCAAAATCTCCAATTGCAACCGCATCTACACCTTGAAAAAATTGTCCAGAATATAATCCCATTGCAATTGCTCTAGTTGATTGTGAAATTTGACCGGTTCCCAATCCAATAGAAATTGCATTAGATCCCTGTGAAAGTTGTCCTGCAGAAAGTCCAATAGCAACAGAATTAGATATTTGTGATACTTGTCCAGCTTGATTTCCAATTGCAACACAATTATTTCCTTGGTTTGATTTTCCTGCCAAATTTCCAATAGCAACTGAAGAATCTCCTTGTCCTGTGTTTCCGGAACCATAACCAATAGAAACACAATATGTTCCCTGTGAAAGTTGTCCTGCAGAAAGTCCAATTGCAATAGAAGAAGAACCTTGATTTGTTTGTCCTGCTTGACTTCCAATAGCGACACAATTATTTCCTTGGTCTGATTTTCCAGCTTGATTTCCAATAGCAACTGAAGAATCTCCTTGCCCTATGATTCCTGGACCATAACCAATAGAAACACAATATGTTCCTTGTCCTGTATTACCAGAATAACTTCCAATAGCAACAGAATGAAATCCTTGACCATATTGTCCTGCTGTTTCTCCCATGGCAATCGTATTATTTTGTTGATTATATTGTCCAGCATACAAACCAAGTGCAATGGCTTTATCAGCTTGTGATATAACAGCAGTATTTGAGCCAATTGCAATTGAATATTCTCTTTGTGAATTTTGTCCTGCTAATCTACCGATGGCAACAGAATCAAAACCTTGTGTATTTTGCCCTGCTTGATTTCCGATTGCAACAGAAGAATTTCCTTGATTTGTTTGTCCTGCTGTATTTCCAACTGCAACTGAACCTGATCCTTGTATATATTGACCAGATAAAGTTCCAATAGAAACTGAAGAATCTCCTTGAGTAGATTGACCTGCTTGATATCCGATAGCAACTGCATTTCCACCTTGTTTAGTAGAACCTGCAAAATTTCCAATAGCAATTGAACTTACACCTTGAGTATTTTGACCTGCAAAAGGTCCAATTGCAATTGAACTTGTACCTTGATTATTCAGACCTGAATTAGAACCAATAGCAATGGATGAATCTCCTTGTGTAAATTGTCCAGCTGAAGATCCAATAGAGACTGCATTTAAAGCTTGTATTATATTACCTGCTTGATATCCAATGGCAACTGATTGTATTCCTTGATTTGTTCTTCCTGCAAAATCTCCAATTGCAACTGAAGATGTTCCTTGAAAAAATTGTCCAGATTTATTTCCTATTGCAACTGAATTCGAACCTTGAGTTGTATTTCCTGAATTACTACCGATAGCAACTGAATTCGAACCTTGAGTTGATTGTCCTGCTAAATTACCAATTGCAACTGAATTTAAACCTTGAGTTGTATTTCCTGCTGTATTTCCGATAGCAACTGCATTTGCTCCTTGTGTATTTTGTCCTGCATTACTTCCAATAGCAACCGCATTCGAACCTTGTATTATATTACCTGCTGTATTTCCTATTGCAACTGCATTCGCTCCTTGACTTGTTTGTCCTGCATTAATACCCAATGTAATATTATCGCTTCCTATAACCCAACTACTTGTTATATTATTCCAATACATGTAATCAGCCCAATTGGTTCCAGTAGGAATTTGAGATGTATTTCCATATACAACTTCTTTTGTTGTTGGATTATAACATAATAAGTTTCCTTGAGTTGTATCATTTCTAATTGGGTTCACATACAAAGAACTTGCTTGAGTTGCTGTAACAAAACCAACTCCTGAAGCATTTAGAATAATAGAATTATTAGGTTGATTTGTTTGTCCAGCATTACTTCCAATAGCAACTGCATTTGATCCTTGAGAATTTGAACCAGCTATATTTCCAATTGCAACTGTATTTGATCCTTGATTTGTTTGTCCGGCATTACTTCCAATTGAAACGGCACTTCCTCCTTGAGAATTGGAACCAGCTTTATTTCCTATTGCTACTGCATTCAAACCCTGAGTTGTGTTACCAGCATTACTTCCAATAGCAACTGCATTTGATCCTTGACTTGTTTGACCAGCATTGCTACCCAATGTAATATTAGCACTACCAACAACCCAACTACTTGTTGTATTATTCCAGTAAAGATATTCAGCCCAATTGGTTCCTATCGGAATTGGACCACTACCTGTATTAGCATATGTAATTTCCTTTGTTACAGGATTATAGTAAACTGAATTTCCTTGTGTGATTGTTGTATCATTTCTAATAGGGTTTACATACAAAGAACTTGATTGAGTTGCTGTAGCAAAACCAACTCCTGAAGCATTTAAGATAATAGAATTGTTAGGTTGATTTGTTTGCCCTGCTAAATTGCCGATTGCAATAGAAGATGATCCTTGATTTGTTTGCCCTGCATTACTACCGATCGCAACTGCATTTGATCCTTGAGTTGATTGTCCAGCTTGGTTTCCAATAGCAACAGCACTCAAACCTTGTGTTGTATTTCCGGCTGTATTTCCAATAGCAATAGAATTTATTCCTTGTGATATTTGTCCAGAAGCACTATTACCAATTTTTATAACATTTTGGGAAAATCCCAAGTATCCGTCAAATGTAAAATCAGTATTATAATAATTAGTTAAATTACGGCTCATTTATATTAAGTTTGTTTTTTTCAGATTTCTGTTTTAAATCGTTTGATGTATGATTGATGCTGGTGTATTTTAATTTATTACCGAAAGTAATATATTATTATAATAATGATATGATTGAAGGTTCGTTTATATTAGTTTTTCAGATTTGTTTAATTTGATGACGAAGCAGAATTGATGACGAAGCAGAATTGATGACGAAGCAGAATTGATGACGAAGCAGAATTGATGACGAAGCAGAATTGATGACGAAGCA
>Ga0208720_1000259_pt1 | contig 14222 bp, 10 predicted proteins | sample LakMenEpi20Apr10_FD_150716 | JGI IMG/M metagenome (GOLD analysis project Ga0208720, IMG submission 150716) | Freshwater microbial communities from Lake Mendota, WI - 20APR2010 deep hole epilimnion (SPAdes) | ecosystem: Environmental > Aquatic > Freshwater > Lake > Epilimnion/Euphotic zone ...
GACCATGGCCAAAGATCCTATTGAAGTAGTTCCAGAGCGTATCTTCGACATCGACCTATCTAAGGAGATGCAGGATTCTTTTCTTGAGTATTCGTATTCCGTTATTTACTCAAGAGCGCTGCCCGACGCCAGGGATGGGCTAAAGCCGGTCCACCGCCGGATCGTTTACCAAATGGGTGAGATGGGTCTTCGCCCAGACAAGGGTCACGTCAAATCTGCTCGAGTTACCGGCGAGGTAATGGGTAAGCTCCACCCTCACGGTGACAGTGCAATTTACGATGCGCTAGTTCGAATGGCGCAGCCGTTCTCTCTGCGCGCCCCGCTGATTGACGGACACGGAAACTTCGGAAGCTTGGACGATGGCCCGGCAGCTGCCAGATATACCGAGGTAAGACTTTCCGCTGCCGCACTAATGATGAACGAGGGGTTGAACGAGGATGTAGTTGACTTCAAGCCCAACTATGACGCTCAACTTTCAGAACCCGAGGTTCTACCCGCTGCTTTTCCAAACCTCTTAGTGAATGGTGCATCTGGAATTGCCGTAGGTATGGCAACAAACATGCCTCCTCACAACATGCGTGAAGTAATCAAAGCGGCAATTCACCTTCTGAAGAACCCAAAGAGTACGCTCCAGGATCTAATGAAGATCGTTCCTGCGCCAGATTTTCCAAACGGTGGAATCATCATCGCTGGGGAGGGAATCGCCGAAGCTTACGAGACCGGTCGCGGCTCCTTCAAGACGCGGGCGCGAGTTGCGGTCGAGAGCGTTGCTCCTAGAAGGATGGGGTTGGTTGTAACCGAGCTTCCATACCTGATTGGCCCAGAAAAAGTCATTGAGAAGATCAAAGAAGGTGTCAACAGCAAGAAATTGCAGGGCATTTCAGACGTTATCGACCTGACCGATCGAAGCAACGGACTGAAGCTGATCATCGAGCTCAAGACTGGCTTCGACCCACAAGTTGTTCTAGATCTTCTCTTCCGCTACACCCCAATGGAAGACAGCTTCGGTATCAACAACGTTGCTCTCGTTGATGGCCAACCGCAAACCCTAGGGCTTCGAGACCTGTTGGGTGTGTATCTAGCTCACCGAGTGGTTGTCACCAAACGTCGCAGTCAAAACCGCTTGGGTAAGCGACAGGCCAGACTGCACCTCGTCGAGGGAATGCTTCTTGCAATCGTCGCAATCGACGAGGTCATCAAGATCATCAGGGCCTCCGAAGAGGTTCAAGAAGCTAAAACAAAGCTCATGAAGAAATTCAAGCTCTCTGACATTCAAGCTGAATACATTCTGGAGCTTCGACTAAGAAGGCTCACTAAGTTCTCGAAGCTAGAACTAGACAACGAGAAGAAGCAGCTCAAGAAGGAAATCGAAGAACTTGAGAAGATTCTTTCTTCCGACAAGATCTTGAAAGAACTAGTTGCCACAGAGTTGCAAGAAGTGGCCGACAACTACGGTGATGACCGCAGGACATCAATCCAAGCCGAAGAAACAACTGCACCGGTCTCAAGTGGCAAAGAGCAAGTCTCAGCACAATTAACCGACTCCCCCACAGCCATCACCCTTACTTCAAATGGGCGCGTGTTCCGATCTGAGTCAGCCGAACCCCCAGCTTCAAGAAAAGTTGGCTATCGGAACTGGTTCTCATCGACTACGAGATCAGATGTTGTATTCATAACAGATTTAGGTCGAATGCTCAGAACTCACATCGGGGACATCCCGGTCGGTGAATACGGTGCTCAAAACCCCGGTCCACATGCAGCAGAGTTTCTTGGTCTGGGTAAAAAGGAGAAAGTTGTTGCCGTTATTCCGGTTGACGAAAAGAGCATAGTCGCTCTTGGAACCAAAAACGGGACAGTTAAACGAGTGCTTCCAGACTTCCCACAAAAATCTGACTTTGAGTGCATAAACCTCAAAGCTGGAGACAAAGTTGTGGGTGCAGCGCTTTCGGAAGAGAATGACGAGCTAGTTTTCATAACCCAAGACGCGCAACTGCTTCGATTTGATGCCAAGACCGTTCGCCCTCAGGGTAGGAACGGTGCCGGAATGGCTGGGATTAAAACGGAATCCGAAGTTGTCTTCTTTGGGGTCTTGAAAGCAAAGACCAAGAACATCGTGCTCACGATTGCAAACAGCTCGAAATCACTTCCTGGTACTGACCCCGGAGCGCTAAAAGTGAGCAAGATTGAAGAATTCCCGAAGAAAGGCCGCGCCACCGGAGGAATGAGGGCTCACAAGTTCACCAAGGCTAGAGACCAGATCGCTTTGGCTTATGCGGGCCCTGAAAGTTTCCAGTTACTTGACGCCAAAGGTAAGGCAATCGGTATTGAGTACGAGATCCAGAAGCGCGACACATCAGGAGATGCAGCGCCTGCGATTAGTTTTGTCGGCTTAGCCTAAGCGTCGATTCGTTCGCGCTCGAGCGTATCCGCCGAGTCGATAATGAAGTCTCTTCTTGGACCGACCTCGTTGCCCATCAATAGCTCGAACATCTTTTCAGCCGCCGCAGCGTCTTTTACGGTGACTCTTCTTAGCGCTCGCTTTGATCGGTCCATGGTTGTCTCCGCTAACTGCTCGGCGTCCATCTCTCCCAGTCCCTTATAGCGCTGAATTGGCTCTTGGTAACTTTTCTTCGCGGTCTTTAGCTTGGCAAGCAATTTCTCAAGCTCTGCTTGCGAATAGGTATAGATGTGATCGTTGGCTTTAGAGCCAGCATTAATAACAGTCACTCGATGAAGCGGTGGGACTGCTGCATAAACTCGCCCAGCTTCCACCAGGGGCCTCATATATCTAAAGAAGAGTGTTAGTAGCAAGGTTCTAATGTGGGCACCATCCACATCAGCATCGCTCATCAAAATCACTTTGCCGTAGCGCGCTGAAGGCAGCTCAAAGCTTCGTCCAGAACCTGCGCCTAGTACCTGAATGATTGAGGCGCACTCTGTGTTTGAAAGCATATCCGCGACCGAAGCTTTTTGGACATTGAGAATCTTTCCGCGAATAGGTAAAAGAGCTTGGTATTCGCTGTTGCGAGCAAGCTTTGCAGTTCCAAGAGCTGAATCTCCCTCCACAATGAACAGTTCTGAAACTTCAGTTTCCGAAGTTCTGCAATCGACTAGCTTGCTTGGCAATGATGAGCTCTCGAGAGCATTCTTTCTGCGCTGCGTTTCCTTATGAGTTCGTGCCGATACCCTCGATTTTGTTTCAGCAACAATCTTTTCTAAAACCAAAGCAGACTGGGTCTTATCATCACGCTTGCCGGATGAGAATCGCTCGTTTAGCCTCTTGGCAACAATTGCAGCAACAATGTTTTTTACTGCCGGGGTTCCAAGAATCTCCTTGGTTTGTCCTTCGAACTGTGGCTCTGCAAGGCGGACCGCAACAACAGCTGTGAGGCCTGCCAGAATGTCTTCTTTTTCAACCTTGTCGTTTCCAAGCTTTAGCTTTCTGGAATTTGCTTCAATTTCAGCGCGAATAGCTTTTACTGCCCCCTGCTCGAATCCAGTTACGTGGGTTCCGCCCTTAGGTGTAGCAATTACGTTCACAAAGGACCGGAAGCTGGTTTCATAGCCTGTTCCCCAGCGAAGAGCAATATCCACCTCGCACTTTCTAGTGACTTCAGTGGAAACCATGTTGCCTTTTTTGTCTAGGACGGGAACGGTCTCGGTGAACTCGGTTTCTCCCCTGAGCCTCCAAATAGCCGTAAGGGCAGCATCTGGTGCAAGGAAGTCAACGAATTCGGAAATACCGCCATCAAATTTGAATTGCTGCTTGGTGGGCTTGCCGGTTCTTTTGTCCACTACGGAAAGAACTAATCCTGGAACCAAAAAGGCGGTCTGCCTTGCTCTGTCTTCAAGGTCTTTGAGATCGAATGCGGTCTCTTTTACGAAAATCTGAGGGTCTGGCCAGTACCTGACCCTGGTGCCGGTTTTGTTCTTGGCAACTTTGCCAAGAATCTTAAGTTCGCTTTTCTTAGCGAATGCCTTGAAAGGGCTTTGCGGCGAAATGGATTTCTTGTCGTCGAAAACCCCTGGTTCTCCACGATGGAAAGACATGGCGTAGGTTTGACCGTTTCGATCAACTTCAACATCTAATCGCTCGGACAAAGCGTTGACAACAGAGGCACCAACACCGTGCAAACCACCGGAGGCTGCATAGGATCCGCTGCCAAATTTTCCACCAGCGTGCAGTTTGGTGAAAACAACCTCGACACCAGATAGGCCAGTTTTTGGCTCAATATCAACAGGTACACCGCGGCCGTCATCTTCTACGGTCACGCTGCCGTCTTTATTCAGTTCTATGGTGACGTGCTTGCCGTGACCGGCTAGCGCCTCATCCACGCTGTTATCGATGATTTCCCAGAGGCAGTGCATCAATCCTCGGCCATCGGTTGAACCGATGTACATGCCAGGGCGCTTCCGAACGGCCTCTAGTCCTTCAAGGACGGAGAGGTGTCTAGCGGAATAGTCTTCGGTTGCCACTCTGAAATGCTAATCTCGGCCAAGCCCTAGAGCGCATCCAAACACCCGAAGTCGGGAAATAACTTCGCAGTTAGCGAAATATGGGTCAATTTGAACGAAAGCAAGTGATTGGTGTGCTCAAATAGGAGCCAGAAGGGAAACAACACATATGCAGCCATTAGAAACACAGGACCAGAACCCAAGTGAAGTGCTAAGTGCAGCTGACCGCTGCGACGTCTGCGGAGCTCAGGCTTACATTCGTGCGTCACTGGCTACTGGTGAGCTGCTATTTTGCGCCCATCACGGAAACGCCAACAAGGCGAAGCTAGAACCAATTGCAAAAGGCTGGCTAGACGAAACCGCCAGACTGCTTAGCAAGTAATTTCTCGAGACTTGAGCTACTGCTCCAAATAGTCTCGAAGCATCTGCGATCTAGAAGGATGCCTCAGCTTGGACATTGTTTTCGACTCAATTTGCCTAATGCGCTCACGAGTGACGCCAAACTCTTCACCTATTTGATCTAGAGTCTTTTGAACTCCGTCGCCCAAACCAAACCTGCTCTTTATAACCCCAGCCTCGCGCGGGTGCAATGAACCAAGAATTCGTTCCAGCTCTCGCTGCAGCATCGTGAAGCCAACCGCATCGGCTGGTACCACGGCTTCGGTGTCTTCAATTAGGTCACCAAATTCGCTGTCACCGTCTTCACCAAGTGGTGTGGAAAGGGAAATTGGTTCGCGCCCATACTTTTGAACCTCGACGACTTTTTCAGGTGTCATGTCTAGCTCTCTAGCTAGCTCTTCTGGGGTTGGTTCGCGGCCAAGATCTTGAAGCAGCTGCCTTTGCACTCGGGCTAACTTGTTAATAACTTCAACCATGTGAACCGGGATACGAATCGTTCTTGCCTGGTCCGCCATGGCCCTAGTAATTGCCTGGCGAATCCACCAAGTCGCATAGGTAGAGAATTTGTAACCCTTGGTGTAGTCAAACTTCTCGACCGCACGGATAAGTCCGAGGTTTCCTTCTTGAATCAAATCCAAAAATTGCATTCCGCGACCGGTGTAACGCTTAGCCAGCGAAACAACGAGTCTGAGGTTGGCTTCCAAAAGATGGCTCTTTGCTTTCTGTCCGTCTTTTACTACCCAACGCAGATCGCGCTCTAGGTCTTTAGAAAGCTGACGTTTCCCAGCTAGCTTCTCTTCGGCAAACAATCCAGCTTCAATTCTCTTTGCGAGCTCAACCTCAAGTTCAGCATTTAGAAGCGCAACTTTACCGATTTGCTTTAGGTAGTCCTTCACCGGGTCGGCTGTTGCACCTGTAATGGTGGTTGTCTGAGCCGGAATGTCATCGTCTTCGTTGTTCTTTAAAACAAATCCGCCACCTGGAACAACTACTTCTTCGACTTCTTCAACCGCAAGGTCAATTTCGACCGCAGTAATGTCAACCGCTTCTGCTACATCGGCGACTATGTCCTCCACAGACTCCAGGACGTCGACATCAACATCGTCTAACTCATCTTCGGGAAGGTCGGATATTTTGGACTTTGCTGGCTTGGTTTTTAAATCAGACTTTTTAGCCTTCGCTGCCGGTCCGGTAGAACCCGCTTTAGACTTTGCCGCTGGTTTTAAGGCAGCAGGCTTAGCTACTTTCTTGGAGGCAGGTTTAGCAGGCTTGGCATTCTTTGCCGAAGCCGTCTTTACAGAAGCCTTAGGCTTCGGAGTCTTGGGGGCTGCCTTGGTTGCGCCGGCAGCTTTCTTGGTCTTCGGGTCGGCCTTCAAGGAGGCTTTGGGGGAAGCCTTCTTTGTAGCTACTGTCGCCTTTGCCAATGTAACCTCTCGCTGATGCCTTGATTTCGGGAATTACTAAGACCCATGTCAAGTCGAAAAGTTGCTTCGACGACTGGGTCTTCTCCAATTATGGCACCTATTTACTGTGGTTCTCGTACACGCCACCTTGGAGTATCTATAACCCTGGTTTGGCTTCAACTATTCCTGTTCTAGCCTTGGATACATGCCATTAGCGATAGTCACAGGGGCCAATACTGGTCTTGGTTTCGAAACCGCTCTTGCCCTAGCCTCCAAGGGTTTCGAGGTTCTAATCACGAGCCGAAGCACTCTCAAAGGTAATGCGGCGGTTTCAAGAATCATTAGTGCCAACCCCATGGCAAAGGTTTCAATGTTGGAGCTTGATCTGGCATCGATGGAATCAATCAACAAGTTTGTTTCTGCCTATCGCGCCAACTATGGCTCCTGGGATGTGCTGGTAAACAATGCTGGCGCCAAGATACTTTCTAACTACGCCGAAACGGATTTCGGAGTCGAGTACCACTACGGTGTGAACGCGGTAGGTCACTTTGCTCTCACGATGAATCTACTTAAACATCGTGCAGCTAATTCTCGAGTGGTGTCCGTTGCTTCGATTATTGCTCGATTCGCACCTAGCAAACTTGGACCCGCGGGTTCCAAGCAGAACTACCAAGCTGGGATGAGTTACAGCGCAAGTAAACTTGCAAACCTTGCTTTCGCCCTGGAGCTCGAGAATCTTCTTGGTTCAGAGAGTTTTTCGTCGTTAGCTGCTCACCCAGGTTTTGCAAGAGCAGAACCCTATGGACCAAAGACAACAAGATTCTTTGAGTCATTCCTTGCACAGTCAGCAAAGGCTGGTGCGAGACCGATTGTTGAAGCGGCTACTAACAATGAGATCCGAGGTGGCTCATACCTTGGTCCAAAGTATTTGGAGCTGTGGGGAGATTCTGCCTCAGCAAAAATTCCAGCGAGGCTAACGCGAGAGCAGCTCATTCAGAATTGGAAAATTTTAGAGAATCTCTCCGGTAAAAAACTAATCGTTTGAGTCGTCGGGTTTGTTTCTCTGCCTCGAGGCAAGATAGCCCTCTAACTCGGCGGCGATTTCTTCCGCATTTGGTAACTTCACTGCAGGTTTTCTAATGGGAGCTCTTGACGGACCAGTCACTTCGTTTTGGTAACCCTGCTCCAAAGTTGCAATCATTTTCTGCAGTTCTGCGTTCTCTGAGATCTGATCGTTCAGTTTGGTAAGAAACTCTGTTCCGTCGTCTCGAAGGTCGTCGGTTGGAAAGACCAGTCCGGTTGAAGACGCAACCAGCTCAAAAGCAGAAACTGCGGCTTGCGGGAAGTCGTTGTCGGCCAAGTAGTGCGGGCAGAGAAGTACGTAACCAACAATCGGCAGACCAGTTTTGGCAACCTTGAACTCTAGAAGATGCAAGACGTTGCCAGGAACCTGAGTTTGTGGCTTCCATTCGGAAAGTTGGTTGACAATGTCCATTCGATTTCCAGAAACCGTAACACCGGTTTCTCTGGTGTGCGGAATTGGGAACGGAATTGAGTGAAGCCAAGTGACATCTTTTACCTGCAGGCGCTTGATGAGCCTTAGAACCGCATCGGTGAATGCATCCCAGCGAAAATCTGGTTCATAGCCATGCAGGAACAAAAAGGGTTGGTTCACTTCGTCATGCACTAGATAAAGTGCCAAACTTGCTGGCTCATAATCTTCGATGTGGTCCTTCTCGAAGAACATCACCGGTCGCCTGGATCGGTAATCAAGCAGCTCGTCGTTATCAAAGTGCAAAACCTGAACAGAATCTAGATTTGCAAAAATGTGCTCGGAAAACTGATTCAGCACTCCACCTGCATCAGTGAACCCAGTTAAGCCAGCAATCAGGTGCAGGCCAGCAGGAATCTCTTGGTGATCAGGCTCGAAGTGATAGATGGGCTCGGATGACATGATTCAATCCTAAGCACTGGCTCGATTATCATGGTCAACATGACAAAACTTAAGCACGCCATCAGCGAAACTTCTCCAGCAGCCACTAAAGCAACCGCCTATGTAATAGGTGTAAAAGCAGATGGAGCAAAGTCAGCTATTGCCCACTCCAGCCTTGATGCCAAATTCTTGGCATCCATCAACTTGGAATCCCTTGGTGTAAGTTCGGCGCTAGGCAAAACCACAAAGGTTTCAGGGCCAAGTTCGAGCGTTGTGCTTTTGATTGGGTTAGGCCCTGGTAAAGACCTTGACTCTTTTAGGTTTATCGGCGGCGTCGCAGCGCGCGAGCTCGGCGCAGCTGAGCACGTAGTTATAGACATTCCTTTGAAATCAGCGTCTGAAACCTTGGCTGTTTTTGAAGGCTTCTTGCTTGGTAACTACGATTTTCAGAACTACAAGTCAAAGCCAGTAAAGCGAAGCCTTGCAAAGGTAACTATCGTCTCCAAATCAAAGCCGAAGCCTGCGGAACTGTCTGAGATCGAAACTGTGGTCTCAGCGGTGCATGCATGTCGCGACCTGGTCAATCAGCCTGCCAATGATCTATACCCGGAGGTGATGACCCAGCAAGCAAAAAAGGCTTCCAAGAATCTTCCGATAAAGATAAAGGTCTGGGAAGAAAAGGATCTTATCGCCGCAGGTCTTGGAGGAATCCATGCCGTTGGCAAGGGGTCTTCTAGGCCCCCGAGACTTGTGAAGTTGGAATACAAGCCTGCTGGTGCCAAGGTAGCTCTTGCCCTAGTTGGCAAGGGAATCACTTTTGATACCGGAGGTCTTTCTCTAAAGCCTGCCGAGTCTATGGTTGGCATGAAATACGACATGACTGGTGCGGCAGCAGTTATGCAAGCGCTGGTTGCGATTGCAACTCTAGGTATAAAGGTAAAAGCCACCGCTTGGCTTTGCCTTGCAGAGAACATGCCTTCTGGCACAGCAACAAGGCCAAACGACATCATCAAGATCCGTAACGGCAAAACCGTTGAGGTTTTAAACACTGATGCCGAAGGCCGCTTAGTTCTAGCAGATGGTTTGTCTATGGCTGTTGAGGAGTCCCCTGATTACTTGATTGACGTGGCGACCCTAACCGGAGCTGCCACCATCGCCTTAGGTAATAGGTATGCCGGATTAATGGGAGACGAAGCGGCAGTAAAGAAGGTAGAAAAAGCCTCCGAGTCGGTTGGTGAGCTGGTGTGGCATATGCCACTACCCGAAGAGCTAAGGCCACTTCTTGATTCCGACATTGCCGACATCGCAAACGTCAAGATCGGAAATAGAGCCGGTGGAATGCTTATTGGGGGTCTGTTTCTGAGGGAGTTTGTTGGCGCCGATCAGGCTAAAAAACCAGCCTGGGCCCACCTTGATATTGCGGGTCCTGCCAACAACGACTCTGCTGCCTACGGCCACACACCCAAAGGTGCTACTGGGGTAACTGTGAGAACTCTGGTCCAGCTGGCGCGTGACCTGGCCAACTAGGCAACAGTAGTAAACTCTTCTGGTCCCCATAAGAATCCAACAACTAGGAGAATTCGCCTTGTCTGATAACTCATTCGATGTTGTAATCCTTGGCGGTGGAAGTGGCGGTTACGCAGCCGCTCTTCGCTCAGCGCAGCTAGGCAAGACCGTAGCTCTAATCGAAAAAGACAAGCTTGGTGGCACCTGCCTACACCGCGGTTGTATTCCAACCAAGGCCCTGCTTCACTCAGCAGAGATCGCGGACAACACCCGTGAGGCTGCCTCCTTTGGCATAAACGCCACCTTTGGCTCTATCGACATGCCAAAAGTCAATGCCTACCGCGATTCAATTGTCGAAAAACTTTTCAAGGGTCTTACCGGATTAGTTGGTGCCGGTAAGAACATCACTATGGTTTCAGGTGAAGGTCGACTAACCGGCCCAAAAACTGTCACCGTGAACGGCGATACCTACACCGGAACGAATCTTGTTCTGGCAACTGGCTCATACTCAAAGACCTTGCCGGGACTAGACATTGGTGGTCGAGTCATTACCTCTGACCACGCACTGAAGCTCAACTTCGTGCCAAAAAGCGTCATCGTTCTTGGCGGAGGAGTAATCGGTGTGGAATTCGCATCCATCTGGCGCTCATTCGGTGCTGAGGTAACAATTATCGAAGGTCTACCTCACCTGGTTCCAAACGAAGAAGAATCAATTTCCAAGGCTCTTGAGCGCGCTTATCGCAAGCGTGGCATTGACTACAAGCTTGGCGTTCGCTTCTCAGGTGTTGAGCAAACCGACACTTCCGTTACCGCAGTTCTAGAAGACGGAACTCGCGTCGAAGCAGAGCTCATGCTTGTTGCTGTTGGTCGTGGACCAAACACCGCAGGGTTAGGTTACGAAGAGCAAGGTCTGAAGCTCGATCGTGGCTGGGTAATCACTAATGAGCGCCTACAAACAAATCTGCCAGGCGTATACGCAGCAGGAGACATTGTTCCAGGAGTGCAGCTAGCTCACCGTGGATTCCAGCAGGGTATTTTTATCGCTGAAGACATCGCAGGACTAGCGCCAGCTGTTATCGATGAGGACGGCATCCCTAAGGTCACTTATTGCGAGCCTGAGATTGCCTCCGTTGGTCTTTCCGAAGCAAAAGCAAAGGCTAAGTTTGGTGCCGAGAACGTTTCGACTTATGAGTACAACCTCGCCGGAAACGGAAAGTCAAACATCCTTGGAACCGCTGGATTTATCAAGCTCGTTCGCCAAAACAACGGACCAGTTGTTGGTGTTCATATGATCGGTTCTCGAGTTGGAGAGCAAATTGGTGAAGCGCAGCTAATTGTCAACTGGGAAGCATATCCTGAGGATGTTGCGAGCTTGGTTCACGCACACCCAACCATGAACGAGGCCATCGGAGAGGCTCACCTAGCCCTTGCCGGTAAGCCGCTACACGCCCACGCTTAGAATTAGAAAATACCCACAAGGAGTTTAGAAAATGAGCGAATCCGTAGTTCTACCAGCCCTCGGTGAATCAGTAACCGAAGGCACAGTAACTAGATGGCTTAAAAAAGTTGGAGACAGCGTAGCTGTTGACGAACCCCTTGTAGAGGTATCAACCGACAAGGTAGACACCGAGATTCCTTCCCCGGTTGCTGGAGTTATCGAGCAGATCTTGGTTCAAGAAGACGAGACAGTCCAGGTCGGTGCAGTTCTTGTAATCATTTCTGGCGGATCCGGTGCCGCACCAGCTGCGCCAGTTGTAGCAGCGCCTGTAGCGCAAGCACCGGTAGCACCTCCGGTTGCTCCGCCTGCACCCGTGGCTCCCCCAATTGCTCCTCCAGTTGCGCAACCTGCGCCAGTTGCTCCCCCAGTTGCAGCACCGGTTTCCACCCCAATGATTTACACACCAGCGGCTCCTGTTACTCCGGTAGTTCATGTTGCCCCAGTAGCTCCTGTTGCACCGGTTGCGCCAGTTGCATCACCCGCTGCTGCATCCATGGACGCAGGTTACGTAACTCCGCTTGTTCGTAAACTCGCCCAAGATTCCGGTGTTGACCTAACTCGAGTAGTTGGCACCGGTGTAGGTGGAAGAATTCGTAAGGAAGATGTTTTGTCGGCAACAGCCGGAACATCACACGCGATGTCAGTGCCTGCGGCCGCTCACGTTCCAGCACCAGTTAGTGCCCAGCGCGGAACTTCCGAGCCAATGTCAAGACTCAGAAAAGTTCTCGCGGAGCGCGCAGTTGCCTCTATGGTTTCCTCCGCCCAACTAACAACCGTTGTTGAGGTAGATGTTTCAAGAATTGCCGAAATGCGCAAGGCAATTCAGCCAGCGTTCCAGGCAGCAACCGGTACCAAGCTGAACTTCATGCCGTTTTTCTTCCTAGCTGCAGCAGAAGCACTTAGATCTCACCCGAAGCTAAACGCTTCTATTGAGGGCGAAATGATCAACTACCACCCGACCGAGAACATTAGCTTCGCGGTTGACACTGAGCGTGGTCTGCTAACTCCAGTAATCAGAGACGCTGCGAGCTTGAACCTCGCACAAATTGCGGCTCAGATCGCAGACCTTGCCTCTCGAACTCGCGAGAACAAACTAAAGCCGGATGAAATGATGGGTGGTACTTTCACCTTGACTAACACTGGTTCACGTGGAGCGCTATTTGATACTCCTGTTGTGTTCTTACCGCAGGTTGCAATTTTGGGAACCGGAATTGTTCAGAGAAGGCCAGTTGCAATCACAACAGCGGATGGCCAAGAATCAATCGCTATTCGTTCGATGGTTTATCTTGCCCTTAGCTACGATCACCGTCTAATTGACGGTGCGGATGCTTCCAGGTTCTTGGTAGATGTAAAGGCAAGACTTGAGTCTGCAAACTTCCAGGCAAACCTAGGAATCTAGCTACTGCCCTAACTCCAAAACCGCACCGGAACCAGAAGTGTCCACTCGATGGTTTATCGCGCGTTTTCTTCCATCGCTACATTCCACCACGCCTGTTACTTTGGCTGCTGAACCGATGATGCTCTCAACAAGAACAGAAAGCCCGCCAACTCCAGTGTTCATTTGAATCTCTTGTCCGACGCTAAGTGGTAGCTGATTTTCTAAAGACTCGCCCAGCCAACTCTCGAACTCTGATTTACTCGCATCAAAAATGCAAGAATCCGCAACTGTGATTACCTCTGTGCCCTCGTTTGGCTGCTGGCTTTGCTGCTGGCTGCTACTCCAGAAGAGCCCGAGGACAACTACCAGAATGATAGAAATTAGAGGTAAAGCGAAAAGTTTCAATTCTGGTTTTGCTTTGTTCTCAAGCTCAACAAAGCCGACCCCATCTAGATGCACTTGCTTACTCCGCGAAGTGTTTGCTCTTTCAAAAAGGCTCGCGATTAGCTCTCTGTTGCTAGTTGAGTCTGCAATTAGTACGGCAGGAGTTTTCCCAAGGGTCATCAGGCTTGGAGTCGGAATGAGATGCTCAACTGATTTGTATATTTGAGCCCAGCTTGGTCCATAGAAAACATTGGAGACAAGCAGCATTGACTGCCCTAGTGGGTCCTGGACACAGATTGCCTCAACGCCTGGAAGCTTTAGCTTCTTACCGGTTGAGTATCCCAATGCGGTCAGTTTTCTAGCTACTACGGCTCGCATCCCTAAACGCTAGTTCGAGCAGCCAAAGTAGTGAGGGCTTGATTCAAGGTTTGGGATAACTCTTAGACTTATGAAGTGCCCGATTTTCTAGTTGCAGGATTTGAACCTGACTTTGTCGCTTATAACGAGGGTCTCCGGTTGCAGCGTGAGGTGCACAAGGAAGTGATTGCCAAGTCAAGGCCAGACACTGTCATTTTGCTTGAGCACAGCAGCGTATACACAGCGGGCAAAAGAACTGCAGACTCCGAACGACCAGATGATGGCACCGAGGTCATCGAGGTTGACCGTGGCGGAAAGCTCACCTGGCATGGCCCTGGCCAATTGGTTGGCTACCCGATAATGAGACTTCCAGAACCTTTTGACGTTGTGGGTTACGTGCGCTTTCTCGAGCAAGTACTAATTGATGTCTGTAGCGATTTTGGATTAGCCACTGAGCGAGTGGCGGGCCGCTCTGGAGTTTGGGCTCCAACTGGTGACACTCACTTGAAAGTTGCGGCAATTGGCATCAGGGTCTCCGAACGAGTAGCCATGCACGGCTTTGCTTTGAATTGCTCCAACTCACTGGATGCCTATGATCACATCGTGGCCTGTGGAATTGATGATGCTGGAACCAGCTCAATTACTGAACTAACTGGCACTTTGGTCACCCCGGCTATGGCCGCTGAGCGAGTGAAGCTGCGCCTGACCGACATTGCTAAAGTTGTCCTATGAGCCAGATCGACCAGGGAAAAAAGACCGCCAAAAAGATGCTTCGAATCGAGGCTCGAAACTCGGCCATCCCCATTGAGCGCAAGCCCGAATGGATTAGAACAGTAGCAAAAATGGGTCCTGAGTATCAGGCCATGCAAAAACTTGTTAAAGCTGAGAATCTAAACACCGTTTGCCAGG
>Ga0208720_1000263_pt1 | contig 14167 bp, 10 predicted proteins | sample LakMenEpi20Apr10_FD_150716 | JGI IMG/M metagenome (GOLD analysis project Ga0208720, IMG submission 150716) | Freshwater microbial communities from Lake Mendota, WI - 20APR2010 deep hole epilimnion (SPAdes) | ecosystem: Environmental > Aquatic > Freshwater > Lake > Epilimnion/Euphotic zone ...
TGCCATAGCGAGTCTGCTTCTATAAGCCCGCAAATACACTCTATGCCGATTATTGATGCAACTGTCGCGTTTGTGCATTCAAGTTGCTTTACTATTAGCGGGCTGCAGTTTCTAGGCCGTTGGGGTTGCCATTGATATTCTTGCTTTGGGATCTCTGTTTTGAAAAGTCTTGCATTAGAAGGAGTTCTGAGATGACTAAATTGCTGAAACAACTCAGTGAATCTTGGAAAGCCCTTACTAACGCTTGTATTGGAAATATATCATTGGGTCGGATGAATCCTATCGCGAGTTCGACGGTTATTCTGGTTATGTTGATGTCCGCAGAATCCTCAGCGCAATCCAGAAATGTTTACGTTGGAACCACAGAACAATTCGTTGTCAACGGTGATACCAAGTTGATGATTGGATATCTTTATCAAAAGGGGCAGAACAGAATCCAAAATGTCGAAGTCTACATAGATAAGCCCAGAACAAAAGGCGGCGTGCTTATTGCTAAAATTGCGGCAAATCAGAAACGGCCGGATAGGCGGTATTTATTTAGGATTGGAAATGTGGGGGCGAGATTTTTTAGATTGGGAAGTTAAAGATGTTAATGTTTTTTCAATGAAAAATGTTTTATAGTTGTGATTTGATTGTAATTTAATCGTAATTCAAGTCGTACTAATCAAACCACTGGCCTGAACAGAGCACAGGCCAGTGGTTTATTTTTGCAAGGAATTAACGTGCAGGAACCGTTGCCTTCTCGTTAGCCGGTTTTGGCGTGGTTTTGGATGGATCGGCAGCAATTTTGCGGAGCACATCGGCCAGGCGATATGCCGCCAAGGCGACTTTCTTCTCCGACAGTTTGCGGGCTCCGGCGGCGTATCCAATGGGGAGTTCGCGGAACCTGTTCTGATCGATCGCCAGGTTGGCGTAAACCACGTCGCGACAAGCTTCTCCGCCTTCACGGACCCAGTCCTGAATCGCGTTCTTTTCGAGCTCCCTGGTGAAGCTCTCTTTAGGGTATTCACGCAAAAGGCGTCTGGATTCGCGGTCGAGAGAGGGTGGGTTTTCCTCCCGGCCAAGGATCCCGTCCCAGTAGGCATGAAGATTGTCTGAACCGTTATCGTTAGGCACTTCCACCAGGTTTCCGCCTTGGTCGCCATTCGGGGTAGCTGGACAGAATCGGGCACCGGCATGAAGCGGCTGGTGGATATCGCCCACCTGATGGATCACCCAGCTCAAGGCAACAGCCCGTTCGGCTTTGCTGTTTTTCGGTTCGTTGATGGTTTTCAGGTGGGCAAGATAGGTGTTTACGACGTTCTCGTCGGTGGGGCGAGGTTCTTCGATACGCATCGGTTTATTGCGTTCGTAGACGAGGCGATAGTTGATGTAATGGGCCCGTGGGCGGAAATAGCGAGCGAATTCCGTATCAGGTCGAGCCTGGTCGGGAAATACCGAAGCGTTCACGAAAAGGCTGAGGCGTTCGTCGCGCGGGTTGAACCGGGCGTTTCTCCACCAGGTGCGTTCGGCAGGGTGTTCGCGAAGGATTTGGGCGAGCTTGGATTTGGTGGTTTCATCAAGTTGTTCGAACGCCATCCAGGCGACCAACCTGTGGCCTCGGCCATTCCAGGCTTGGGCAGGATTGGCAAAAATCATGGCAGACAAGAACATAACCAAGGATGAAGTCGCAATCAGTCTACGTATAGAATCTCTCATTCAGGGGCCTTTCAGAATGTCAGGGATGATTCACAAGGGGATATTGATAGATATTAATATAGTCCATGATGGCTTCATAAAAAAAGGCGAGACCTCTGCAATGAGAGGTCTCGCCTGTACTTTAGTCAGCGATCACGTGGTGATTCACCGCAGATCACTTTTTAGCTTTGGCAGTTGCTTTGGCTTTGGCATTTGCTTTGGCAGGTGTCAGCTTATGGGCTGACATGCTGGCGGCCTTGACTGTCACTTTTGATTTCACAGAAGCAGATGAGGTGGTGATCACCGTCCGGCCCCGTGCGATCATCTCAGACAGAGGTGGTTGTTCGACAACGTTACCGTTGCTGAAGATATGACCGGTGTAGTAGAAGGCAGGAATTCTGTACGAAAGAGAATTCGCATTGACTGGGACGGTTGGGGTTGGAGGCTCAGATAGAACACCTTGCTTGTAGATGTGCTGGAAGCCACCATCAAGAGCTGTTCGGTCGTAATTCTTCTCCGTGGCCTGGTGGGTAAAGGCCATATCGTTGCCTGAACCACCGAGCACGGTTTCGCGGATGTTGTCCGCACCGGCGTCGAGTAGATTGTCGCCGTTGCCGCCGTCCACTTTGTCGAAGCCGTTGCCGCCGAGCATGGTGTCGTTGCCGTCGTTTGGCAGGCCCGACTTGCGAGGTTTGTGCTTGATGTTCGCCGTTTCAGGGGTCCCGCCAAGCATGTTGTCGTTGCCAAGGCCACCGTACATCATGTCGTTGCCAAGGCCACCGATCAGGCTGTCGTTGCCGGCTTCGCCCCAGATGCTGTCGTTGCCGTCTCCACCGTTGATGAAGTCGTTGCCTGCACCGCCGAGTAGCAGGTCATTGCCTTCGCCGCCATCGATGGAGTCGTTACCGTTTCCACCGTTGAGGACATCGTTCAGGCCCGTCCCGTAGATCGAGTCGTTGCCGTTGCCACCGTTGACAATATTGAAGCCATCGATGAAGTCGTTGCCGTCTCCACCATTGATCACGGTTAAGATCTGGTCAAAAGCATCAGGAGTGATCGAGATATTGTCGTTACCGGCACCGGCGTCGAGGTTCAGCGTGTCGCCTGGCTTAACCGAATTGAACAGACGGACCAAGGCAGGCAGGCCGTTGATATTGACCTGGCCAGGCGCTGGAGTGGTGATCACGATGGTGTCACCTACGTCCGTGCCACTGACGTTGGCTACGTTCCCCGTAGAACCTGGAGCGAATGCCGCGTCGACCAATGTCATGCTGGTCTGTTGCATGTTGCCGATGTTGAAGGTGTCGCCACCTGAACCACCAACCAGAGAGACATGCTCAAGGTCGGTCGCCGATGCGGACCCATTACCGACGATTTGAATCAAAGCCAGGTTCGAGAGGCCAGGGCCAACGATGCCAGGGGCAGCAGGGCCAGGAATGCTCGAGGTGGAGAAGACATTGCTTGTGGTTGCGGATCCATTGAAGACGAGTGCGTCCTGGCCTTGGCCACCGCCAATCACGTCGTTCCCGTCACCAAGATTCCAAATGAACACATCAGAGCTATCGCCACCACTGAGGCTATCATCACCAAGACCACCAACGATGATGTCGTTTCCGCCATCGCCAGTGATGCTGTCGTTTCCGGCCAGACCACTGAGGAAGTCGTCTCCAGAATCACCGTTGATCAGGTCGGATGAGCCACCACCTGTGATGGTGTCGTTCCCTGATCCTCCATTGAGCTCAGAATAGATTGCAAAGGTCGGGCCGGTGATGGTATCTGAGTTGGAACCACCAAACACTTCTATGTGACCGTTGTTTACACCGGTCATGTTCACGGTATCGTTGCCGATTCCGCCAGAGGCCAGAATCGTGATCGGATAGGCTGAAGCTGTGGCCAGAGTGGTTGCTGTGATGGAATCGTCGCCAGCAAAGCCGTTGATATCGATCAGGCCAACTCCGCTGGCTGTGCTTGTCACACCATTGAGAGACAAGTTGTAAGTCTGAGTGGCTGTCTCAGTCACAGCAATCGTATCAGATTGATTTGAGCCGTTCAGGAGAACTTTATCTTCGCCAGAGCCACCGACGAAATTCGCGGCGGCAGATGTTGGGTTGATCAGCAACGTATCGTTGCCGACACCGCCGGTGTAATTGATAATGCTGGAATTGTTGGCGGTGACTTCGAGGGAGTCGTTCCCAGCCAAGCCATTCAGGCTCATAACATCCTGCGAATTATTGAAATTCAGAAGGATGGAATAGTAAGGCAACCCGATGATCTGAAGGGAATCAGGTGTCGCGGTGGCGTCAACACGCAGGTTATCGTCGCCTTGTGTGGCTTCGTAAGTCGCAGTGTTGGCAGCACCTACAACAGCTTGAACCGTTAGGGTTTCCACTGTGGTGTTTGAGAGATCCAGAATGTCGAATGCGTTCGACGTATCGGATGTGCCCAGCAGGTAAATGGCGTTTACGCTGTTCGAGAGCAACTGTGGATCCGTATTCCCATTGATCACCGTGTGAAGGGTGTTGCTCAGGTCAGCAAAGATCTGGGTATTGCTGGCTTGAACAAAAAGGGTGTTGATCCCTGTATTGCCTTCAAAATAGCTTCCAATACTGAGTGGGCCATTTTGAATGTAGGTGTCGGAGTCTTCGCCACCATAGAAAGCGTCGGAGCCGGCACCGCCCTGAAAGGTGTCGTTTCCGATCTCACCAAGAGCCGAGGCTTGAAAAATCGCATCGACAGACTTGAGTGTCGTATCAATAAAGTCATCGCCCTGCCCCAGCCAGGAACGGACACCAATAGCGTTCGCATCGCTTCCGCCGGCATCAAGGCTTGAGCTGAGGAAAACGTTGTCGGATCCATCGCCAGCATAGAGCTGAATCACGGAAACGCCGGTGACTTCCATAGTCGATGTCAAGCCATTCACCGAAATGGTGACGAGAGCGTCAGATGCACGCAAGACTTGATCGATTGTGATGTTATCGCCGAGAACTGTTCCCCTGGCGACGATCTGGTTGCTATCCACAGCAGCAGAGTCAATGATCGTGTCATTGCCGGTAGAGAGTAGATAGGTGTCATCGCCGATCCCACCGTCGAGAACATCGTTGCCAGCACCACCCTTGAGCGTATCGTTGCCAGTACCACCACCGAGGGCAACTCCGGCAAGCACGTTGTCAGTGGATTGGATCAGGTCGTTACCGTCCTGGCCGCGAACAGCCAGGGAGTCCACACCACTGGTACCAATGATGTTGACGATATCGCTGCCTTGACCAGCATCGACAACCGTCACTGTAGCTTCCAGTTTATCCGCAATCGTAATCGTATTTCCACCTGCACCGCCCTGATAATTCAGTTCGGTTAAGCCTGAATTATAGGTGAAATAACCGATTGAGGTGTCGACGTTACCAGTCAATTCAAAGGTCGAAGGATTTAGAGAGGTCGAGAAGCCAATTTTCTGGCCGCTGGAATTGACGGACTGATCAATCGTCAGGCTCGAAAGACCTGTCGCATTGACATTAACGCCAGCCGAGCTGCCAACGGCAAGAGTCTGTATGCCGGGATCAACGGAATCGAAGTCGAATGGGCTTTCGAATCCGGCAGTGCCGAGGCTGAATTGATTGTTGTAGTAAAGTCCGCCAGAGATGGCGAAACTGAGGTCATCAGCGCCTGTGAAGTCAGCGATATTGCCAACAAGTGTGGCACTGTATGCCATCAGACGTCGGTCTTCCATGCCCTCAATGATTGGGGCAAATCTGGAAGTGTTCTTGACCCGCGCGATTGGTTTGCGGATGTCCCGGCTGGGCTCTGCGGACCGCAAGTTTTTTGAATTGGACATGGTCATCAGAAAGGTCCCCGAATCAGATTAGGAGCAAAGGTCTTGGAATTGCTGACGGTCAACGCCACTTCCTAAGCGTAAAACCGGAACACTGGATACCATTGAGTGAGGTGGTCGCCCAGATTACTCATATATACCAGTCAATCGTATCATGTTTTAATTATCAACTAATAAAGAACCTGATCCTCAGATTTTCTATATATAGGAAAAGTTTTGCAGATGTAGAAATGGCGCATCGCGCATTTACGGACTATCCGTGTTCAAAAAAGTTCTTGAAAATCAGAGCATTTGTTGACAACGTTTGTTTTCGATGTATCTTGGTCATCTTCCAATCCCCGCTTATGTTACGAAGATAATCGCTTGAATTTTTTGGCACCTGTTCGGGTTTGAAAGTCAAATGGAAATGGTTGATTTTGATCGGAATTGTAACGGAAAAACCGCCTTTGTGCGTTGGTGCAGAAATGATGATATTCGTAAACATTCACGAAGACGTATTCGTGAATCGAATCACTGCAAATTTTACGGATTTTGCGATTCATGACGATCAGAAATGATACGAATGATTCTTTTGGGTGCACTCGTTTGATCACAAAGCACCGACCAGGCTCGATCACAGGCTGGCCTCCAAGCCATCCAGCCACGCTTCATCCACCACACGCACGCCCAGAGCGTTGGCCTTGTCCAATTTTGAACCTGCTTCCGCACCCGCCACCAAAAAATCGGTCTTTTTCGATATTGAGCCGGAAGTCTTCCCACCCAGACGTTTTATCAAAGCCTCTGCCTCATGGCGAGCCCGCCTGGGCAATGTCCCTGTCAGAACCACCGTCTTCCCAGCAAGAGCCAGGCCCGTTGCCACTCGTTTCGCAACCGGAGATGGGGCCACACCCGCCATTGCGAGATCATCCAAAAGTGTTTGCGTACTATCTCGGTCAAAAAATTCGCGAATCGAGGCCGCCACAATCGGGCCGACTTCCTGAGTCGATTCCAGCGTTTTTATATCTGCCGAACGAACCGATTCCAACGTTCCGAACGTTTCTGCCAGTACCTCGCTAAGTCTCTCACCAACATGTCTTATGTTCAGTGCTGTCAGGAATCGGTCGAGACTGCGATGTCGGCTCGCAGTGATTCCAGCCACCAGATTCACTGCCGATTTCTCGCCCATCCGCTCCAGACCTGCAAGTTCCGGAACAGTCAGTCGATACAAGTCTGCTGGGCCTGAAACCAGCCCTTGCTCCACGAGTTGATCCACCACCTTCTCGCCCAGTCCGTCAATATCCATGCAATTGCGACTAGCCCAGTAAGTCAGCCACGTTTTCAGCTGACCCGTACAGCCTCCCCTGCCCGCCGCGCATCGCCAATCGACTTCGCCAGGAACCTGTTCGAGCGTGCTACCACACACTGGACAATTTTTGGGCCTTACGATCGCTTGCTCATCGCCAGTTCGGACCGATGTTTCCACTCGCACCACTTGAGGAATGATCTCGCCAGCCTTCTGGATCACCACAAGATCACCCACCCGAACATCCTTCCGCTCAATTTCATCGAAGTTGTGCAGACTTGCCCTCTGAACCGTGGTCCCAGCCAGAAGCACCGGATCCAACTCGGCAACAGGCGTGATCTTACCGGTTTTGCCAACCTGAAAAGTGATGCCTAAAAGCCGTGTGGCAGCTTCCTCTGCCTCATACTTGTAAGCGATGGCCCATCGCGGAGATTTTGACGTAAAGCCGAGCATCTCCCTATGGTCAAAACGATCCACCTTGATGACCAGCCCATCAATCGGGAAGTCAAGCGTGGAACGCTTCTTCTGCCATTCTTCCGCATAGGCGAGAATCTCGGAAACACTGCGGCAAACTCGCCAGAACGGGCTTGTAGGAATTCCCCATTGACGAAACCGATTCAGCAATTCTGAGAATCGGTCAGGCATATGATCCTGGCCGACAAAACCGAGGCTGTGGGCTTCAAAATTCAATCGGCGTTTTGCGCATTGGCCGCTGTCCAAAAGCTTTAGAGAGCCGGCAGTGCTGTTCCTGGGGTTCGCCAGAGCCACATCGCCGCGTGCGCGTCGCTCGACATTCAGTCGCTCCATCTCGGCGTAAGTCATATAAACCTCGCCTCGGATTTCGATCCTGTCAGGCGCCGGAAGTTCGCTGTTCACAGTTTGTAAGTGAAGAGGAATCGACTTAACTGTGCGGAGATTGGCCGTGATATCGTCGCCGGTTTCACCATCGCCGCGGGATAAGCCGCGATTGAGCTTGCCGTTCTCGTAAAGTAGGTTGGCCGAGACTCCATCCACTTTAAGTTCGACTGTGAATTCTACCAACTCATTATCAGGTAGAAGTTTGTGGACACGATTGACCCAGTCCTGAATCTCAGAAGGACTATAAGAATTGTCGATGGAGAGCATCGGCGCGAGGTGGCGAACGTTCAAAAAACCTTCAAGAGGTTTCCCACCAACGCGCTGGGATGGGCTGTTTGGGTCGGCAAGTTCAGGATTGGCGGTTTCAAGCTCAATCAGACGTGCCATCAGCGAATCGAATTCGCGGTCGCTGATGATCGGCTGGGCATCTAGATAATAACGACGATTATGATCGTCAATCTGCGACCTGAGGGCCATCACTTCTTGAGAATCAGTGTTCATGGGAGTGACTTGCCCTAAATGCTTTAAAAGTATCTATGTTCCAGAGAATGTGGAGCGCCAGGAACAGATTCTGTGAATCGCCGATTAAGACTTTTTATGACGGTTTTCAGTCCACGTGTCCAGACTGATGGCCAGCAGGCCAGTGACGAGCATGACACTGAATTCGACTGTCAGAAGCTTTATGGCGTTTTGGTCAATCCAGTCGCCTAATGCCAGCGAACGATCATCCACACGTTTTATAGCTGTGCCTGAATTTTTATCCTCTTGTGAGATCTGGCGAACGGCAGGACTTACCAGCCATGCCATGCAGGTCATCACAAAAATCGTGCTTGTCAGGAGCAGGACAACGTAAAAACCGTTTGGGAATTTCACGTTGCGAGGGTTGGGTGGCATGAGGTTCCCAGGCATTTGATAGAAGTTTGGGACAGATGCCTATTATGACGTATCCGTCCCACAGATCATAGTTTAGCGGCCTGAGGATCAGGCGCCGTCGAACACCCAGGTGCTGCCAGCGATGTCGTACGAAGCGACACCTTCAGGGAACCAGAGAGCGATCTCGCGAGCAGCGGATTCAGGTGAATCGCTACCGTGAACCAGGTTGTTCTGCTTGCTGATCGAGAAGTCGCCACGCACGGTCCCAGGTGCAGCGGCGGCTCCGTTGGTTGCACCCAGAAGGTTGCGAACTACGGAAATGGCTTCGTTGCCTTCCAGAACGCCTACGATCACTGGGCCACCGGTGATGAAGTCGATCAGACCACCAAAAAATGGACGGGCAGAGTGTTCTGCATAGTGTTGCTCGGCAAGAGCTTTGGTGACCTGAATCAGCTTCAGACCGACAAGTTTCAGGCCCTTGGCTTCAAATCGTGCCAAAACCGTGCCTGCAAGCCGGCGCTGAACGCAGTCAGGCTTGAGAATGATAAGTGTGTGTTGCATCGCGAAAGCGTCTCCAAGCAATGGGTTGTGGTCGATGATCAGTCGGGCCGATGGCACTCTGATCGGCTCGACTTTGTCGATCCATATCGGCATTCGATCATGGAAACGGCCACTCGCCAGTCCCACAGGTTCAAAGACAGGTTACCCTGTTTTTTATTTAGAAGCCGAATCCTTCAATCCACCAAAATGTAAGGTTTTTCATGGATTTCATCAACAGGTGATTCCCTCTATTTTGACCGATTGTGTTGAGATTCATCCAAGTTTCACGCTAGGATATGCCTAAGCCATGCGGAAAAATATCGAATATGACTGTCACAAGTCAGTCTCCTATCCTTCAGAAGACATCCAGGAAAGTGAAAAAAAGATGAGTGATCACGCCGCCCCTGCCCCCTCTGGAAGACCTGCCCACACCGGCGGACACGGCCAACATCCTGGAGCCGCCTCAGAACCCATTCCAGCCTCGCTCGTTCTGCCTGGTGGTTATCACTTTCTGCACTTGTTTTATAGGATAGACCGCAACATTCTATCCCAGCTTCCATTGGCTGATCGCACACATGCTCTCAAGCAACTGGCCCTGGCCCTGTCGCCAGAGACCGGTGAAGACAAGCCGATCACAGGCTTTCACGCCTTCGCCGTGCCGGGCCACAAGGCTGACTTCGGATTCGTCGGTGCCGGTACCGATCTTCAGGCCCTTCATGCAGTTCAGATGAATATCGAATCAAGCCCGATCGGCGCTGCCCTGATCCCGACGTATTCGTTCTATTCGATCTCGGAAATCTCGGAATACGTCCCAAGTGCCGAGCAATATGGCCAGACTCTGGTCCGCGAAGGTGTGGATCCGGCTTCCGATATCTTCCGTACCAAGGTTCGGACCTATGAACAGCGTCTTGGCCCAATGAACAAGCAGCGATTGACACCAGAATTTCCTGACTATCCAAGCCTTTGTTTCTATCCGATGTCCAAAACCCGCGTTCCAGGCGCCAACTGGTATGCCGAGCCATTCAGCCGCCGCGCTGAGATGATGTCGCAGCACGGCCGCAGTGGTATGAAATATGCTGGTAAAGTGGTACAAGTGATCTCGTCGTCTACTGGTCTCGACGATTGGGAGTGGGGCGTCACGCTTTGGGGCAAGAACCCAAGTTACTTGAAGGACATTGTTTACACGATGCGATTCGACGAAAGCTCAGCAGTCTACGGCATGTTCGGCGATTTCTACTTCGGCTATCGCCTGTCGCCAGATGATCTGCTCAAAGAGCTGAAACTCGAGCACCAAGGCCAGAAAACTCATGCAAATGCGGCCGCGAAATCATTGATATCACGAATCTTCGGTTGATAGGCGTCAAAAACTAGCAAAGTAGGGTGGGGTGAAGCCCACCTGCTTCTAGAGTGAATCGTCAATAATCGAGACAACCCCGTTTCGTGATAATGCTGTACCTTATGTGGGAGAAGGTAGTTACGAAGTAGAATGCCATTGATTCTATTGCTCCCCCAAGCCTGAAAATTGGGTGGTTTGGGTAAGCGTTTCTGGTGTGTTGTTATACACAAGATTGATTCCATTCAGGCTACCTAACATCTTGACTCGACAGTCATTAGGTAAAAGGCCAATCCCAGCTGAAAAGCTGGAAGCTAGTGTCATCCTGATCGCAATTCTTTTAGTTCTTGGCTTTCTCCGCGTCCGTAATTTCCTTTGTGGCCCAGTCCTTCAACTCTTGAGACGCACCCGGGCGGCTCTGAAGGCTCTCCAGGGTTCGAATCCAAATCCTCCTCCGTACTGGGGTCGTGGCCAGGGGCCTGATCGGTGTCGTGAGAGGCTCTCGTAAGTCGGATCGGGGGCAGTTTGCAACCAAAACTCGCCACGCTGGAAGGGCTACTTCCAGATCCCCCCGACTAAGCCCCTGCTGATAACGCGCCATGGCTCCGGATTCGATCATCCGAGTCAATGTCATACTTCGCTCTTGTGCCGGTACTTCATCAGCAAGTTCAAGTATCTGATCATATTGATGGGATTCAAGTGACAAGTGGGCGGCCAGTTCATCACGAATCGAACGAACCGCCTGAGGGAGCTTCGTCCGGTCAATCTTGCGGATCACTCCCACAAGTTCTTTTGACTGGATGGCACCCTGCTCTTCTGTGGATGAGGCCCAGACAATCGCCTGACGAACCCCCCAAGCCAGCCTTGCCAAAGGTTCCGCACTCTCTTGAGGGACCGCTTCAGGCCCAAACGATGGCCAGTTTTGAACAATTTCTGAAGAAACCCGGGCTGGAATCTGATTCTGGGCGATCAATTTCAACATCGGGTCGCCCACCACCATCAGCCTCCAAGGGTTCCCGAACATTTCTTTTTCTGGATTCTGACGCGTAGCAGCGGCCCAAGGATATCCCTTTGTCAAGCAATCGGCGATCAGACTCGCGGATCGAAACGACTGTAAATAAGGCTCGTTCATCGACCCATAATAAGCATAAGCCCCATTGGCCAGCCACCGGCCTGCCAGTGTGTATGGATCTTGAGCATCAGCAGCAGAGAAGCTGTGAATGATATGGATCCGTGTCGGCACCGTCCAGGGCACATCCCAGGTGCTTCCCACCGAGCCTGCCTGAAGGTTGAACGAAGTCGGATTGCCCGATGAATTGATCATCAGGAATTCCGCTTTGTTGTTGGGTGAAAACGTCTTGCGCCAATTGCTCAGATTTCCATCGCGGATATGAGTTGCCCTCAGGCCAAAGGCATCGAGTCGAGATTGGGCAGGTGCCAGTTGATAGCCTTTGAAGCGTTTGTCAGTTGGGTCGTAGCCGTTAAACAGAGTGGCAGAATGGGGTTGGAGAAACAGGCTGCACATGGCTTGATAGACCTGCTGCTTCATGTCGCCCGTGATCCTGCCTGTGAAGGCCCAACGGCGGCGTTTGGGGTCTTCGAGCTTTCTGCCCAGAAGGTCGTCAAACGAATTTTCTCCGTCAGGAGTTTTATACCTGTAAGGCATGTCTCCGACGAGTGTGAGAAAGTCGAGGTCGTCGCCTAGCCTATCTGCTTCTACCTTAAGCTCTTTGGCAAGATTTTCGACACCAGACAGCCGAGTCACAGCTTCTTCCGTGGTCAGCAGATCCGACCATTTCTTGGGGTCTGCCCACAAGATCAACCCCTGCTTTCGGCCGGCCGCCAAAGCTGCTGCTGCAATGGTATCCGAACCACCTTTGGTCAGCACAAGACCAGGACTTCGAGGCGGCTTTTGAAGCCAGAGGATGTTGCCCTTGATCAGCTCGTTTGGTTTATCCTTGGCGGAAAGCATTCCACGTAAAGCACTTGTCACCGCCAGCGGCCAAATGGTTTCATCGCTTACGGCTGCGGCTCTGGAAGGGAACCTGACCACCTTTTTAGGCTTGAAGGCGCGGATGAACTTGATGGATAAGTCTGTGTCATCTATGAGGATCGGGAAATAAGTGGTGTCGTCCCAAGTGGCTAGAGCCTCAAGAAACGTTTCACGGTTTGGGACCAGACAGACAACATCCACCACCTTTCGCGAGTCCTTCAGCGACTCAGCCCATGAAGCCTGAGCCGCTTCCAGAGCGGGATCACCAAGCTCCTCCAGAGTTTGTGCGATCACAGGTTCCCGCTGGTTCGCCTGCCATGGCCCAGCCTTCAGTTTGGCGGTCGAGCCTGACTGGTGCATCCATAAAACCAGTCCCATCACGAATAATGAAACGCGTATATGGTTGCTAAATTCTGTCTGATTACGAACTGGTATGAATGTCATCGTTGAATTTCTTTGAGTAAGCGAATGATCCAGAGCAGGCGAAGCCGGGCGTCGACGATCCAGCATTTCCGCTTGTTGCCGCTATGCAGAAGCCCACAGAAATAGTATGGTCTTGGTTCGGCATCAATACAACATCGCACACTCGATCTTTCTCATGGATCTTCTTTCGCAACAGATGGACTCTTCGGATGAAAAAAGGTGGAATTCTTAATCCGGCAATCTGCGCTCTCATCGCTGAACTCGGTCAGGGTGATGAGCTATTGATTGTCGATGCGGCTTTTGCACTTCCGCCTGAACCCTACGTGATCGACTTATCACTCGTTCCCGGCATTCCCCGATTCCTCGATGTGCTCAAAGCTGTCGCCCATGAACTGGTGATCGAATCCGCTGTGATCGCCCGTGAAATGAGTGACGACAATGAAAAAATTCACCGGGAAGTGCTCCGAATCCTCGACGAATCAACGATCGACGAAGTCAGCCATCGTGAATTTCAAGAACAAGCCTCGCAAGCCAAAGGCATCATAAGAACCGCTGAATTCTCGCCTTATGCCAATATCAAGCTGATATGCGGCAGCGCGTTCTGAGAAACTCTTTCTGTACGCTCACTTTTCAATCAATTTGAAATCCGATTGTCTTCCATAAGACAATCGTCCATAATATACGCATGCGACCAAGGCTGAGACTGTCTCCTCAGCCAATTTTTCGAATGCGTTCGAGGAGCTGGATATGCGATTACCTGCAAAACCAATCTTGGCTGCCTTGCTGCTGCTTGTCTCTGCCAGAACCGCTCAGGCATGTCCGAATTGTAAAGATGGACTGGCACACTACGATGCCGCCAACGGTCGCGCTGGATATTCTGCCAACGGCCTTCAGCAAGGATTCAGTTACAGCACTGTCTTTATGCTCAGTATGCCTCTCAGCCTGATCGGAGCTGGCGGCTTCATGGTCAGAAGACTCGCCAAACAAGGCCGATTACCTGAGCTGTGATGCGTTAAACATTAAGTGGTCAGCAATCAGATTTGTCGGGTGCCGATGCATCGCACCCACGCTCTCAACTAAAGATCAGTCTGAAAATAACTTTCGGTTTTGAAAGCCAATTAACCGGGGCTAGCGCCAAGACCGGCTAGATAAGAGGCGATAGCCTTAGGTTTCTTGGTTTGAATCTACCCCCCGGTTCGCGGAAGATAATTGACCGGAGTGTATGAATCTAGCCGCCGGGCGCTAGCCCCCGGTTCGCGGAAGATAATTTACCGGGGTGTATGAATCTAGCCCCCGGTTCGCGGAAGATAAATAACCGGGGCTAGCGCCAAGACCGGCTAGATAACAGCCAAGTTATGCTTG
>Ga0208720_1000264_pt1 | contig 14161 bp, 15 predicted proteins | sample LakMenEpi20Apr10_FD_150716 | JGI IMG/M metagenome (GOLD analysis project Ga0208720, IMG submission 150716) | Freshwater microbial communities from Lake Mendota, WI - 20APR2010 deep hole epilimnion (SPAdes) | ecosystem: Environmental > Aquatic > Freshwater > Lake > Epilimnion/Euphotic zone ...
GAACAACCTAGAGAGAATCAAAGGGAGTATTCAAGAGAACAACCTAGAGAACAACCTAAAAAAGAGAATTTGAGGGATAATTCAAGAGAAAAACCTAAAAAAGAGAATCTGAGGGATAAAAGGGAATTACACCGAAAGAAAATTAGAGAAGATTCAATCGTGATACCTAGAAATCGACAAATAGTTTCTAGACAAGATATATTTGAAACAAGTGATGATTCAGATGCAAAACCAATTCAAAATCTTAAAGATGAGAGTTCGTCAGACGATGATTCCATTATTATAAGAATGCAGAAGAAGAGAAATGATATACAAGAATCGAGTAGAAATAATAAAACTATCAAATCTAAAATTGATTTACAATCATTGTTGAAAAAGGCACAAAGTAAGGTTAAGAATCAAGTTGAAGAATCAGAAAGCAGTGATGATAATGATGATATTTCTAACTTTCAGAGGAGATATTAAGTTATAATTTGATTATAATTATATTCAAATTATTAATAAATGAAAGAACCATATAGAATGATATTGAAAGTAATGTTCATTGTTATATTGACTTTTCTAATTGCAAATTACTATAGTAATTTGATTTTAAAAAAGTATGTAATGAAGGGGGAAACCAATTTAATAATTCGTCAATTTGCTTCTATAGTATATTATGCGATAATAAGTTTTGGTGTAATTGTTTGTCTAATTCAGCTTGGAATTCAAAGATCTACGATATTGACAGTTCTAGGTACTGTAGGATTTACTTGTGGATTATCAATTCAAGGTACTTTATCTAGAGGAGTATCAGGTGTGTATATAATGTTAGAAAATTTGTATGAAATAGGAGATTATATTGATACTAGTAGGAGTAAAGGATATGTTAAAAAATTCAACTTTTTCAATACGATATTATATGATAATATTAATAATCTTGATATATTGGTTCCAAATAATTTGATTGATTCAAATGTATTAATAAATTATACAAAATCAGGTATAAAAAAAGGGTTTAACCTCTAAATCCGAAACCACCCATCATTCTCTGACCAGATGTTCTCTTTGGAAATTGTCTGATGTAAGCCATTTCTGAATTTCTCTTTCTCATAAGTCGTTCTTGTAGGTCATTTCTGAATTCTAGAGAGTTATCTAGAAATGATTGATTAACCCGTTCTCTCATATCTTCATTATTTGTTTCATAATTATCACTCATAGGTCCATATTGGTCTGCGAATTCAAGATGATCAATCTTACTTCTGACTAGATAATTTGGCATTCTCATAGCATCAACATCATCATAGTAGAACTTTTGTTGTCCTATGAAATCATCAAAATAAGAACGGTATGCAGTACCATATCCTGTGAATCTAGGGTCATATATATCTTCAGGTCCAGTTCCTTCACGAGTTATCTTTTTAAACTTAGCATTATTGTTGTATTCGTCGTAGTATATATCTCCGTTATCATTGACTGTTTTGACCGGATCTATTCCTCTTTTAGTTTCTGTTATACCCATATTTGAGTTAATAGGTTCCATAACTTCATTTTTGAAGTAGACACCAGGTTGAATAGTTTGTGTATTCATATTTCTCTGATGAAATGAATTGTCATTATCCATTTCGAAATCCCTTTTGGATGTTTTATTGTATTTTGCCTCTTGCATATTGGACGGATGAGAAGCATAATTCGATGTATAAGATTCATATTGATTTTGATCTTGAATATCGTCGATCGACATATATCCAGATTGATATAGATCTGAAACAAGTTCACGATTATTATTAGCTTTAAAATCAACATTCATGTTCGTAGATCTCCAAGAGGGATCAAATATAGGGGTAACTGATACTGGTGGTATAAGAGTTTTAGGATTAGCTTTACCGGCTAATTTTTGATTCATAGATACTGTTGTAAATAGATCGACTTCATCATCACAAAACATCTTCTTCATTTTAGGTTCCAGATCATAATCATAATGAGCATACATATATTTTACTTTAGGCTTAGGAGGCACCTGATATTTAGGATTAACTGAATTATCATCTGGATCTGATTTAAATTGTGGTGTTGGACGAGGTATGGCTGTTTGAGGTTGTTGAGACGGTTGTGGTGTTTGAGTTTCAAACGATTCTATTTTCATCTTATCTATCATGTTTCTTTGTAAATAGTATAGAATAATAATAAATATTAATGAAACAATCAGAAATGCTATACTGCATTTGACATCAAAAATGAATATGATTACAAAAATAACCAGTATTATTCTTGTTATCGCATTAATCTGTTCTTCCAAGGACATATTGTTCATAGGTAGTAAATTCTTACTACAAAACAAGGTTGAAAATCCTTGAAACCAAGTTGTATTCGGACAGCAGGTTAACATTATTTATTAACAAAAATAAAATTAAAATGAATTGTAATTTAAATTTAGAATCTGTATTAAAATGGCTACTAAATCAAAGAAGTGTATATTCGTTTTAACCTCTATCAATATTACTACAATCAACGATAAATATAATATGAACATCAGTTTCGAAGACGAAGTCCAAAAGTTAAAGACAACCAAGCTTACCGATCTCGAGAAAAATACAATCAATAAAAATGCAGAAGTCTTCTCCTTTCTAGATGAATCTAAAAAGACCCATAAATGTATCATATCGATGATTGACTTTAAAACCAAACTGAATGCAAAGGAATTGAATTACAATTGTTTTTGGGACAGAAATCCTATTGATGGTGAACCTATTGGTTGTCCAATCAATTATATTCCAAAACAGATTCAAAAGACCTTCTTTTCTCACATAAGTAAGGATACCTATTTTATACGAGAGAATGTTGTAAGTGATTCAAAAATTCAAGAAGAGGGTATAGTCACTCTAAATAACGACTACTATGAAACTGACGGAGCATTCTGTTCATTCGAATGTTGTCTTGCTTTCATATTAGATAACAAACATAACCGGATGTATGATATGTCGCAAATGTTGTTGACAAAGATTTATAACAAGCTAAATAATACAAAAGCAATGACAATCTCACCTGCTTCCAGTTGGAGAGTATTAAAGGAATATGGAGGTCATATGTCTGTTGAAAAGCTAAGGAGCAACTTTGGAAAAATCGATTATGACTATTCTGGTTATACCCAGAAATGTCTCCCGATAGCCCACTTATACGAAGAAAAAGTTAAATTCTTCTAAAATCAAATGATAATTCAACTAATAATTAATTGAATTATAAACGGGATCTTATCGAATCTTAACGATAACATTAAAAAGGATATTCGCATATAGATCACAACACACCTTTTTAGTATATTCGATTTCTCTCTCGTCGATATAACTTATCATAACCAAATTTTTTTCAATATAGATATAGCTTGCATATTCAAATGAATCGTCAATATTATTTTCATCATTGATCACAAGCTTTAATTTTGAACCTTTTATATTATTAAAAATATAATGACCTATTCTATTGGAATATTTAAATTCCAACGATTCAAAAGAATCGTAAATCTTTAAACTGTATAGCATCTCATTTAATCCATTTCTAATATTATCGTTTAGTTGCATATTTAATTTTATCATATGTTTTTCCGTTTAATATGATATTGAACTACAAAACTAATGGTTCAAATATAGATCTCCTTTTCTTTGGATTTCTTTCAAGTAAGGTTGAAATTTCTCCAAACTTGCTGTAAAAGAGTTTGTTAATTTTTTCCAAGTCATCTTTCCCTACAAATCGTATCCTGTCGTGACCTAGATTTCTATATTGTTCAGTATTACCAATAAAGAAGGTTAGTATCAATATTCCCAGTTGCCAAGCCATTGTACTTTCTTTTTCTTCGTTCGTATCAAGACGGAAAGCTCCTCGTTTAATATCAATTGGAGGAAATGTTGATATATAGTTTCCTCTATCATTTGGAATTGCACTACCAATATCTCCAAGCATAAAAATATCTTGACCACCTTGACATTTATATAGTATATTTTCCATCTTGATATCAGTATAAACATAATGATCATCTAAACGATATATACATACCATCTGTTTCCTGATTATTTCTGCTATATTAATGATTTCATCGCTTAAAAAACCATTTTTAGTACGGATTTTCCTGTATATATATTGTGTCAATGTTCCGTCTGCTAGTTCCATAAAATATCCAAATTCTTCAACTCTATTTTCATTTAAAGGATTTATTATTGGTTTTCCAATTGCTTTTACCTTTAAAGTTTTACAATCTGATAAATTTAATACTTCAGCAATTTGTGTCTCTCGGTCATCACTAGCAAACTTAACGGCCAATTTAACCTCATTTTCCTTATCTTCTAATTCATATACTTTACCAAAAGATCCTTGTCCAATTTCTTTTTTGAATTGCAAACTAAAAATTTTAGATGGTGTATTGATATTGATAATTGATTTACCATCTTCTGTAATGACATTCTCAACGAAGTCGATATTGTAGTGTAAATATAGGTATCTATCCAAAATTTCCTGATTAATCAGATTTTCTTTAGTTTCCTCACATAATGACCTATTATTTCCCATTTATTATAATCGAATTATAATAAATTAAAATTGCATAAATATGTTTCTAGTTGAGACTGCTCCTCTTCATAATTCATTACTTAAAATTTAATCGAGACTGCCTACTATATTTTGAGCTTCAGAGACTGCTCTATTATGGTGTATAGTCATATGAGGTTCCATATATGGAAAAGTTGGTAAATCAACATCACAAATGCGACATTTATATTTTGGTAATCGTTTTTCAAGATGTCTTTCTCCATATATAACGGTAGAATCAAAAATATTTATTTTCTCAATATCTTCAAAGCCTAGTTCTTCTCTTATATTGTTTATGCTTTTATTCTGTTCCTCTAAAACATCAGCATAATTAAGAGAAGTTGATTCTGATGCCGTTCCTCCAGGTACATAATAGAATGACAATTTTGAATTTGAAGAATTCATATCGTGTAATCTCATTAATGATAGAGCTTCCTGTAACTTATTTTTTTCATCTAGAGTTGAACGGTATAATGTTACATGATGAAACCCTATTAATCCCCCATCATTACTTTTTATAAAAACAGCAATGCATTGAATCAAGCCTTGAATTTTAATATTTTTATTTTCATTCATATTTACATAGAAAGGATGTTCAGTCTTATAAATTTTAGTATCATTAATAAAATCGACAAATGGTTTTTCCATTAATGCGATTTCAACATTTTCATATACACTTCCAACCATATTTCTACAAGATCTCGATATTCCAGTTTCATTCTTACTCTCCGGAATTGAGATTATATCAGAAATATCAACCGATAATCCAGTATCTGGAACTACACCACTTTTTTCTAATATTTGTTGATATTCGTCATTATCATCGGTACAATAATACATATTAGCATAATTTCCCTTTAATTTTATTAAATGAATCATTTATTTGTAGAATGATATTTTAAATTTCCGTTTTAAATCAGTATCTATTTCAACTCTAGGTTCAACATTATTTGAATTGAAAAGAATTTACTTTATTATTTGTAGCTAATAATAAATGAACAATCTAATCCACATCATAAGCATTATAGCTTCACTCATATCCATTGTAGTTAGTATACTTGTATACTTTGGTATCACCAGATACATTAAGTTATATATGAGTAAATCAGTAGATAAATATGCAGAAAGTTATACTGATTTACCATTAGCATCGGAAAAAAAAGTAGTTGTTGTTTTATCAGTCCAAAACGAAAATGAATTAAAAAATATATTTCCAACTGTAAATTCCCTTTTAGATCAGACAGTTCGTGTTAATAAAATATTTTTGGTTCTACCTTGTTCAACAAACTGTAATGTTCCTGAAAATTTAACAAAAGTATTATCTGTAGTTCAACCAGGAAAGGTATATGATGATAAATATCAAGATATCATAACTGTTCTCCAACGAGAAAAAGAAAAGGATACTTTTATCATTAAGGTTTCAAACGGAATAATATATGGAAAAGAATTCATTGAAAATGCTATAGGAACTTCTGAATCAAATCCAGATTCAATAATTAAAGACAGTTCAAATTCATTCTTATTAATAAAATCAGAATTATTTATACTTGATGATCAGTCCAAATTCTCTAATTTTGCAAACGACATTAAAGATATGGAATATAGAGAACATTACAAATACTAAGATATTAGTTTTCGATATTGAATATCAATTGGAAATAGAAAAGGAAATAAAAATAAACTTTCTCTTGAAATAAGATTAATATCTCGCACTGAATTTTTCGAACCTTTCATTCCTTCTTTAAAACATATATTTATATGATGACCACTTGATAATGCATTGGTAAACGATTCTGAAAAACCATTAAAACGAATACAAAAAGCAATACCAAACAAACCCGAAAGTACACTACTATATGTATTATCTAAATTACAATATCCTCCTGTACTCAAACCTATATTTTTTCCTATTGTTGAACTTGTAAAATACATTGAACGAAATATACTTGTCAACGGATAACTCTTTATTACATTCATCCATAAACTATAATTCAATATTCTATCTCCGTTAATATAAGCTGATGTTACTGTCAAAAACGGCTGTCTAATAATTATGTTTTCTATATATCCAGAAAAAGCAGAAGTTGTTATGTTTTTTACAGTCTCGTTTTGAATTGAATTTATACAGATAAAGTGTTCCTTCGCTAAAAACAAAAAAGAGTATGTTAATGTTCCTTGTAAAGTTCGAATTGATATTCCCTTTAAAAGTTGAGTTAATCTTTCTCTCCTTATAAATGACAGAGAATATTTAATTGAATTGAGTAACGATGGTTCGATCTTTCCATTTATTATCTCCCTATTATATCGTGTAGTTAACAGATGAAAAGGATGAGATAATAAAGTGAAAAAGAACCCTGAAATTCCTCCTGAAATAAATGCATCACTTTTAATATCTGACATATTTCTAACTTATCAATACAATTTTAAACTGATAAATCAATATGATTTATCAATTAATCATCTAGATCTATATAAAAACCTTTAGGATACCAGCATTCTCCATCACAACGATAACAAGTAATATATTCTTGAAACATATATATTTTACCAGTTCCAAAACAACAGGAACATCTAACTTGTTCTACTTCCTTTTTTTGAGGAATATCACACTTCTCTTCAGTTGACATTTATTTCATCTTATTTGTAAAGTTTAAACCGTCATTCAATTCGATTATAACGATATACTAACTTAAAGAAAAAATTATTAATTTTCTTTAAGTTATAATAAATGATGAATTATAATATGATTAAAAGGACGATGAATGATGATATGATTAAAAGGATATACAATCCTGATGTTTACAGTTACAGTAAACTCTTCAATAAAGATGTTTTAAGACATCTAGATTTGGATACTCTCAGTCAAAAACAGCTCCATGAGGTATGTATGGAGACTCAATGCGATGGTCACAGAAAACTTAAAGGCAAGGAATTGTTGAATCTTACAAAAAAATGTGTTTCTGAAAGGATAAAAACTCCTTCTCCAAGGCAACTTGGATCTAACGGTTTTCCTTTGAAAGATTTGGGAAAGGGTCAATTGATTGACATAGCCGAAAGTTTAGGAATTAATGTCGGAAATATGACAAGAAAACAAATTATTTCAGCTATTCTTATGCATAGAGGTGCACTATCTCTATTATCAATGAGATCAACTGATATGCTATCACCATTACCATCGGGAAGACGAACACTATCTCCATCAGCAAAACGATCACCGTCTAAAAGACGATCTCCTCCTAAAAGAGTATCGCCTTTAGTATCACCAAGTAAAATGTCTGTTGTTCAATTGAAAGCAATGGCTAAAAGACTTTCTTGTAAAGGATATTCAACCATGAGAAAGGTTGAATTGTCTAAATTTGTTAGAGTTTGTAAACCAAGTTCTAAACTTAGAAAATCACCTAGAAGAGTATCACCTAGAAAATCACCTAGAAGAGTATCACCTAGAAAATCACCATTAGCATCACCAAGTAAAATGACGGTTGTTCAATTGAAAGCACTTGCAAAGAAATTTGATTGTCAAGGATATTCTAAGATGAGAAAGGTTGAATTGGTTAGTTTCGTTAAAACCTGCAAGATGCCAACACCTCGTCGAAGAAGCACACCTTAATAAATTAAACGAATATTTTAATTGCAAATCAAATATGATTTGTAATTTTATTTTGAATTGAAACCAATTTAGATTCATATAAATTATGTTTCGATATTTTCCATTTATTAATTATTATAATTAATAAATCAATTAAATTACAATCTCATTCAACTGAACATTGCAATTTTCAATATTACCGTAATAAGACCGATACATTTTTGAATAATCGTCATTGTAGATATAGATAAAAGACTTTCCTTTGATGTTCCTCTTCAGATCAACCTGATTTACGATTGAAATATTTCTGGAATATTCCCTTTGAATATGACTGAAATTGATCATAGGTAGAATCACTGTTCCTTCCCATTCCTTTCTCTTTCCTGATAAATCAACTACAAAATCATCAGGATAAAAGTCTTTTAACGGAGAAGATGAATCTGTCAATAAATTGCATAATGGTTCGGGAATCAGTCTCGCACTCTTTGGGGGTAAAACACATAATAACTGCAGAAAAGGTGTTGTTGGTATAGATGGTTCATAGTTTGGAAATTGAAATGTACCAATATGTTCTGCTAGCGAAGATGAAAAAGGAGCATAATGATAAGGATAAAACCATTTCCAATTGGGAACCCCATTTGTGTAATAACTCAATACCCATTGCATCCCTTCAAGATAAGAATGACATATCTTCTGGACACTTGTATTTTCAGGGAAATTAGTTTCGTAATAAAGTGCTTTATATCCTTCAATATCAACATTCCAGCCTGCTTCATCTTGAGAAGCACAGTTTTCCAGTAATTTATCTTGGAAGAATTGGTTCTTCTTCAGAAGTTTGTTTTCAAAGTTTTCCCGTTCATATTTACCGATAGCTTCAAAAAAAGCACCAAGTGCTTCAGGATTGAATTTAATATTACCACTATCGCTATATGTAATATGTCCATATTCAGCACATACTTCTCTGTAGACTTCAATTATCAGTTCAATTCCGTTCTCAATAATTTCAATCGATGGTATATGAGGTAAGAAATCATTACCAACACTAAAACACAAAAAGAAGAAATCATTAATTACGGATACTATATTGAAGTTACTTTTGCTTTCACTTTCTCCATCATTATTTTCAACTTGCTCCCAGTATAAAATATTTGATAATTCTCTTCTTACAGCACCAATATCGACACAAAGGAATTCATTATTTGTTTCGTATAAGTCCTCTCGTAATACATAGATATTTGGCATATGGGTTCCAAGAGTTAGCATAATCAAATCTGCATCCAAAGCTGTAATACAGTATGATTCTTCAGGATTTCCATAGTATCGAATGTAGTTAATACATTTCATTTCGCCTTCTCCTGGAACCTTTTCATTTGAAAAAATTACTTCAATGTTTCTCCAGCTTTCATCTTCTTGAATCTTTTTATGGAGAAAGCAATCAATATACTTGCTTAGATAATCCATAAACTTAGTTCCTGGAGTAATGCTATTCGGATCAAATAGATTATCACTCATTTTTGATTCACCGCCTTCTTTACTTGTTCTAAATCGTCGTTGTCTCTGTTGATTCTGTTTGCTTAACGGTGCGGTTCCGTCAATGCATAAAATGAATCGTTTGTTAGGTTTTACCACATTAAAGAGATACTCAATTCTCTCACAAACATCTTGGAATAACATAAGCTGAGTTCTCTTGGTTTCATATACTGGTCTTGGTGGTAATGCATTTTTTAATAATCTTTGAGGTGGTTTACAGTTTCCATATTTGTATATTTTTTGTGCTGAGTTATGAAAGATACCATTCATATCGATCATAAAATTATCTACTGATATATTAACATCATCATATGTTTGACCTCTACGGATCTTGATAATATTATTCGCAAATTGCTTTTTGAACCAGAAGAAGAAATGTTTAATGCCCATTGTATTGTATTTACTATTTCTAACTTATAAGTTTATAAGTTCATTTTAATTTTGAAATTCGTTATTAATATAATTAATAATGAATAAATTTATACTTATTATCCCTCTATTTTTTTCTTATATAATTTAGGATTCCGAGATTTTTGACTCCTTTACAATATAGTTTGCAGTATGCTTCATCACGAATTATAGGTTCTCGTAAATATGACGGTGTTCTTGGTATAAAAGAACTTGGTACTACTGGTATATCATACTCATTTGTTTCTGGTGTTAAATGATATGGTAAAATAGAAAGAGGCAATGGAAGAGGCATCGGAGCTATAATGTTTGGTTGTTGGATTTTTGTATTGTAATTATTTATTGATTGTTCCGGTGAAAAAACAAATTTTAGTTCATTTACGGTTGAATTATTAAGTATAACCGTTGATTCAGGTCTTCTTCTTATAATATTAGTAAAACGACTAGGTTGAATTTGAGGTTGTGCTTGAATTTGAGGTTGTGCTTGAGGTTGAGATGGCGGTTGAATTTGAGATCTTTTATCCAGATTATTTAATAGATATTTTATATTTGTTATATTAAGTTCTACTTCAGTATATAATTGACCATACATATTTGATTGATTTCTAACTGTTTCGAGTATCATTTTAATGTTATTCAATAATCCTGATAATTGTTTATCTATATTGTCTCTATCAGATGACTTACCAAAGGTCCTTATTTCATCTAATGCTTTGGATATTGTAGTAATAAAACTGGTAAGTTCTTCGAATTTTGATTCTATATAATTGAAGGTGCTCCTATCATTTTTTTTAGTATATAAAAAGTGTTCTTGGTTAATTTCTGCTGTTATGAGAAGTTTTCCAAGTATATTGATTTGATATTCAATATCAGTTGATTGTCTCACATCAATGAATTTATCATTGATGGTCCTCGAATTCTTCATATTTTTCTCTTGATTTTCAAAAAACAATACAATTGACTTTGTGATTTCTGCATTTATATTGTTGATGGTGCCTAAAAGTTTAAACAATACAATATGCTTATTGATGTACTCTTGAATTTGAGGACGAGTATCCTCTTGTTTACTCTCTTGTTTACTCTCTTGTTTACTCTTTTGTTTACCCTCTTGTTTACCCTCTTGTTTACCATCTTGTTTACCCTCTTGTTTACCCTCTTGTTTACCCGTTCCTAAACTAAACTGAAAATCATTTATGATTTGAGTATAATTTGGTGTAAACCGATGCTTTTGTTCAATATTAATAGTTTCTGAAAAGTAATTTGTCATTTCCTGATAATTGAAATTTAATATTTTCAAATTTCAATTTAAATTGTTATCTCTTACTTATTTACTATCTATCTATCTTAGTAATCGTCTCTTTGGAACCTGGATTTCTTCTTCAACTTCTTCAAACTCTTCAAATTCTTCTACAGTTTCATATTGAGTTTCCGTTTGAGTTTCAGATTTTTTTCCTTTTAGACTTTTAACTTCAATTTCAAGTGAAGTGAGTTTTGTCATTAGCAACTCAACTGTTTTTTCAAGTTGTCTGATCCTATCTTCACTAGTATGAAGATTTGTGCTATTTGCTTTCGGTTTTGGTTGAGACGGAGACTGATATTGAGGTTGAGGTTGAACTTGTTTACTCTCTTGTTTACTCTCGTCGTTCTTAGGTTGTCTATCATCCTGAATATTTTGACAACCTGCATCAATCCAAGATTGAATATCCTTTTTCTTACTTGCATAAAAAATCCAACCCATAAACTTTTCTCCTGTTTCCTTGTTCGTTAGAGAACCATTCCATTTGCCTCCAAGATTCTTTAGGGAATCCTTATAAGTCTTAGTATCTCCAACAACAACAATTGACTTATCAGTATAACATACGATACGAATTGAACTTAAACTTGAACTCATTTTGTGTATTCTGATTTTCACTCCTTTTTTTTCGAGTTTTTCAATTTAATTTTAGGTTATAATAAAGATGTTTAGCATTGTAATAGATTTTTCTAAAATAGTTCTCAATTCCAAATTGACTATTTTAGGAAATAAGATAAAACCATTTCCAAAAAATTTAGACCATACAATAGGATTGATTCTAACTATTCCAAATGAACTCTACGATCAACTTCTAAAACAAGATATCGGTATTTCTAGAATTAACTTTATCAATAGTCTTTCATTTGTAAATTTAATCATAGAATATACATATTTTCAATATGATCTGAATCTGAAAATATGCGAACTAGATAGAATTAACTACTATACACTATCTAGTGTTCTAGAATCATTAATCTCCTATATTCCGAATGATGTAAAAATTTCAGTTGCCGTTCAAATCCCAATTCAAAATAAAAAACTTATTTACAAACTGATATCGGAAAACTTTAAAAATCCGAACATTTCTAAAAAAAGTAGAATTGGAAAAGAGTTTAAAACAAGTATGTTATTTCTGTATAAATTAAATGATATATCGACTTATGACTCTACAAATGAAATTGCTTTCAAGTTGATACAATATAAAACAAAATCAAATATTTTACAGTTTAGATTTGATAATGAAACGATAAAGAGACTAAAGTATTTTTCCAAAATAGGGAATTCGATTAATGACGATAAAACAATAACACAGAAGGAAATTTCAGGCTGTTTTAAAGTTCAAAAAATGAATAATCAATTCGTATACATATTACAGTTTTTTGATGAAAAGATAAAATTAGGAACTGAAGAAGGAGCTGAAATTATAAGATGTAGATTCAGTTTTCATTCTCATCCATTCGGACTCTATGATATTTATAAATTTAAGTTTGGTTGGCCTTCTAATTTTGATTATTTAGCATACCTACAATCAGTTCAAAATTGTACTCTTTTTCATATAGTAATAAGTAATGAAGGCATCTACATAATATCATTATCATATGAATGGAGTAAAAATACCGATTTTACAATATCAGATCACCTCAAATCTTTCATACTCGATAAATATAAAATTAGAAAAACAGATAGTGATTTGCCATTGAAAAAATATATAAATAAAGTAAACCAGATAAAGTATAAAAATAAAAGAATATTTAATATTGAATTTCGAAGGTGGAATCATCTTAAAATTCCTTTTAATATATTTGAACTACAACAAAAACGATAATAAAATAATATTATGTTGTTATCTATAAAATGACTGATTACTCTCTCTATGGTTTAGTTAATGCTTATAATGAACATATGAAAGAAAGTTATAATAATCCACAACAGCAACAGGCTGCTAATATTGTTGGTATGACATTCGGTTTCTTTGTCTTTATGTTACTAGCTAATATTGTTATTTGGATTCTTGCAATAGTTTTATTAATAAAATATTGGGGAGTTCTTCCGTCTTGGGCTAAAGTATTAGGTTTGTTAGGAATTCTTCCCATTTTTCCATTTGGTCCTCTACTTACTATAATCGTTGTATTGGTAGCAAAATCACAAGAATAAATAAAGTTATAAAACAATACTGTCTTACAATTTAAATTATATAAGAAATATCTAAAATAATGATCTCAAGGATATTCGATGAACTGAATTATATATTTCTTTAAGTATGTTTTGAATTGTAATTCAGTCTTAATTTTTGATAAGATAAATTATATATTTCTTTAAATATGTTTTGAATGTAGATAATCCATCGATACTTTGAACTGTATAAGTTATGTTTGGAGATAATGATAATTTATATTAATTTTTGAATTGTAAAAGTATTTAACTTTTATAATTTACTTTGAATTGAAGATCAGTATAGTTTGAAATAAAAATATTTATGTATTTTATTTAAGTTTGAATTGAAGATCGGTTTATATCCATCGATAAATCATCGATACTTTTATAGGGAGATAATCATCGATACTTTTATACGGAGATAATCATCGATACTTTTATACGGAGATAATCATCGATACTTTTATACGGAGATAATCATCGATACTTTTATAGGGAGATAATCATCGATACTTTTACGGAGATAAATTCTATATTTAATTTTTGAATTGTAAAAGTATTTAACTTTTATAATTTACTTTGAATTGAAGATCAGTTTATATCTATAGATAAATCATCGATACTTTTATACG
>Ga0208720_1000265_pt1 | contig 14156 bp, 8 predicted proteins | sample LakMenEpi20Apr10_FD_150716 | JGI IMG/M metagenome (GOLD analysis project Ga0208720, IMG submission 150716) | Freshwater microbial communities from Lake Mendota, WI - 20APR2010 deep hole epilimnion (SPAdes) | ecosystem: Environmental > Aquatic > Freshwater > Lake > Epilimnion/Euphotic zone ...
GACCAAGGTCGACTGTGCTGGCAGTCTTTTGAAGAATTGCAGTCATACGAAGTGCTTTGCAGAGCTTGAGCCACGAAGAGTTTACAATGCGGCTGCCAACCAGCTTCATGGACTCGGATTTGGAATCCGTTCTGCTGTGGCATAATAGACTTCTGAAGTATTTGAAATGATCCTGAAAGTGGGCGAATTCGGAATTTTTTCCGGATCGCAAACTTTTGGGATGTTTTTATTGGTGAGAGTTAGGATTTAAATCTGATTTTTAAAATTACGTTTGAGGAGAAGTATAACGACGGGTTTTAAGCGGACCGTTTGTTATTAACCTAGGGTAATCAAATCAGCCAAATGACTATAAGCCAACAGATTTTGCGTTTTAATCTAGCCGCCGGCTTCGTGGATTTAGAAATCCAACCGGGGCTAGCGCCAAGCCGGGCTAGATAAGCGCCGCGAGTTTCGGGTTTTAATCTAGCCGCCGGGCGCTAGCCCCCGGTTTCGGGGATTTTAGAAATCCAACCGGGGCTATCGCCAAGCCCGGCTAGATAAGCGCCGCGAGTATCCGGGTTTTATATAGCCCCCGGTTTCGGGGATTTTAGAAATCCAACCGGGGCTAGCGCCAAGCCCGGCTAGATAAGCGCCGCGAGTTTCGGGTTTTAATCTAGCCGCCGGGCGCTAGCCCCCGGTTTCGTGGATTTAGAAATCCAACCGGGGCTAGCGCCAAGCCCGGCTAGATAAGAGCCGCGAGTTTCTCTGTTTGAATCTTCTCGCCGGTTTCTACGTCGTACAAAACCAACCGGGGCTAACGCCAAGACCGGCCAGGTAATACCCAAGCGGCGTTAATCTACGATTTGTTTAAATTCCTGGCTGTTGATTATCTCGCCGAAGCCGTGGGCAATAGCTTACAAACCATAAAAAAACGGCAGACAATTTGTCTGCCGTTCATCATTTCAATTCAAAACCAGATTCATTAAGTCAATCAACGTCGAATCCAGGTGCGTGGATTCAGGCTGCTGACGGCATCTTTAAGAGGATTGCGCTGAGGGGCTCGCATGACTTCTGGAGGTGCTTCAACAGATGCGATGTCTGTCGAGTCCAGAATGTCGACTGATCCTGTTCTCGGCTGGGCAGGGGCTTTCGGTCGGGGTGGGATTCCCTCGTCACCGGTCGCTGGTTTGGCGCTCGGCAAGTCGAATGGAGAATCACCAGGAGCTGGTAGATTAGGGGCAGCAGGTGGGCTGGTGCGTGGCTTTGTATCGAGGTCAGGCTTTACGGGAGCTGGCTTGTCCAGATTAAATGGGCTTTCCGTATCGCTTGGCAATGGGACAGGTCGCGGAACGGCTTCACCTTGATCGCGCCCACGGCCCGCTGCACCGGCACCGGCTCCAGCTCCGCCTCGTGGTGGTAGGTCCTCATCGTCACGGCCACGTTCGTTACCGCCGACGCCGAACTCCTCATCGAGTCGTTTCACTTCTTTAGTCACCTGCTGCATCAACTCGTCGCGGTTGATGGCTTCTGGATTCGTCAGCCCCCAACCAGTCGGAAACCGTCTCCATTCCGTAGGATGAAGGCCGTAAAATTGATCCCGATTCATCTTGTAAATCGGGGATTCGCTCGATGGATCAGGCCTTTGGCGGCGGATCCACATATTGGGAAACAGCTGGGCTTCAGCCGATTGCCCGCCAAAGATAGCCAAACCAATCAATCCAAGCCATAGTCGATTACGCATAAATCACCTCCTGTGATATGATCGTTTCGATCCGCAAAATCTTGGTGGTTTAGGGATGTCCGCCCAAGGCCACCAGACGAATCGACGTGAATCTCTGTCCTGCTCCGATTCTCTCATACTCTTCGGATCAAATATAACGAGAACTCTAGGCAATTCAGGTAATAAGGGTGATTCGTGTTGTATACTTAGTTCTGGTTGTGCGGGTTATCTGGGTCCTGCTGTTTTTTCGGAAAAAGACTAGTTCGAGTGGATACAGGCATTCTGACGCTGACTTGAGGAAAAGTTCCTCAAAAAAAATCAAGCCAACTTGGCAGCCATTTTAACGATTGTGGCCTTGATTGTCGAAAATAATAGTATCGCAGCGAAGTCGAGTGTTTCGACGGGCCTGTTTGACGCGAACTTGGTCTAAAGAGTTCGCTCTAGTAACAGGCCGGAATGCCAGATTTATGGAAGGAGACAGGGATGATTCCACGGAAGGCATGGCGCTCATTTTTGATTTTGAGTGCAGGCTTTTGTGCCCTTTGGTTGAGCGGCTGTCAGACAGTGCGCACGCCAGAGGAGACCATCGCGGATTCAAACATCCCGAGGGAGCTGTCAAAAACAACTCTACCTCCATATGTCATCGAACCGCCCGACATTTTGCTTGTGGAAGTGCTTGAGGCACTACCTGGCCGCCCGATTCAGGGTGAGCGTCTGGTTCGGCCTGACGGCACCATCTCGCTCGGCTTCTACGGTGATGTTTATGTGGCTGGCCTGACGATCAGTGAAGCCAAGGAAAAGGTGATCGCTCACCTTCGTAAATACTTGAATGACGAGCCTTTGGGTCTGATTCAGGAAGACGAGGAAACGCGAGAATTCAAGGCTGTTCCTCCTGCCGAGTCCAATCGGGTTGTGGTCGATGTGGCTGCCTATAACTCCAAGTTCTACTATGTTCAGGGCGATTTCGGTGCACCTGGCCGGCTCCCGATCACTGGCAATGAAACGGTACTTGATGCTGTTCAATTTGCTGGTGGATTGATGCCAACAGCGGCTCCTCAAAACGTTAGACTTGTACGTCCTGCCCCTCCTGGAGCATGTTGCGAGCAAATTCTGCCTGTGAATCTGGCTGCCATTATCAATGCTGGCGACCCGACCACGAACTATCAGATGATGCCAGGCGACCGATTGATGGTCTATCGTGATCCAATCGTCCGTACAACCATCTTCCTCGAACGTATTGCAGCACCATTCTTTACAGTCGTCAACGGTGTTCAATCCTACAGCTTTGCAGCGAACTCCGTGCGATACCTGAACTACCCGATCGGTGGACTCTATGGAAACACTTCGGGTTCAGCCACCACTTCTGGTCGCCCCGTCGTTCCAGCCATACCGAGTGCTTTACCTCGCTGATTTGATCGATTGATTTAAAACCTATGGTGCCAGGCGATTGAATTTATTCGATCGCCTGGCTTTTTTATTTGAAACTATTTCGCAGGCCAAGGAGTTCGGATATATCCGGAGTCCATTGGAGCCTGATATTGGATAGACGCAAGATCAGGCGTTTCTATGCGTTTTCCACCGCTCAGACGGCTGTCCAGCAAGGCGTCTAAAATACCGCCTGTGAGTTGAGTTCGCTCGGCTGGATATGGCGATTTTCCAGACTTGAAGAAGTCTTCGATCCGGAGAACCAGTGGGTTGAAAAAATTCGCGCCGGGAGGTGCTGGCAGATATACGTTTGTGGAGACCACAGAAGGGTTTTGATTTTGGCCCTTAAGTCTAATTGCAATCGAGGTGTCGTCAACATAGCCGTTGGCAACGACGACCTTTCCAATAAAACCGTCTGTATATTCCACTTCAAAATAAATCGGAACCTTTAAAAATGTCGGACGATTCGGAGGAGGGCTGAATTCCGAGCAACACTGCTGTGGCGAACCCGCATTTCGGCTATGGCTGCGGCGGGCTGCTGTCAGGAGCAAATCCATCGACCATCTCCCAGCCTCAGCCGCTTTCCAGACATCTTCTCCCATAAGACACGTCACAGCTTTCACGCCCTGAGGTTTGCCTCCAAGGTTTCTACGCTCAACGAAAGCCTGAAGTGTTTCGAGAGCATGAAATCCGAAGATTTCAATCTCTCCACGTGAAAGGACAACCACATCTTCAATCTGACTATCAAGTGGAATTTCAATTTCTGGGTGTCGCCATGTGATCGGCAGGCTGGAGCCAGCCATCAACGGGAATTTTAATTCCCTCGACCAGCGCATGATTTCAGACGCTTTTTTTCGGTCGTATGAAAGATGCTTGTCATTAAAGACAGGCACAGACCGGCCGCTCTTTTTGAATACATCCACGACTTGTTTAATATAATCGTAACGTGGATAAAGCGTTTGGTATTTCTCGTTGATTGGGTATTTCCCATGCTCGGCAATGACCAGAACAGCATCGACTGCAAGCTGATCCCCACCAAGACATAAAGCCTTTTCAATGCTATCGAATTGAGGGACACCACGCTTCTTTGCGATCCCCTTGCCGAGATCGGTTTCGGGTGGCATTTGTTCGATATAAATTGAGCTGATTTCAAAGTTGTCGGAAGGCTTGTGAAGTGTGTCTTGAGCATCGTAAAGCGCGAATCCATCGAGAAATCGGCCAACGATATGATAGGCATGTGACAAATAATGATACGTAGAGCATAATGCAGCAACCCTGATTTTCTTTCCAGGTTCAGGGAGAGTTGCATTCCCAAAAGCATGAATCTCTGGCATGGCGATTCCTGATGCAGCGGTTGCAATGGCAGACTGACGAATCATGGTGCGACGGTTCATGGTAGCTCCTCTTCAGATGGTGATTTGGAATGGATTAAATCGATGGTTTTCTGATTGCGATAGGTGGCCCAGATCAGGCTTGAAAATGCCACGGAGATCAATGTTGGTCCGTCGATCAGGGCTCTTCCAATCCGGTCAAGCGAGATTCCAGCCACTCTCAGGCCAATACTAAAACTGATCAGTATGAACGTTACCGCAAACACAAGATAGGCCCGGGGCGGGAGTTTTCGATTTTTGGCCGGATTTGATTCCATGTTCTGGCGATTGATGGTTGTCATGGGCTGGGCGTTCATGGATTTCGATGTGTGAGAATTTATTGGTGGCAGCGTTGTGAGTTTAGATGAGCAGGACGTCAACCATATGCTTCAAAAAGTCGACCTTCTGCACAAGAGCCGTTCGCTCGTGGAGCAATAGCAGTCTCGATTGGTACATTTTTCGAGCTTTTCGATGGTGCTTGTTTTCAGTGGTTTCACGATGAGTCTGATTAGTGAGTCTATACTATCAGAGGTTGTACTGAAAAGAGGCACGAGTTGTGGCTCAAAAGAAATAATAAAGAAAATCAGCCTTGCCGAAGTGTTATCAGCAAGGCCCATTTCAAGGGAAATTCTTAGCGGAAAATTCTTTCTCAGCTCAGGGGCTGAAGCCTTGTCGCCTTGATTTCCTGAAGCCGTGCTCGCAACCGGGCATATTCGCGCTGCACCGGCTTGGGGCGTTTGTTGATTTGATAAGCCAGATTGTTCTGTTCGAGTGGATCAGTCACCACATCGTACATTTCCCACTGGCTGGGAACCTTGCCTGTGATATCGAAGTATTCCGCAAGTTTAAATCGGTTCTCACGGAATGAGGCGATCCGGTTCAAAGGCTGAACGTAAGGACCGTTCTTTTGACCAGCTTGCCAGTCGTCGTATGTAAAGACAATATAATCCTGGACAGCAGGACTGCCTGGATTCGTAATCAGCCTCGAATAGTCTACACCCTGCCAGCTGGTGCGAGCGGAGTCAGGGGCATCAAACAGTCCTGCCAATGTCGGCAGGAAGTCCACATGGGATACAAGGCTGTGATTCACATGGGGAACCTTGTAGATCTTCGGGTTAGAGAAGATGAGTGGGACTCTGGTGGATTCTTCATAGAAGTTGAAGCACTTTTGACGCTGGCCAGAGTGAGTCATCCCCATCTCGCCGTGGTCGGCTGTTTTGATCACCAGAGTATTGTCTGTAAAGCCTTTGGCTTTAAGAGTATCAAGGATCTGTACCAGATACTTGTCAGACGATTTCATCAGATTTCCGTAGAAATTCAGATAATTCCGCTTCATTTCAGGTGTGTTCAAGGCACCCGACAGGTTGAATATTTTGTTGAACTGAGACTGCGTAATCGGCTTGGTAGAGAGATCTTCGTTTACGGTCTTTGGGAGTTGGAGTTCGCCTTTCAGCCAACTGTCATCGTATCCATAATCCGGATTATCGTAATTCGTCGGGTAGAAAAGTACGTCGTGAGGGTTCACAAGCGAGATGATCAAGCAAAACGGTTTGGTCTTGGAAGCCACTTTGTTCAGATAAGCCAGAACACCTTCCTCGCCAGCTTCCATCGGCCCATCGTCGTTCATGAATCGGCCATCATTATTGGCTGTTCCACCACCTGCTTCAGGGGCAGACTGATCGGCCCCTGCATCCTGAGGGTTCCAGCGAGTGAACCCGTATTGGTTCACATCCGAAGGGACATAAGACGTGCCGTTGGCAGGCTTGGTCAGGTGAAACTTGCCTTTGTAAACGACGTCGTATCCTTTGGAAGCCATGACTGAAGCAATGTTTTTAAAGTCAGTCGAAAGTTCGACTTGTGGATACTGATCTGCTGGCATATCAGTTTCAAGAGTGTACTTCACGCCGTGTTGGGCAGGAAGGTAGCCGGACAACCATGTCGATCTGGCTGGTGAACACATGCAGGAGTTCGTATAAGCACGCGTAAAAGTCAGCCCTTTTTGCGTCAGGCGAGTCATGCCTGGCATATTACGGGCGGCCCAGCCTTCAGGAAAATGCTGCATCGCACGTTCTTGATCCGTGACAAAAATGACCACGTTCATCCCATCAAACTGGGATCGCGGCACTCCACCTTCCACCTTGGATTTCGAAGAAAGTATGGTGAAGACAGGTGCAGCTGCGGCAGCCGTTGCGGCAGAAGTCTTGATCAGTGTTCGGCGATTCATTTAATCCTCTTGAGGGGTTCGAGATGAGCTTCAAAGTTGGTGTGAGATTCACTGGCTAAACCCATACTGGCGCAACGCCTGTTAAAATGCGTGGTATGTGAATTCTAGCTCGCGTTTTGCGATTAGGCAAATTTCGTGTGGTGTTTACACCTCTTAAAGTCACAATCCTAAAATCCACAAAACATGAGAAAACGGCAGAACAAACTTATCCCGAAAAAGTCTTTTGGACACTTGGGCGGACAGCAGTTGATGGATTCAAATCAAAGTCGTTATTGGCAAGAAAGATAGACTTAAGCGATGAGTCATATACATAATCTGGCTGAAATGTCAGTTTTCGTGAACATTTCTAAAAAAGAGATAGAACAATTCGACGATATCTGCTACAAATAACGAATATAACGGTGGATCTATGGAATCGAAGGCTCGTCCAAACTATGTCTCTTGACCAGGTTGATCGCGGCAAAACATCTCAGGCCGTGGCCTCCAAATCCGTTCTGAGGAGTTCGCACGAAGGCTCATGGCGCGAGTCACTGGAGTCGTTCGTTGTCGCATTTATTATCGCTTATGTGGTCAAATCGTTTGCTTTTGAGGCGTTTGTGATCCCCACTGGCTCGATGGCACCGACCCTGATGGGCCGCCATAAAGAGATTGACTGCCCCCAGTGCGGCTATCGCTATGCTGTGAACGCTTCCGAGAGTGCTGGCTCTGCCCCCATATCACTGGGAACGTGCGTGAACTGTCGATATGCAGCCGAGATCCGCACGGAACCTAATTATAAAGGCGATCGGATTCTGGTTCTTAAGACTCTGTTCGACTTGCCGAAAGCGATTGGTGGAGGATCTCCGAAACGCTGGGATGTGACCGTTTTCAAGTATCCGGAAGAGCCTGAAACCAACTACATCAAACGACTTGTGGGCATGCCAGATGAAGAGTTGAGAATCGAGAGAGGGAATATCTACACCCGAAAGCTCGGTTCCAAGGAGCCGTTTCATGTCGAGCGAAAATCGCTCGATCACCAGAAGGCCATGCAGATCATGGTGAACGACGATTCTAACAGGCCCAAAGCTCTGAAAGACGATCCGCGGTGGAATCACTGGAGATCTCAGGAAGCTGGCTGGAAAGTGCTCGAGGATGGCTTGTACGAAGCCAAACCCAGCGGCGATGCCTGGCAGGATATGCGATATGAGCACCGCGTGCCCGATCCAGCTCAATGGCGAGCGATTAATACTGCAAATACGATTCCAGGCACCCCTAGATCGTCTCTGATCACCGACTTCTATGCCTATAACACTTTCCTTACAAACGATTCCGGATACGATAAATCGGCATGGTTCCAGCCCCACTGGGTGGGCGATCTTACGGTCGATTTACTGCTTCAAGTGGACAAGCCCACAGGCGAATTCAGGGTGGAATTGGTAGAAGCCGGCGTCGCAAATCAGTTCGTTGTCGACCTTAAAACCGGTAAGAGTAAAATCTTGAGAGCTGGTAAGCAGTTGGCAGAGGCTCAGACGACGATCCGAGAGGGTGGACGTTTCCATATCAAATTTGCCAATGTAGACGACCGTCTGACAGTTTGGATCGGCCACCGCCTCCCATTCGGAGAAGGGGTGGCTTATGTGCCTGACCCATCTGAAAAAACGGGCCCTCAGGCTGCTGACCTTCAGCCAGTGGGGATTGCGGTACGTGACAGTTCTGTCACTGTAAGTCGCTTATCGTTGACTCGCGACATTTACTACAGCGTTTACCCAAGTGGTTTCGACTATGGGGAAAACCTTTGGAGTACGCCGATTATGGAGAGCCGAGACCTGTTCGACCTGCTCTCAGACCCGAAGCGTTTTGGCGTATTTGCAGAAGCGAGACATCAGGACTTCCCCATTAGCCCTGGCCACTATATGATGATGGGCGACAACAGCCCACTATCCAAGGATAGTCGGGCCTGGGGTGTGCGTGATAAAAAAGAACCTGGCATGAATGGTAGTGGCTGGGACGAAACCGGCCGGCAGTCGTGGGAAGTTCCCGAACGCCTGATTGTGGGCAAAGCCTTTATGGTGTATTGGCCTCACGGGCGTCCTTTGTGGCCGAAGATTCAGGTCAATCCCGACTTCTTCGTGCCATTCCGGCCCTACTTTGAGCGTATGAAAGTCATCCGCTGACCGTTCATCTCAAGCAACCTGAATCGACCATACCAACGACCGCGATCACGGAGGATCGAACCGATGGGCCTTTTTTCCCGCTCCCATGCACCCGTACCACAGAACCCAAGCCAAAGTGCTTCGTCCCGATTCACCAGTAAGGCTGAAATGCCGGTGGGGCAGGCGATGCTTGAGGTCAGAGACCTGAAAAAGTGGTATGGCCGCAGGCAGGTCGTCGATGGAGTCGGTTTTGAAGTTCATACTGGCGAAATTGTTGGCCTTTTAGGGCCCAACGGAGCCGGCAAAACGACCAGCTTTCGGATGACCATCGGGCTTATCGATGCCGACAGTGGCTCCGTGTCGTTCAACGGTCACGATATCACCGGTCTGCCCATGTATCAAAGGGCCCGACTCGGCATGGGTTACCTGCCTCAGGATTCCTCGGTTTTTCGCCAGTTGAGCGTAGAACAGAACCTGATGGCGATTCTCGAATACCGCGAAGATTACACCAGAAAGCGTCGTAAAGAGCGTCTGGAACAGCTTCTCGAACAATTTGGCCTGAACAAGATTCGCCGCACTCCGGCCATGCGAGTCTCAGGCGGGGAACGCCGCCGGTTGGAGATTGCCAGATGTCTGGTGAACGACCCAAAGCTGATCATGCTTGACGAACCATTTGCCGGTATCGACCCGATCACCGTTGGCGATATCCAGAAGCAGATCAGGGCTTTGGCCGACGAACATAACATTGGAGTCCTTCTGACCGACCACCAGTTTCGTGAAACTCTGGAGGTTTGCAACAGGTCTTACGTGATTCGCGAAGGGAAGGTTTTCGCCTACGGGACCTCCGAAGAGATCTATGCCAATCCCGATGTGGCCCGATTTTATCTCGGAGAGCGATTCGATTCAGGCCATAACGGTCGCGGAGCAAGTGCCCCCCATACAATTGACACGGACCACTCCGGTCAGGGTTTTGTGGTTCAAAAAGGGCAGGGGCCTGTCCGATTTGACGGGCCTTGAAAAAATGCCCTAGACAATATCTGGCCAGGAGTTATCTTCTGGTCATATTTGGTGCCTCGAAATCATCACTTTCTGGCATGAAGCCGGGAGAATCAGAACATGCAAGGTCAGGACGACCGCTCCAAAGACGCTTTGCGATCTAGCCGTCAATTTCTGCCATCGGTAGATCAACCTCTAGAGAAACGCGATCTGCCAGCCACTTTGGCAGGTGTGCCACTTTCTGTGAACTCTGCCCTTGCCGGAACACCACTGATCGGCGCTGCCAAGGCGGGTAAGTCGATATCTGCCAACGACTGGAACAGCTTTGCCGGATGGTCATGGCTGAAAGGCGTTTGGAAGTCGAACACGAAGATCGACTTCATGCAGGCTGTCGCTAAAAGCATGGGTGGAAAGTCGATCCACTTCCCATCGGTTCCGAGCCTTGATACCTGGCTTGTGGGCGACAACCAGTATATCGGTCGAACCGCTCTGGCGGCTCAGCAAAATACCGATATGCCGCTTGACGGACTCGTGATCAAGCCTGCCACAACCGGAAGCGTAACCACACTTTCGATGACTTCGGCAGACGGAACACCTCCAGTCGAGCTGAAACTGACATCGACCACTTCGACGACCGCGACCTTCACAGGCAAAACGCCGGCGGATTCGACCAGCAACAGCGATCCTGTGAACGTCAGGGTTGTGATCACCAAACGCAACACCAACTCCTTACGCATCATAGCCGAGATGCAGACAGGTTCGAGTTGGGTCCGGATGTTCACATACACCGCAACTCGGACGAAATTCACGGCCGTCTGATTCGCATCAAGCCGTTCAAAGTAGAGGTTCCCAAAGGCCCGGCATCGACCGGGTCTTTCTTATCCATTCCATAAGGTCATTCCGTTTCGTAATCCTGATTCTACTACTGGTCAGAACAGAAGTTATGTGAGTCACACAACGGTCGCTTTCGAGCCAATTGTTAGGAATTCTCTGCTGACGACAACGTTTCACCGCAAACCAGGTCGCCCCTGATGCGTGATTTCGTTTTGTAAGATGGATGTATCTCTTTGTAAATCAGATGCTTACTGTAGTTGGCATGAAAATCTCTCTGTACCTGAGACCTTGTTTTGCACGGCGAACCGTTCTTATTACCCTGTATAGGTTTGTGTCGACATGTTTTTGGTCGAATTCCGATTCGCATTAAACGAGTCAGATTCGTGTTGTTTAACAAAACGTGGTGCTCTAAATCGGCATGAGTGGTGATAAGATATTTGGTTTGTAGTGGTTGTAACGTTTTGGACGTTTGCGTTAATGGAGCAATCTGATCTGCCCGACTGGCTATTTGTGCTGTCATAAATGAACAACTGAAATCGTTCAGCTTGATTCCTCACCCTAGGATTTGTAATATATTATAAGTTGGACATGGTAGTTCCACGTTGACTTGTACTGAAGTCAACAATTTCCCCATCTTAACGAGGGGCGCTGCGACGGCACGCGAGGGCGTACCTGCCAGGCTCGATGAGATGGCCAATCTTGTGTAACGGCGCCCGTTCATCGTTACTGGAGACTATGAACGTGACTGTCGTTGCTGAAAAAACCGCTACTTTCAAAGATTACCACGTTGCCGACATTGCCCTTGCGGGCTGGGGCCGTCGCGAAATTGCGATTGCCGAAATCGAAATGCCGGGCCTGATCGCCATTCGCGACGAATACGCCGCTCGTCAACCGCTTAAGGGGGCCCGCATCACCGGCTCTCTGCACATGACGATCCAAACGGCTGTTCTGATTGAGACCTTGAAGGCTCTTGGTGCTGAAGTTCGTTGGGCATCGTGCAATATTTATTCGACTCAGGATCATGCCGCTGCGGCCATCGCCGAGGCCGGTATCCCTGTCTTCGCCTACAAGGGCGAATCTCTGACCGAGTACTGGGATTACACCCACAGGATTTTTGAGTGGGCCGACGGTGGCCACACCAACATGATCCTCGACGACGGTGGTGATGCGACTCTGCTCTTGCACCTTGGTGCTCGTGCCGAAGTCGATATCCACGTTCTGGATAACCCAACAAGCGATGAAGAACGCATTCTCTATGCGGCCATCAAGGCCCGCATCGCTTCCCAACCAGGCTGGTATGCCAAGAATCTGGCCGCCGTCAAGGGCGTAACAGAAGAGACCACCACCGGCGTACACCGTTTGTATCAAATGCACAAGCGTGGCGAACTCAAGTTCCCTGCCATCAATGTGAACGACTCGGTTACGAAGTCGAAATTTGACAATCTCTACGGCTGCCGCGAGTCACTTGTGGACGGCATCAAGCGGGCCACCGATGTGATGATCGCTGGCAAGGTTGCTGTTGTGGCTGGTTATGGCGATGTCGGCAAGGGTTCAGCCCAAGCCCTTCGAGCCCTCTCCGCCCAGGTTTGGGTGACAGAAGTGGATCCGATCTGTGCATTGCAAGCTGCGATGGAAGGCTATCGCGTTGTGACCATGGATTACGCCGCTGACAAGGCGGACATCTTTGTGACTGCCACAGGCAATTACAAGGTCATCACGCATGCACACATGGCCAAGATGAAGAATCAGGCCATCGTTTGCAACATTGGCCACTTCGACAACGAAATCGACGTATCTTCTTTGGAAGATTACGCTTGGGAAGAAATTAAGCCACAGGTTGACCACGTCATTTTCCCTGACGGCAAGCGGATCATCATGCTCGCCAAGGGCCGTCTGGTGAACCTGGGCTGTGGCACTGGCCACCCATCCTATGTGATGAGTTCTTCGTTCGCAAATCAGGTTCTGGCCCAGATTGAACTGTGGCTGGAAAACGATAAATATCCTGTTGGCGTCTATGTTCTGCCAAAGCATTTGGACGAACACGTCGCACGCCTGCAGCTTAAGAACTTGAACGTTCAGTTGACCGAACTGACCACGGAACAAGCTGCTTATATCCATGTGTCAAAAGATGGCCCATACAAAACCGATCAATATCGTTATTGATCCGCAATTTTGCGGGCAGCAGCAGGGTGTTATCCCTGCTGCTGCCTTTTTTTATTATATTTTTTTTAATTCTGAAATCTGAAGTTTGAGATTTAGTGCAGTGATCAACCACGTTTCTTAATCTTAAGATAGACCACATTTTATGTAGGCCATGTCTCCTGACTTGGCGGGCTTTGAATTAATTTAAAAACTGCCGCAAATAATTTTCCTGTTATATATTGCATGCGTATTGTCCGGGAGGACAAAATCCCGCCCGGTCAGGGGGCCGTGCCTACAGAAATATGTTTTAATCGCGCCGAAACCGTGGGCTAGCGTTCTGCGTCCAGACTCTAGCCGGTCTTGGCGGTAGCCCCGGTTGGCTGTTATTTAAACTGGAATTTCACTCTGGTATGATCCTCCAAGCGATGAATGTCCCAACTTCCTGGAGAAATTGGTAACATCACATAAAGCAGGATATTTTTTACAAGAGATTTGAAACCCCAGTGTATTTCATGACCACATCGGGGTCTAATTCCAGACCCAGACCAGGTTTGGTGGGAATGGCCAGCATCCCGTCGGCATCGAGTTGCCAGCCACCCAGTGTGATTTCATCAATAAACGGCGACCCAGTCAGATATTCCACGAAGTCCGTAGTTGCAATTGCAGACGCCAGTTGCAAGTCAGCAGCCAGCCCTACGGCCGTATTCCAACCATGAGGGATAAATTTCACACCATAATCTTCAGCCATCCACGCAATCCGGCGTTCTTCACTGATCCCGCCTACTTTTGTCACGTCGGGCTGAATGATGTCGAAGGCCCGTTTCTCGATCCATGGTTGAAATGACTGACGACGTGTCAGAACCTCTCCACCCGAGATTGGAACGGGCGAATGCTCCCGAAGCTGAATATAATCCTCCAGAGCATCGGGCGAAAGAGCTTCTTCAAACCATGTCACATCATAATTCGCCAGCATTTTGGCAGTATTCAATGCCCATTTGTAGCGGCCGGCCCAGTGGGCATCGCTCCCACCAGCATCGACCATCAATTTGCAATCGGGGCCAATGGCATCTCGAGCAGCTGCAACAATCGCTTCATCGACTGCAGCACTTCGCCTCCCAAATGGGCCCCAGCCGATTTTAAATGCTTTAAAACCCTGCGCCTTGACGGGCAGAAGATGATCTTTCATCCTTTCAGGTTCGTCCATCAGAAGCGATGCATATGGCATGATCCTGTCCCGATATCGACCGCCCAAAAGTCGTCCGACAGGCTGGCCGGTGGCCTTGCCGAGAATGTCCCATAATGCGATGTCAATTCCGCTGATCGTGTGCGTGATC
>Ga0208720_1000266_pt1 | contig 14114 bp, 14 predicted proteins | sample LakMenEpi20Apr10_FD_150716 | JGI IMG/M metagenome (GOLD analysis project Ga0208720, IMG submission 150716) | Freshwater microbial communities from Lake Mendota, WI - 20APR2010 deep hole epilimnion (SPAdes) | ecosystem: Environmental > Aquatic > Freshwater > Lake > Epilimnion/Euphotic zone ...
ACAGGAACAAAGCAGCCCATGTAGGGTGGGATGCCTGGTGCCGCCCGCCTACCCAACAATCTTGACTTGACGGAGCACTAGCGGATAAGTAAATTTTCCACCTATTTAATTACAAAAAAGGCGTTTAAGTTCATTAAAGAATCGTTTACCTGATTTCCAGAACCGCCCAACAACTCATTCCGGATCCGCGAACGGATCACCCAGCCCAGGGTCGATCGTTCGGTTCACTCCAAGGTTTCTACACAAATATGCGATCACCACATGCTTGGAAATATTGAGACCGATGATTCCCCAGAGAATGCCCTGCTTGAAAAGCCATAAGTTAAGTGCAATACACGCGATAAGGATCATCAGAAAGGTCAGGCTGAATTGGCTGACACGACGGTTCATGAGACTTATTCCGAGCTATTTGAGAAGAATTGCACAAGGATTGGGAGGAACCTCTGGTAAATCTGCACGCAACTGTCTAATGTATGGTAGAACTTCCGCGATAGGAATCCAGTCGTTTTGAATGAGCGTTTGGAATGAGTGCACAAAGTACAGCCCGCCCCGAGTGGACCGTTGTCATCGACCCAGTTCTTCAAAAAGAACTGGAACAACATATCTTCGTCACCAGTTGGCCAAAGCTGCTGGAGATGGTGGATACCGTTTATAACTGGGGGCGTCGGTCAAGCCTTTGGCCCTTGGGTTTCGGTCTCGCCTGCTGCGCAATCGAAATGATCTGCTCAGCCTGCTCCCGATTCGATATCTCCCGATTCGGCGCCGAAGTCTTCCGGGGCTCCCCCCGCCAGGCCGACGTCATGATCGTCTCAGGCACCGTCACCAAAACGATGATGCCGATGATCGCTCGCCTCTATGATCAGATGCCTGAGCCCAAATATGTGATCTCCATGGGCGCCTGTGCCAACGGTGGAGGTCCATTCAAAGAAGGCTATAATGTCGTTTCAGGTGTGGATAAATACCTGCCTGTCGATGTCTACATCCCCGGCTGCCCCCCTTCTCCACAAGCCTTGCTGAACGGCCTGATCGCACTTCAACACAAGATCGACGGCGAAAGCCTGGCCGATGCCGTCTGGTATAAGCCGGAAGTCGATCGCGATGTTCCTGTGCCTGTGCTTGGCCCCGACCTGATCGATGTTCGATTCCTTGAAATCACTGCGGAAAAGACCGCTCAAGGACTCCTCGACAAATCTCAGGCCGCCATGCCGAAGCCTCTGATCATCCCCGCCCCTCAGCCTGAAAAGCCTGCTGAAGATCCTGCAACTGCCGCACCTGTCGCTGTTTCAGCCGCAGACCGACTCCGAGCCAAAATGGCTGGTACCGCTGCACCTGCTGCAGCTGCGGAAGAAGTCAAGCCGGCTGCAAAGCCCGCTGCTCCTGCCAAAAAAATCAAGAAGGCGGAAGCTCGCCCAACACTTGTATGGCTTGGGAATGAGAAACTGAAGTCTCTGAGCGATCGTCTCAATGAGAAATTTGGAGCCGGCACAAGCTCAATCATCGACGCTGGACTACTTCTCCCAGCCGATAAGCTCAGAGCCGTTTCAGAGTTCTTAAAATCTGATCATGCCACACGATACAACTATCTTGCCAGCCTGCAAAGCGTTCACTACGAAGATTGTATCGAAGTCAATTACCACCTCGATTCCACAGTTCACCCCGGCACCGTGATTCTTCTGCGTGTTCGGGTGGCTGAGTCTGAAGGTCAAGGCGAATTGCCAAGCGTTTCCGATATCTGGCCAGGTGCCGATTTCCAGGAGCGCGAAGTCTACGACATGATGGGCGTGAAATTCACGAACCATCCGAATCTGACCCGCATCCTGATGTGGGAAGGGTATGGCTATTACCCTCTGCGTAAAGACTTCCTTGAGCCTTATTATGAAGGCCCGACCAAAGTTTTTGACAGTCGCGTAGAGAAGGGTCATGGTTACCATTATCGTGCTGAGGAGATCAATCCTTATGGCACGAATATGAAAATCCCCAAGGATTTCGCCGGCTGGGACAACCTCTCCGCGCTCGACGATATCAAGGGCAAGAACCTGATGCCAGGCGGAGTGTCGATCAGCGAACTCGACACCGACCAGTTCGTGGTCAGCATGGGACCTCAGCACCCATCGACCCACGGCGTGTTTCGGATGAACCTTCGGGTCGATGGTGAAACCGTTGTCGGTCTCAAGCCGGTCATGGGATACATGCACCGGAACCATGAAAAGATTGGTGAGCGTAACACCTATCTGATGAACTTCCCGTTCACAGACCGCCTCGACTACATCACAAGTATGGGCAACAATTTCGGCTATGCCCTTGCTGTTGAGCAGCTTATGGGCGACGACGTCAAAGTTCCCGAACGTGCGGATTACATTCGCGTGATCATGGCGGAACTGACTCGGGTTGCCAGCCACATGTGGGGCATCGGTTTCTTCCTGAACGACATCGGCGCATTCTTCACTCCAGCCCTCTATGCCATCGAAGAACGGGAACTGATTCTCGACCTCTTCGAATGGGCAAGCGGAAGCCGGATGATGTGTAACTACTTCCGGTTCGGTGGTGTGGCGTTCGACCTGCCCAAGGGCTGGAAGGAACGTTGCGAACGGTTCGTTTACGACCGTCTGGACGGAAAGATCGACGAACTCGACCGATTCCTGTCTGCCAACGAAATTCTTCTCGATCGCGCTAAAGGTGTTGGAGCCCTGACGGCCGAACAAGCCATCGCGTTCTCCACTGGCGGCCCTGTCCTTCGTGCCTCAGGCGTGAATTACGACATTCGTCGGGCCGCTCCTTACTCGATTTACGACCGGTTCGACTTCAATGTCGTGGTCGGCAAGAATGGTGATCTTTATGATCGCTACTATGTCCGCCTCTTGGAGATGCGTGAATCCGTCAAGATCTTGAAACAGGCCATTCGCGACCTCCCTGAAGGTCCGATTCTACCAGGCAAGAAGACCTATCAGATCAAGGTACCAGCCGGCGAGTCCTACAGCCGTGTTGAAAATCCCAAGGGCGAACTCGGTTTCTATGTTGTATCGGATGGCTCTCCAACAGCTTATCGCTATCACATCAGAAGTCCGTCGTTCTTGAATTTGACGGCTCTGGAAACCATGTGCGTTGGTGCCACCGTGGCTGACGTCGTGGGTATCCTCGGCAGCCTCGATATCGTTCTTGGTGAAGTGGATCGCTGACCGTCGCCGAAAAACTTCATTCTGGCAGCTTTATGACAAATTCTGCCTGAATGTTTTTGGCCCAACTTTGTGCGAGAATTCTCGAAGTAGTCAGCCATGGGATTCAACAAACAATTGATGGTTGTGGAGGATGAGGAGAGACAATGGTAATCGGCAAAGGCATATTGATCGGTCACCTGGTCACGATCAGGCGATTCTTTCTGACCTTCACACACGACTTCAAGATTGGCGAATTCTTCAAGCGTCGTGGGGGCGGAGAGCTGGCAGTCGATTTCTTCACGCGCCCGAAAAACCAGACCACAGTCAAGCAGGATTACACAACCGAAGGTATCTTCACGGTTGAATATCCTGACGAACGTCTGCCGGTCTACGAACGGTTTCGCGTTCTGCCGGTTCTGATCTACGACAATGAAGACGGCAATGTCCGCTGCACCTGTTGCAATATCTGTGCCAAGGTCTGCCCTCCTCAATGTATCTGGATGAGTCAGGCCCACAGTCCTGAAGGCAAGCCAGTGACACTTCCGGAAGAATACTACATCGATATGGATGTATGTATGAACTGCGGAATGTGCTCGGAATATTGCCCATTTGACGCAATCAAGATGGACCATAATTTCGAACTGTCGAATTATGAGCGTCACCAGACACACATTTATTCGCTCCAGGACCTTCTGGTTTCAAGCGAATTCTATGCGAAGACCCATCCTGATGCCTACGCCAGCCCTGAAGAGGTGACGGAACGTGGCAAGGTGACGAAGAAGAAAGATCAAAGGCTTCAGAAGGCCCTCCAGCTTTCGCGCGGCTGATCAGTGATTTTTCAAGAAAAAAGGCTCATTTCACTTGTGGGTCTGTGAAAACCTCTGTAGCATAGCGTTCAAAGCGTTTAAAGACTGATCATCATCCACGATACCAGGCTAAGAGCGAAACGAAGACACGATGATTCCCCGACCGAAAACTATGGAACCGACCTGGGCACCCGGCACTCGTGTGAGAGTGACGCATCACGTCCGCGTTGGGCATCGTCAATGGACGACGACTCGCGAGGGTACCGTTCTCTCTGAATCTCTGCGTCCGATTGGCGGGATGGAGATGGGCGCCAAAGCCGCTGCCCTCAATCAGCCGACCTTGAGACTCAAAGCCGATGACGGTGAGATCACCGTGGTGGCAATCGACGGTGGAACGAAAATCGAAGCGCTTTGACGAGCACGATCTGAAAGGTCCTTTGGCGTCATGGTATACAACTACATCTTCATCGGCCTCCTGATTCTCGTGGCTGCCCTCTTTGCCGCCGGCCCTCTTCTGGCTGTCGCTCTGCTGGCTCCCAAGAAGAAGTCCATCACCAAGTCGCAGACGTATGAGTGCGGTGTTTTGACTGTCGGCGAAAGCTGGGTCAAATTCCGGATGCAGTACTACCTCTACGCCATCTTGTTCGTCCTGTTCGATATCGAGACCGTTTTTCTCTACCCCTGGGCCGTCAGCTATGGCGGGCTCGGGTACTTCGCTCTCATCGAAATGATCATCTTCGTGGCCATGCTGCTTGTTGGTCTGGCCTATGCCTGGGCTCGTGGGGCCCTTCGCTGGCAGTGATTCGATCGCTCTGCCGATCGTTCGGAACCTATCTTTCTGCGTGATTTTGGGCCTACATCGAGGTTAGACGCGTGTCTCTGACAGACTTCTTCGCTCAATCAGAACTGACGCCACTACTGGCTCAGCGAATGTACTACGACCAAGTCAACCTCTGGCTCTGGTTCCGCTGGGTTCTCTACCTCTTCGGCGGCTTCTTCGGCGTGTTTCCGCTGATCGTCGCCTACATGGTTCTCGCGGAACGCAAACTGGCCGCGCGGTTCCAGGATCGGATCGGCCCCAACCGAGTCGGCCCGTTTGGCCTCCTCCAGCCATTCGCTGACTTTATCAAATTGATCATCAAAGAATGCATTCTGCCCATCGGTGCCAATAGTTTCGTGCACCTTCTGGCCCCGATGCTGACCTTGATCTCGGCCTTTCTTGTTCTTGCCGTCATCCCGTTCGGGATCGGCCTTGCACCCGTCGACCTCCCAGGCGGACTCCTTTATATGGTTTCCGTTTCGTCGATCTCAGCCCTCTCGATTTTCCTGGCTGGCTGGTCAAGCCGCAACAAGTTTTCCCTGCTCGGCGCCATGCGTGGGGTCGCCCAGCTTGTGAGCTACGAAATTCCTCAGATCATGTCCATTCTCCCTGTCATCCTCTGGGCTGGCAGCTTGAGTATGGTTTCGATCGTTCAGACTCAGCAATACGACCAAGGCTGGTTCTTATTCAGTCCTCCAGGCATACTCGGCTTTATGTTGCTTCTGATTACCAGTATTGCTGAAGTCAACCGGGCTCCATTCGACTTGCCTGAAGCAGAATCCGAAATTATCGCCGGTTTCCACACAGAATATTCCGGCATGCGTTTCGGTCTCTTCTTCCTTGGAGAGTACCTGAACGTCTTCGCCGTCTGCTGCCTGATCACCACTTTATTTCTGGGAGGTGGCAGTCTGCCATTCCAGGGATATTTCGCTGGTGAAGCCAAGCACATGCTGGCCGCTCCGTTTGATGCGTCCAAAGAATTCACGTTGAAGTTAAATGCAGCCCACGAATTTCCTGTCAATCCTGGAACAGGCTTTCGGATCCATGTGACCAACATTCAAGGTCAGTCAGAAGCATTTCAGGTCGACCACCGCGTTGGCAACGAACTGGTTTTGATGGCCAATCGGCCCGTTGATTTTCAGGCTTCCGCCAACTCGATCATCACCGCCTCATCGAGACAGGACTACACAAGTCCGTGGCATATCGCGAATCTGATCATGATTCCGGTCTTCATGTCGAAGGTCTTCCTCCTTGTCTTTGTCATGTTCTGGATTCGAGCCACCCTGCCCCGGGTCCGGGTCGACCGTCTCATGAGCTTTGCCTGGAAGACGATGGTTCCTTTGGCGATTGCGAATATCTTCCTGGCCGCGATCTGGTTCGAGATAGTGATCCGACCTGCCGGCGGGTTCCAGCAGAAGCTGATTGGCTGGCTTGTCACAGGGCCTCTGACGATCGCTGCTGTTTCCCTGGTCTTCCGTCTGAATCGCAACACATACAAGTCAAACGACCCTGACCGCAGGCCGACTTTGATCAGTCGAACTGGCGAGTCTCTGCTGGCAACTTCCAATCAAGGCAAGTAAGTGATGGGGTTTGATTCCCCCTGCGATCTATCTCTCTCTCACGATTTTGATGACCACCTGACTAGAGGATTCGTGCCGTGATTCAAGCCCTTTTCATCGCCCTGTCGGCCTTCGGCCTCTTGATGGCGCTGGGGACGGTCTTCTCCAAGAACCTGGTTCATGCAGGCCTCTATCTGGTCGCCTTCTTCTTCATCGTTGCCTGCCAGTTCGTGATGCTTGAAGCCGAATTCATGGCCGCCATTCAGGTTCTGATTTACATCGGTGCCGTAGCCGTCCTGCTGATGTTCGGAATCATGCTGACACGAAACATTCAGGGCGACGATACCACCATCGTCACCAAACAATGGCGGTTACTCGGAATCGGAGCCTCCGGCTCGGTCCTGATCGTGCTCGTATTGGCGATCAATTCCTACGAACCTTGGACAGCACTGGCTGTTCGCCCGGAATTTCCCGTCAAAGAATCCTCAACCACACCACGCGGTCAGGCCATCAATTCGATGACTCCTGCGGTTGGCCGGGAAATGATGACGCGTTACGTGGTCCCATTTGAACTTGCCGGCCTCCTGTTGACCGCCGCTCTTGTGGGTGCGGTCGTTCTGGCCCAATATGACAACGCCGATGAAGCCGACGCTTTGGCTGAATCGTCCAAGAAATCTGCAACCACTTCCTGACCTGAATTCAAAGATTCAATTTGAGTCTTTTTGAGCGAGACGCCCCGACGCCATGACCCAGCAAATTCCACTCACCTGGTTCCTTTACTTCGCCTCCGCGTCGTTCGCCATCGGATTGATGGGCGTTTTGATGCGCCGAAATGCGATTGGCGTTCTCATGGCGATTGAGATCATGCTCAATGCCGCCAATGTCAATTTCATCGCTTTCTGGCGGTATGGAACTGCTCCGGCTGGTGAAGGGCCACTCACAGGTGTGATGATGGCAATTTTTGTGGTGACCATTGCCGCAGCCGAAGTGGCTGTAGGTGTGGGTCTGATCCTGCTCTGCTACAGGCGTTGGCGATCCGCCGACGTAGAAGAATTTGACGGCCTCTCAGGCTGATTCTGAATTCTGAAGAACGACCAAACCAACGTAGACATTTACGGACAATCAACCGCCAATCTCACGACGATCACGGGACCACCATGCCATCCGGCCTTTCTATCCAAGACTTCGTGATTTTCAGCCCCGTCATCCTTTTGACAATCTGGGGGCTGCTGTCACTGATCTTTGACCTGACACTGCTCGCTGGGCAGGACTCGACCACCCGTAACCGTGCCCTCGGCATGTGGACCCTGGCCGGGCTTGTGGGATCGCTCGTGCTCAGCCAATTTTTGTCCAACCAATACATGGGACCATCCGCCGGAACCGATCCAAAGATCTTTTTCGGCAGTCTTAACGGCGGCGTTCTGTTCATCCAGTTCGCCTCACTGGTCATTCTCTTCGCCGTCCTGATCACATGCCTCTCCATGGTCTGGAATTTCACCAGCCACTGGGGCGAATATTACGCCATGCTGGTCTGGTCCGCCGTCTCCATGATCCTCCTGATCGCCGCCGAAGACCTTCTGACACTCTTCCTCGCCCTTGAAACCATGACCATCTGTCTTTACCTGATGACAGCCATGGAAAAGTCCAAACAAAGGTCTGCCGAAGCTGGCCTGAAATATTTCGTCTACGGATCCGTCTCCTCAGCCCTCTTTCTATTCGGCATCAGCCTCGTTTATGGAATGACCGGTACCCTCTCGATTTCCGAGATCGGCCATATCCTCTCCTCCACAGACAAACCCGGCTTGACTGGCAACGTGGTCGGTGGAGTTGCGGTTCTGATGATTTTGGTCGGGTTCGGATTCAAGGTTTCAGCCGTTCCGTTCCACCAATGGGCGCCTGACGTCTACGAAGGGGCACCGACTCCTGTATCCGCCTGGCTTGCTACCGGCTCTAAATTGGCCAGCCTCGTGGCCATGGTGAAAGTCATGGGTGGGGGCCTGGGATCATGGGCATCGACCAATAGCCCCACATCGCCGGGCTGGGTTGGGCTACTTGCGTTGATATCTGCTGCAACAATGACTTACGGCAACTTCGCAGCTCTTGGTCAAAAGAATCTGAAACGACTTCTGGCCTATTCCTCGATCGCTCATGCCGGCTATATGCTGGTTGGAGTGATTGCTGTGGGCCTGAGCACCGAACCTGAAGAGGCTGCTGCCGCACTGTTTTTCTACCTTGTCGTTTACGGCCTGACCACTATCGCCGGTTTCGCACTGGCAGCCTGGATTGACCGCGATCGCGGTACCGAAGAAGTGGAAGACCTGAACGGCCTTGCCCGTCGCCACCCTTATGTCGGCGTGGCCGTTTGTATACTGATGCTCTCCATGATCGGAATTCCTCCAACAGCCGGCTTCTTTGGTAAGCTCTATATGTTCATGGAAGCCCTGAACGTGGGCGGTACAGACAAAGTCACCATGGTTGGCCTCGTTGCCCTCGGCCTGTTCAACAGCGTGGTTTCCGCCTTCTACTACATCCGAATCCTGAAGGCCATGTTCTTCCGTGAATCCGATCGGGCTGAACTCAAACCGATGGGTCCTGAGATTGCCCTACCGCTTGGTCTTGGAGCAGCCCTGACTCTCTTCTTCGGCCTCAATTCCTCGATCTTGCTGACAGACATGGAATCGGTCTCCCGGAGTGGTCTCCACTTCACTCAAAGATCTGTGAATCCAGACGGTTACAACATTCCGGCCCCCGGTGTGGTGAAGCCCGCTGCTTTAAAAGAAGCGGCCAAACCGGCTGCAATTTCCAAATCAGCCCCGGCGGCGAAATCGTCCGCAACCACGACCAAGCCAGCGACTCCTGCAAAACCGTCCAGTGGTGTGCCTACAGCGACACCTAAGTCCTAAGCCGACTGGTTTTGATTCCAGTTTGAACTGGCTGACAAAAGTGGCAGCCAATCGCATTCATCATCTGCTCACGGATATTTTCAGAGGCTCTCGAACATGGCGATTGTCAACAACCTTCAAAAATGCCTGGAAAGTCCTTACCTCTTTGAAGACGCTGACGCCCCTTCCCGCGTCCCTGCACTTCTGAATCTGGCTGCCGACCGACTTGAAGCCGCCACAAATATCCTCACCTACAACAAGGGTGACAAGGCTGACGTGATTTTCTTGTCCTACGAAGCCATGTTCTCCTGCATGAGAGCCCTGGTTTACAGCAAAGGCTTGCGTGAATATGGGTTGCGTTGCCTGATGATCGCCACCGAAGTGCACTATGTAAAGACAGGTCTGCTCGATAGCTCGCTGATCCAGAAATTTCAGCAGCTTCAGCAGCTCAAGTCCAAGCCTGAAGAGGCCGTGGAAATTTCTTCTGCTTTTGTAAAACGAACCCTCGAACTCCTCGCAGCCGCTCAGGCTGCAAAGTCTGCCTGATCATTCCTCCAGGCTTGACTTCCTTCAGCCAGATTTTTCATGAATCCATCCCTCAACACCGACTCCAATCTGGCACGCGGTGATGGATTCAAAGCTTTTCGAGTGAAAGGATTCGGCCGTTACTGGTTCGGATCCGTCGCTTCAATTCTTGGCCAGCAGATGCTCTCTGTGGCCATTGGATGGGAGCTTTATGAAGTCACTCGATCGGCAACAGCTTTAGGCTTGGTGGGGCTGGCTCAGGCGATCCCGATTGTGGGCCTGGCACTCTGGTCAGGCTCGCTCGCTGACCGGTATAACCGGCGAAATCTGGTTTTGATCGCCCAGGCCATGATGGCTAGTTCTGCTGCTGCAATGGCCTTGGTCTCAAGCCGAATTCTGGTCGTACCAGATGTTTTTCCGGTCCGTTTTGCCAACCGAATCATCTCAGCCATCGCCGTCGGATTGGGCGAGTCAAACAGCTCGTTTGAAGATCCCCGGCTGCCCGTTTTTTTTCTGCTTCTCTTCACCATCGGAATCTCAAGGGTCCTGAATAATCCGTCACGCGTGGCGATTGTTCCCAGGCTTGTTCCAGGCGATGCCCTCACAAATGCGGTCACCTGGAACTCCTCTGCCATGCACATTGCAGCCACCATCGGGCCCGCCGTTGGTGCCCTGCTTGTGAGTCTTGCCTCGCCCTCAAATTTCCAATACGCCACAGCCTACACAGCCGACTTCATCGGCGCGTTGGTTATGTTCATCGCTTTCTGGGGTTTGCCCAAAGAGGTCGGCGAACCGATGCGAAAACCTCCCAGTCAAACCGGTACGGAAAGGTTGAACTGGCTTGATGGAGCCCGTCACGTTTTTCGCGAACGTGTCCTCATCGCTTCCATCACGCTCGACATGCTGGCAGTCCTGTTCGGCGGATGCACCGCCTTGCTCCCGATCTTCGCTCGTGAAATCCTTCACACCGACGTCGTCGGCTACAGCTGGCTCCGTGCAGCCCCTTCCATCGGAGCCTTTTCCATGGGCTTCTTCCTGGCCTATCGCCCCCCTCGAAATCACGTCGGCCTGACCTTGATGTTTTCCGTCATCGCGTTCGGCCTGGCGACTCTTGGCTTCGGCCTCTCAAAAAATTACGCCCTGTCGCTCTTTATGCTCGGGCTTTTGGGAGCGTTTGATAATATCAGTGTGGTGATCCGCAACACTCTTGTCCAAATGCGGACTCCCGACGAACTCAGGGGCCGTGTCTCCGCGGTCAACGGAGTTTTTATCGGCACCTCCAACGAGCTCGGTGCCCTTGAATCAGGCTTCACAGCCGCCATGTGGGGGCCTGTTCCAAGCGTTGTTTTTGGCGGATTTGCCACCATCTTCGTGGTGATCCTCATTTCCCGAATCTGGCCAGAACTGACACGTCTGGAGACTCTGGAACGTAGTCCCGGCAGCGGTTAGAATGAACACCCAGACCTCACCCAATTTCACTCCCCTCCACTCTTGCCGAAGACCGGAATCCAGATCATGAAACTCGGCTTTGTCTCGGCCATTCTGCCTGAACTATCGTTAGAAGATGTCCTGAAAACGGCATCGCAGATCGGTTATTCCTGTGTAGAACTGATGTGCTGGCCAGTGGGTCAGGCTGAACGTCGATACGCGGGGGTGACGCATGTGGACGCGAGCCGGGTTGATTCAGTAGAAGTCGAGCGGATTCATGGCCTTTTGGCCCAGTATGGGGTCTCCATTTCGGGTCTTGGCTATTACCCAAACCCTTTGTCAGCAAACGTTCAGGAATCGCAAACAGCTGTTGAACAGATCCATCGGGTGATCGACGCAGCGGCCGCTCTGGGTGTTGGAGTGGTGAACAGTTTCGTCGGACGCGACCCAGCCCAAACCGTCGAAGCCCAGTGGCCTCGCTTTCTGGAGACCTGGCGACCGATTATCGAACATGCCGAAAAATCGAATATTCGCATTGGAATTGAAAATTGCCCGATGTCATTTGGTGAGGATGAATGGCCAGGCGGTAAAAATCTGGCCACCTCTCCAGCAATTTGGCGAAAGATGTATTCGGATCTTCCAAGCAAGCACTGGGGCCTGAATTTCGATCCCTCGCACTTCATCTTACAAATGATGGAAATTAATCCAATCCTCGAAGAATTCAAAGACCGGATCGTCCATGTCCATGCCAAAGATGTCCGCATTGATCATTCGAAATTGAATCAGCATGGGGTCTTTTCATTCCCCAAATTGTGGCACTCACCAAAATTGCCAGGCATGGGCGATGTCCAATGGGGCTCGTTCCTAGGTGCTTTGGCTGACACAGGTTATGACGGAGCATTGGTTGTGGAAGTGGAGGATCGGGCGTTCGAAGGATCGCTTGAAAAGCGTATTGAATCGCTGGTGATCAGTCACCGATATTTGAGCCAATTTGTCTCAGGCTGATCCTCCATCCCATAAAAGAACCGCCAAGAATCGAAATAAGAAAAACAAATGCAACGCTCACAAATCGACCTTTCCATCATCATTCCTGTCTTTAATGAGCTGGAAAACGTTGCTCCGCTCCATTCTGAGATTCATCAAGCTCTTGATTCGACCACAATCGACTACGAAATTCTGTTCGTTGATGACGGCTCAAAAGATGGGACATCGCAGGTGCTTCGCGAATTGCAGGCACTTGATCCCAAGCGTACCAGGGTGGTGATTCTCCGCCGTAATTGTGGTCAAACAGCCGCTCTATCCGCCGGTCTCGACCAATCCAGGGGCTCGATTCTGATCCCCATGGATGGGGACCGTCAAAACGATCCTGCCGATATTCCCAGATTGATCGAACGCCTGAACCAGGGCTTTGATGTGGTCTCTGGATGGCGTAAAAATCGGCAGGATAAGTTCCTCAATCGCCGCCTCCCATCAAAACTTGCCAATAAATGGATCGCCTGGCTTTCCGGAGTCGGCATTCACGACTTCGGATGCACCATGAAAGCCTATCGCCGCGATGTGCTCGATGGGGTCAGACTTTATGGAGAAATGCACCGATTCATTCCGATCTTTGCGTCATGGCAGGGTGGGAAAGTCACCGAAATGGTCGTCAATCACCGCGCCAGAACCGCTGGAGTGACCAAATACGGTATCGGACGGACCTGGAATGTCATTCTTGACCTGATCCTGATCCGATTTCAACAACGTTATTCGCAGAGACCGATTCACTTCTTTGGCCGGGTCGGGTTGTATTCCGTCCTGCTCTCGTTCTCCACTTTTGCACTCATGTTGTATTACAAATTCCTCCATGAACCGCTGACGGGATATCCAGAAAAAACATTTATCGAAACGCCCCTGCCCCTGCTCACCGTCATGTTCTTCCTGACCGGCGTACAAAGCGTATTGCTCGGCTTGGTCGCCGAAATGGTCATGCGCACTTACTATGAATCCCAGGACAAGAAAACCTATGTGATTGGCGAACTTGTTCAGGCCGAAATTCTTCCCCTCAATTCCCGCTAAGAAATCAGGCATTTTAAAGCAATGGCACTCATCGATCATCCGTCCGGAAATTACCGATTCCTTCCTGGGATTGCTCCCTATTCATGCGGAGTGGTCGCGATGCCGGGCTATGAAGTGGTTCATGCCCTGTTTTCAAATCCTGTTGGCTACAAAGCTGGCTTCGAAAAAATCGCAACTTATCTTGAAGCTCAAAATCGACCTAAATCCGCATTGTGTTCGATCGAGTTGCGATCCCCCAAGCCTTTCACTTTCGGCGGTTTTGGCGAGCTCAACGCCGATTATGCGGCCATTTTGAAAAGCTGGGGCCTGTTGGTAGACGGATTAAATCCCGTAGCCCGCACAAATGTCAGCCCTGAATTCTATGCGAATCCAGAAGTGGTGATCCATGGATTTGCCTATACAAGGTCGACCACAGAACATGATCGCACCACATTTATCGTCGCCGGTGGTGGAGAGTTGCCAGACGGGTTCCTCGATGCCGAGTCGATCGTAGCCAGGGGCGATATTTCTCCATCAGGGCTGATCACAAAGTCCCGATTTGTCATGAATCTGATGGAATCACGATTATTCGGACTTGGTGGAACTTGGGCCGATGTGACATCGACCAACATCTATACGATCCACTCGATGGACAAGATTTTGCCAGAAGTGATCACACCTCAGGCCGGTCCAGCCACGCTTCAGGGGATCCGCTGGTTTTTTACACGTCCGCCGATTGTGGAAATTGAATATGAAATGGATCTTCGCGGGGTGGTCCAAGAAGTCTATATCCACTAAGGATCAGGCCGAAAATAACTTCCCGATTTGGGATGGTTTTAGTTTTCGGGCCAACGGCCAGAGATCCTACAGCCCAGTCCGAAGGGCTGGGAAGATCTTTGCGC
>Ga0208720_1000268_pt1 | contig 14080 bp, 14 predicted proteins | sample LakMenEpi20Apr10_FD_150716 | JGI IMG/M metagenome (GOLD analysis project Ga0208720, IMG submission 150716) | Freshwater microbial communities from Lake Mendota, WI - 20APR2010 deep hole epilimnion (SPAdes) | ecosystem: Environmental > Aquatic > Freshwater > Lake > Epilimnion/Euphotic zone ...
GGGTTTATGGATGTCCAGTGGACATGCCTGGTGCCGCCCGCCTACCCAAGAATCTTGACTTGACGGAGCACTAGATAAAGAGCAATAGACCACGGTTTCCGCTGTTCAGAAATCCAACCGGGGCTAGCGCCAAGACCGGCTAGATAAAGAGCACTAGCCCCCGGTTTCGGCGATTTTACAAATCCAACCGGGGCTAGCGCCAAGACCGGCTAGACTGGCCGCAGGAGTTCGTTGGGCAATCTCGGTGCAATTCATACTGACGTTCGCAAGATTTGGCCTTGTCGATTTATCAGGTTCTGTTAGAAAAGGGTCTATTCCGGATTTTCTAGACCCTTTCGCCTCTCCAAGGATGGTTTGGGCGTGATGACTTCATACGGTCAATTTCGGGTTTTGCCATGCATACTGCTCCTTGTGGCGGGCTGTCGCCATACGTCTATTCAGGATGATCCCAACTGGCCTAGTCCAGGGCCTGTGGATGTGGCGAGTTTGCCACCAATCCAGAGTGTGATCAACCGTGGTACAAGCGACCCTGACTCGATTCTGGCAAGCCGCAATCAAGATCAAGCCAGAGCGATTCCAAACCCTTCCCAGAAAACGGGCGGAGCCGAGCCGATCATGCTCGGAGCTGTTCGAAGCCCAGGCTCAGTCGAGTCCCCCAGCTTGCCAGCTGCCGAGCAGACCCCCCAGGTAGCCCAGATTGAAACGCCTCAACCTGCCAGTTTGAATCCTCTTCCAGTGACTGCACAGCCTGCGCCTTTGCCACCCGTGGCCAGTTCCGTGGAAAACGTACCGGGAACGCTTCCACTGTCGCCATCGGGAGAACCAGTCGCTCAGCCATTGTCACCGGTATCGCAAAATACGGGTCAGAAAAGTGATCCGCAAACACAGCCTGCCAGCAATAAACAGGATGAACAACCGAAAGCGGCCCCGGGTCCCAATCAGGGCCCTTTGGCGGCATTCAGTATGGAAGGTCTTTCACCCACAGCAGTTTCAGCTGGACGGGTGGCTGCGACTGTCGATAAGGAAATTATCACTGTTTATGATTTGAACATCGCGGTTCAGGACTGGATCAAACAGAACGTTCCGGCGGGTCAGTCGATCCCGAGACGTGATGGGTTGATGATCTCGCGGATGGTTTTGAACCAGATGGTGGACAGGATGCTGATCGTTCAGGAAGCGAATCGGATGATGAAGAGCGACAAACAAAAAGACGCTTTGCTGAAGCAGATTGAACGCGTGTGGGTCGAACAGCAGATCCCTCCGATGATGAAAAAGAATAAAGTGGAAACGACTTACGAACTCGATCAGGTTTTGCGTAAACAGGGTCGGTCCTTGGAATCGGCGAAAAAAGAGTTTATGAACGATTCGGTGGCTCACGAATTCATGGGGATGAAGCTGAGCGGAAAGACTTATGTTTCGCTGGTGGATATGAGGCGTTATTACAACACTCACCTGACTGAGTTCGACCGCCCAGCACAGCTGACCTGGCGCGAGATCCGGATCCCGGTCGAGGCGGGCAATAAGCCGGCCGCTGAGGAAAAGGCGAAGTCCGTTCTTCAGCAAGTCCAGTCAGGCCAAGATTTTGCGGCACTCGCAAAAACGTCAGGCAAAGGCCCGACGGCTGATCAGGGTGGATTATGGGAGACTTCTCCCGGTGGATTCGCCTTGACCGAGATAAATCAAGCTCTGGGAACTCTCAAGCCAGGGCAAGTGGCTGGCCCAATTGCGACTGAGCAGGCGTTTCACATTATCAAGCTGGAGACGAGTCGAGAGGCTGGACCCGCCCGGTTCGACGAGGTTCAGACAGATATTCAAAACAAGCTTCGTAATGAGAAGCTCGGCGAGGCTTCAATGGGTTTTGTGAAAGACCTGAGGAAGCAGGCGGTGGTGGTGACAATTTTCGATTCTCTGCCGCAAATCGGTCTGCCTGGATCAGACAATCAGGTTCAAAAAACGAACTCGTTGAACAGTCCAGCATCGGCATTGGCGCCAACACCAGCCGCGGTGAGTCCAACTCTGCAGCAACAACCCGGGACTCCAAGCGCCCAGAGTGCTCCTGAAGGATCGGGTGGATCATCACCATTGCATGGGAAGTTGGGTTCGCCTCACGGATCACCAGTGCTGTCAGAGGATATTCCGTCCACCCTGGCACCAGCTGGACCCACACCTACGCGTGGTATAATGGCTGGACCAAGTGGGCCATCGCCTTTGTGAACAAGAAGTTAGAATGAAATATCCGCGAGCGAACCTGAATCAGCTTTCTGGTTCGCCCGGCTTTTTAGTACGAGCATTCACGGCGATCCGGCGGCTGACAATCCGCTGGGTGCGGGGGATGGTCAACCTCAGCACTCCATGCTCGTATTCAGCCTGGATTTGTTCGCGGTCAAATTCATCGCTTAGGATGAATGATCGTTCGTAGGCAATCACGGTGGATTCAAGGGCCAAGGGGCGTGCGCTGTCCAGATCAGGTCTGCGAACTTTGGCGATCAGCTTCAGGACATTTTGCTTGAGCTCGACAACGATATCTTCCTCAGCCACTCCAGGAAGGTCGGCTTCGAGAACGAGTGCATCGTTATTGTCGTGGATATCCACCAGAGGGGTGGCACGGGCTGGGCCAAGTCCTGCGCTTAAATCTTCTGGGGCAGGCGGAAAATGGGCCTGCTGATCATGCGATTGACGAGGATCCTGAGACATGCCTGGGTGGAGCGTTCCATGCGGCAAGCCTGCCACAGAAACACGTACCCAGCGTTGGTTTGGGTTCATGGCTGACCCTCATCTGAGACTGGTGGAGGGCTGATTTCGATATCGCTGGCTGGCAATGCGGGCCTGGGTAGCTGAGAGGCTGCCTGTGATTGTGGAGGTTCCAAAGCTCGATGTCGACTCGCAGTCCCAGGGCTTTTGGTGGACCTGGCTGTGACCGGGATTTGTTGAGGTCTTGGGCGGACGGCTTTGGGCAACTCGATTCGCAGAACCCCGTTTTCGATATCTGCGGAGACTTCGTTAGCCAGTACCGACTCTGGTAAGGTCACACTGCGTTCCCACTGGCCGAACGGGCGTTCCTGACGGCGGTACTGGTCGTCGGGAACACGATCATCGCGTCGACGTTCGCCCCGGATGGTCAAAGTGTCGCCTGCAACACTGACTTCGATTGCAGCAGGATCAACGCCCGGCAATTCCGCCAGAATCAGGAACCGGTGGCCTCGTTCATAAACGTTCATGGTCGGAAACGGACGAACCGTACGCCAGGATGCTCCGCCGAGGCGTTCGAACATCCGGCCCACTTCTTCACCAAGCAATCGTAGAGGATCCCAACGCTCCAACTGATCCAATGTCGCATCCTCCGTCAGTTTTTGATTATTGAGAGAGACACCTGCAAATATTATGCCGTCATTGGGTTTGTAGCAATAGTCTGGATTTCTGGGGCGAATTGGTACTTATATTTTGGAGGCTTTGAATGGTGCTGATTTATCACACACTTCATCTCATCAACATTCGCGTGTGATTTTTCTGCCTGCATGGACCGACTTATAACCCTCTCATTTTGAAATCTGGCGTTTGAGTCAGAGTCTGAGATTTGAGGCGTAGCCCAACGGCGATTCCTAATCTTCAAATGGACAACATGTTATGTAGGCCATGTCCCCTGACATGGCGGGCTTTGGATTTAACCCTCATAACGATGCAAACCATTTTCACGCAATACTTTACATGCGTACCGAATCAAACGGCGAAATCCCGCCCGATCAGGGGGCCGTGCCTACAGAGTTACTCCACTGATCGTGATTAGGGTTCAATCTGAGTGAATGTATCACAGCAAGCCTTGATTGGCAGGCGGCCAAATCGTCTGTCAAAATGGCAGTTGGCTGAAATTCGTTCATGGATGATAATACGGATGAGGTCGAAAATGACTTCCGGTTTTCATACCAACCGAGGCTAGCCTCAAGCCGGCTTGGCGAGAGAGGGCGTCAGGCTGGGGCTGTTGATGTCCTTCGGACATACCTTATGAATAGACGTCGCCGCTGGAGCCCAAAGATAACGCTTCTCAGGTTTATGGATGTCCTTCGGACATGCGAAGTCTCCGCTGGAGCCCAGACGAAGGAGGGCGGTAGGCTGGGGCTTTTGATGTCCTTCGGACATACCTATAAATAGATGTATCCTCTTATTTGTTTCTGGCCTGCTCCTAAAGAACCTTGCCAGTTGAGCCAGACTGGCCTAAAATCGTTTAAAAATGCGGTTAGATCTAGCCTGATTGCAAAATGGTGAACAAAGATGAGCGACTCAGAATCATTGCTGAACCGGTATCCCTGGACCATGATTTCAAGTATTGTGTTTATCGCATGCGCTTTGAGCATGGCTATTTACGAACAATATCAGCCTGACGAAACAAAGGCCGATCAGGTTGCTAAACCGGCTACTGCAGTATCTGCATTGGTGATCAACCGGGAGACCAGCGACTTTGCAAAATTATTTTCGAAGTTGAGTACCAAGCGGATCATCGATATGAGCCACTCGTTTGACGAGACCACCATCTATTGGCCTACGGACAAGCCATTCCGATGGGAGAAAAATCGCTGGGGACCAACGGCCAACGGCTACTGGTATGCTTCCGCAAATTATGCAGCCAGCGAACACGGGGGAACCCATCTGGATAGCCCCATTCACTTTGCAGAGGGTGGAAACACGACAGATCAGATTGATTTGGAGCGTTTGGTGGGCGAGGCTGTGGTGGTGGATATTCAGGAAAAGTGCAAGGATAATCCAGATTATCTCCTGACTGCCAAAGATTTAAAGGCTTGGGAAGAAACCAACGGGGCGATTGATACAGGCGCCATTTTGGTGATCAGAACGGGCTGGGGGCGTCGCTGGCCTGATAAAAAAAGTTATCTTGGGACGGACCAGCCAGGCGATGTGGCGAACCTTCATTTTCCGGGCATTGCTGAAGATGCTGCGGATTTTCTCGCAACTCAGAGAAAGTTGGAGGGCGTGGCGATTGATACCCCAAGCCTGGATTATGGGCAATCCAAGGATTTTAAAGCTCACCGGGTGCTGAACGGGTCGAATATTTATGGGATCGAAAATTTGGCCAATGCCGAACAATTGCCGATACGAGGAGCGGCCATCATCGCCCTTCCGATGAAGATCAAGGGCGGCACCGGCGGACCTGTGCGGGTCATGGCGATTTTGCCAGAACCACAGACCTCCAAATAAGATCAGTCAAAAATCAAAACGCCGGACGAATCGAATTCGAACGGCGTTTTTTGATGATTGAGCCAAGAAGCGATCGATTTCAGATCGAGTCTCTGAGCGTTTTCACGTAGTCTCGAATCTGATGAACGACTGAGGACTGGTCGGCTCCTGATTCGGCAGCTGAATGGACTCGGCGAACGATGGCACTGCCGACAATCAGACCGTCAGCGAATGGGGCGAGCAGTTTCACGTGCTCTGGCTCAGAGATTCCAAATCCAATACAGATCGGTAGATCGGTCTGTTGACGGAGCCACGAGACGTTGTCCTGAATGTCAGGCGGGAGGTCGCGACGCTCGCCAGTGATCCCGGCAACGGAGACGTAGTAAATAAAGCCTGTGGTGGAGTTTGCGATCGCCAGGGCACGGTCGCGAGGCGTGGTGGGAGTGATGAGCTGGATGAGTTTCAGGCCACGCTCAGTGGCAAGGGCCAGCAGGCCTGCCGCTTCTTCGACGGGTAGGTCGGGCACGATCAAACCATCGACACCGGCGGCTTCCGCTTGATCCAGATAAGCCTTGACACCGATCCTATGGACAATGGCGTAGCTGAGCATGGTCACAAACGGTGCCTGAACAGGCTTGGCCCCGCTTCTTAATTCGTTGAGTTTGGCGAGAATCCTATCAACATGGATACCCTTGAGCAAGGCTCTGTTATAGCTTGCAGCGATGACGGGACCATCGGCGATAGGGTCGGAGTAAGGGACTCCGATTTCGAACATGTCAGCCAGGCCTTCGTCGGCAAGGTTTTGGATGATGGAGGCCGTGGTCTCCAGGTCGGGGTCGCCAGCCGTGAGGAATGGCATGAGAGCCGGGCGATTTTCTTGTTGGAGACGGGCGAAGAGTGCGTCGATTCGGTTCATGATTGGAATGGTCGTTGCCAATGGAAATTCAGAGTTGATGCGTTCAGGAATTGTGTTTTGGACGGATCCGCGATTTTAGCCATTCGGCAAATTCATCGCGTTTGACTTGACCAGAGGCGACACTCAGAATCATCGATTCCATGATGTCAACCTGTTCGATAATTTCATATCCATTGATCAGCAGAAACATTTCCATGGAAAGAAAACCTGTGCGTTTGTTTCCATCAAGAAATGGGTGGTTCAAGATCAATGTGAATCCAAGGATGGCGGCCTTATCAGAAATCAGAGGGTAGAATTCTTGATCTCCAAAGCCTTGGCGGGGCAATGCGATGGCTGACTCCAGCCCTCTCAGTTCCCGAACACCATCCAAACCACCTGTCTGCTTAAGGCACCGTTCATGGATTCTTAGAATTTGAGCCATATCGAGATACTGAAGGCTCATTTTGCCAACCGCCTTAGCAGTTCTTCGTTTTTGCCCAGCGAATAATCCAAAGCGGATTCAAAATCCATCGGTTTACTTCCGGCCAAGGCCGCCTGGTTTTTCAGAAGCTCTGCCTGAACAAGTTTTTCAGCGACTTCGCATGTTGACAGGGCTGATGAAACAGCGATCTGCTCAAGTCTGGCAAAGGCTTCGTCTGAGATTCTGATTTCAAGAGTCTTACTCATCTTGATCCTTTTTCGCCAGATGTTTCGCTGGAATATTGCTGGACGGAACCAACGCAATTTGAGTCTATCATAAGTCATTCAAAAAGAATGCCTTACATCTGCTCCCCACGCAGCCTGGCAATCTCATACGCATCCTTATCGCCCCGGCCTGACAGGCAAATCACCAGCCGGTGATCAGGAGTCAGCTTCTTGGCCTCGATCATGGCTTGCCCAACGGCATGGCTTGTCTCAAGGGCAGGCAAAATTCCTTCCAAAACGGCCAGTGTGTGATATGCCTCCAGAGCCTCTTTGTCTGTGATCGACTCATAACGCACCCGCCCTGCGTCTTTCCAGTATGAGTGCTCAGGGCCTACGCCGGGGTAGTCCAGGCCGGCTGAAATCGAGTGGACGTCGCTGGTCTGGCCTTCGTCGTCCTGAAGCACGTAACTCAGGCTGCCGTGCAGAACTCCGGGACGGCCCTGAGTCAGGCTTGAAGCGTGGTCGCCTGAAAGTGGTCCACGACCGCCTGCTTCGGCACCCACCAGCTCGACAGAATCGTCCGGTACAAAGGCATAGAACATGCCGGCTGCGTTTGACCCACCACCCACGCAGGCCACGGCCATGTCAGGCAAAGCGTTGAATCGGTCCAGAAACTGGGCCCGTGTTTCTTTGCCAATCACCGACTGAAAATCGCGAACAATCATCGGGAACGGGTGAGGGCCAACCACGGATCCAATCGTATAGTGGGTCCAGTTTGAGCTGCCCATCCAGTCCCGCATGGCTTCGTTCGTGGCGTCACGTAAAGTCCGGCTACCACTGGTCACAGCCACCACCTGGGCACCCATGGTACGCATGTTGAACACATTCAGCTTCTGACGCCGGATATCTTCCTCGCCCATGTAAACCATGCACTCCAGACCAAAAAGGGCACAGGCTGTGGCGGTGGCCACACCGTGCTGGCCGGCGCCGGTTTCGGCAATCACACGGGTTTTGCCCATGCGTTTGGCCATCAGACACTGGCCGATGGCGTTGTTGATCTTGTGGGCACCCGTGTGGTTCAAATCTTCCCGCTTGAGATAGATCTGGGCTCCACCGATCTTTTTGGTCAGTCTGGAAGCGAATGTCAGGCAGCTTGGCCGGCCTACATAATCCCTTAGGTAGCCTTCGATTTCAGCCCAGAATGTGGGGTCGTTTTTGAGCTGAATATACTCCGCTTCGAACTGGTTCAGGGCGTCGATCAAGGTTTCAGGCACATAGCGGCCACCGAACTCGCCAAAACGGCCCAGAGCATCGGGAAGTTGTTTGGCTGGAACGGCTTGCGTATTCGAAACAGACATGTTTTTGAGCATCCTGAATTAGGAAAGTCCTGAGACTTCAGTCGGGCGACGAGTTCCGAAGCCTTTGGCAGAAGGGTGATGGATTAGACTCATCCATTGTCCGAATCCAGACCAGTATGGTCAATGGAGGAAGTTGCATGCCTGGTCAAAGTTGGTACAACAAGATTTGAATTTTCGGCAGAAAGCAACCAAATGAAACCAGAGCAAATTTTTCCAAAGAAAAGCGGCAATAAATAAAACAACGGCGGGTTCAAGGGAGAACGAACCCGCCGTTGAAGTTCTTTGAATCGAACGATTGATTGAGTATTACGAAAGTATCAAAGCGATATCATCCAGATTCCAATGAGACATATGGAACGTCATCTGACCAAAGATGGTCAAATATCACTCAATAATTTGCCATTGGTTCAGGAGATTTTTTGCTTCCTGCGATGAGACGCAGTTCCAAAGAACACTAAACATGCCACTGCACCTAAAGCCCATGTACCTGGCTCAGGAACTACGACGAAAGTGAAAACATCGGAACCTGTGATTCCGCTGCTGTTGGATGCGAGTGTCGCCGATGCTCCAAAATTGATTTTGTAAGTCCCCTGTTTGCTGAACCCCCAGTTAAAGTGTTCGTGTCCAAGTGCCGGTACATTGATAAATTGGCTGAGCACGCCAGGGTTTTGCGTATCGATGAAAACGTCGGGCGTTGTATTGGATTGGTACATGATAAATTCTCCGCCTATTGGGCGTTCGACAAAATTCAGGAACTGAAATTTCATCGTATCGCCTACCATGGTACCAAGGGGCACTTCTTCAGCACCAAGCCCAAAAAATGGAACACCTGGTCGACTGGTTTGGGGCAGGTACCAGAATGTTGAGGTGCCAAACACGCCAGGCGCCCCTGAAAGACCTCCGGAAACGGATGAACTGCTAGGAATTATCACGCTGATATCACTTGCAGGGGCAGCTGTTGCGGCCCCTAAAACGGAGCCGTTGATCACGGCATTGGCACCAAGTTCATACCCCAGCTCAAGCGAACCGGGATTTGATGGATCCCAACCAATTTGTAAATCCGCATGCCCAGCGGTAAAAGTGTCAATTCCTGCTGCGGATGAGACATGGATTACCATAGCCATCAAACCGGCGAAAAGTAGGGATGTCATTCGAAATCGAATCATCGGATCAAAGCCTTTCAGATATACCGAGTGAGAAAATGTTACGTTTCAAGCACACGGAGACATCAAAACAACCCCGATCAGAACACCTGACCGGGTCAACCAAAAGTGCACGGTCAGTAGCTGTCACCACTGATCACTTCACCGCCATTGCGGCTGCCGAGTGACCACCAGACGGTGTTGGAAATTGATGATTTGACAAACCGTACGCTGCCGTCAGCAAATAAGAGGTTGATCCCTCCAATATGAGAACTGCTGGCGGTGATAAGGTTGTTGCCGTCGTCTTCACCACCGTAAAGGTGACAATTGCGCTGATTCATTGGCATGACATGCATATATACGGATCCAGTACGTGACCAGCCGGAGAGCCAGGACCGACCGTGGTAAACTGTCCAGGCCGGGTCTGCCAGCCTTACGGATTTACAATATGGAACCCAGGCTTCCAAAGTCCTTGATTTTCCTGTTGAGCCTGCACAATAAGAACTTGTGCTTTGAGGCTCATTAAACATTGCTGAAATGTCAGTTGGGCTGCTGGCCCTCACGATTCGACGTTCTGAAACAGCGACAGTATGACTGGTTCCATCCGAGATTTGTTGAATTCCAACAGGTCCGGTATGCCAGCCCACGGAGTGAACCGGATTGACGAGCGCAATCACTCCGTTGTGACGCCCTAACCGTGTTCCTGTCAAAAGACCTGAGGTATCCGGGGTCCAGCCTGCATTACCTGCATAGTTTTGAGGAGCGGGCCGAGCGGACCCCATGGAGTCTGTGGTTGTGTAACTATCCGAAGGACAGAGAAATCCTTGAATCACTGTTTGACTTACAGTCGCATTGGGGTGCGTGATGGACAGGGTTGCCTGATCATATAAACTCGGGCTGGTGCAGTTATCTGCGTTGCCTATCATAAAATTTAAAGCATTCGAGACGGGCATTTGCTCCATCTGAGGCAAAATCGATGCATGCCAGCTATAAAAACCGTTCTGACATACTCCACCCGGACCCGCTTTTGCAGCGGTCGTAGTCATTGGAAAAACCGAGTGGGTGTCATGATAATTGTGTAAGGCAAGCCCAATTTGCTTCATGTTGTTGACACACTGAATGCGTCGGGCAGACTCGCGGGCAGACTGTACAGCAGGGAGTAATAGTGCTATCAGAATTGCAATGATTGCAATCACAACGAGCAGTTCGATGAGTGTGAATGCCTTGGAATCCCTGGTTCTCGAAGAACTTGCAGATTGTTTTAGGAGCATGAGATTTGCCCATTCATTTGATTGAAGATGCGCGGTGAATTGATACCCTCAAATACATCCGCTTTAAAAGCGAAGTGATTTGAAGATGCGTAGTGAATTGATAGCCTCAAATACATCTGCTTTAAAAGCGAAGTGATTTGAAGATGCATTCTTGCCGTGGTGTCAAATTCTCGATATCGAGATTCAACCTGGCATCAAAGCAATCGAAACTTGCTTATTTGAGCAAGACGATTAAAGGAACTGCCAAATCTCCAGGCCGGAACCCGCTCAATTCATGATCAATTTCAAGTATTACGCAATTTATTCCAGGATATGCAATGATTAAAATCATTGGCATAAACTATTTGCGGCAACCTGTAAAATATTGATCTGAAATCGGTCCCCACCGAAGATCAATTTTCAGACAAGCGGCGGACCGCGTAAGGTTCTCGAATAATCGAGATCGCGAATCGTAAAAAAATCTGCGAGTAACAAATGGCCATTCTCAACCGAAGGCTCAATAATCGAAAACGGCTCAGTCTTGAAATAGACACTCAAGGCGGATCTGCAACTGATACAATCACTCTCTGTATCAATGTTTGCGACTGTCTTTGTGTCGAAATGCGGGCCTTCAAGACTGCACTGCACATGAGATTCACTCGGTTCCGAATGACCATGCATGGACTCGTAATGAAATGGCCCTTGAGCCATCATCATTGTGAGCAGACATAGTATCCGGAAACAAAAACACATGTGCAGCAGACCTAGCTTTCTTCATCGGGAGAATCGGATTAAATCACTACACTTAATGCTATCGGCAGGAATTAGCAAAGTCAAGCAGTTTTGCAGAAAATATCCAAGAGACGCGATTGGCTCTGAACGCATTTCAGTCAGTACGATTTACGCTGGCGACTTGAGGGAATGTGCATGGCTTCACGGTACTTTGTGACCGTTCGACGGGCGATCGTAATCCCGTCGGCCTTGAACGAGTCCATAATGTGCTCGTCGGATAACGGATTGGATTTATCCTCCTTAGAAATAAGATCCAGGAGCTTTTGCTTGACGGTGTCCCAGGCCAGTTCATCGCCAGCGGCCGTAGTCGTTCCACCCGTGAAAAATCGCTTGAGGGGATAGATGCCCCGAGGGGTGCTGATCCACTTGTCGTCCACAGCCCGGCTGATGGTGGTGACGTGTACGCCCACCCGATCGGCAATCTGCTGCATCTTCAGGGGCTCCAGAAATTCGTCACCAAAATCAATGAATTTCTGCTGGTGATCAATAATCTCCTGAGCCACTTTGACCAGCGTTCCACGCCTTTGTTCAATCGCCTCAATCAACCATCGAGCCGCTTGAAGCTTGCGCTGGAGATAGTCACGAGTCTGGTTGTCTACGCCTTTGGTCCGTGCCAGTTTCGCGTAAGTTCGGGAAACTCCGAGCTGGGGCAATGAATCGTCTACCAGGCAGACTTTATATCCACCATCAATCTTGTTTTCGAGATAAAAGTCAGGGATCACATAATCATTTCGTGAAACCTGAAACTGCGATCCCGGACGCGGATCAAGCCGTCGGATATGCTCGATGGCTTCTTTGATCTGAGAGATTTTTATGCCCGTGATTCGCTCGATGAGTGGCAGTCGATTGTGCTGAATGTCTTCAAGATGACTCTCGATCAACACCCGTAACTGTTTGGCCATCGGATAATCGTCAGTCACCTGTAACATCAAACACTCTTTGAGGTTACGGGCTGCAACGCCGGCTGGATCCATCGACTGGACCACTTTCAAAACCACTTCCACTTCCGAAGGCATCACCGCATGACCAGACTCACGGGCGATTTCATGTACGCTGACCGTCAGATATCCGCGCTCATCCAGATTGTTGATGATAAACTCGGCCATCCGGGTTTGTTCTTCTGTAAGGTCCAGCAGCGTAAGCTGTTCCTCGAGATGGTCCTGCAAAGTTTGAGGCCTGTCGGCCGTGTTCATGAGAGCTTCCAGCTTGCGCTCTGAAAGTTCGTCCATGCCCGATCGGCTCAGGCTTGATGTTTCGCGGAATTGCTCGTCGAGGTCGTAAAAATCTTCCTCCCAGACATCATCGGGAGGCGTCTCCACCACCGGCTCTTCTGTCGATGTCAGAGAAGTCGCTTCCAAAACCGGCTCAGGCTCGGCAGCCTGTTCCTTTTCCACAGATCCATCAGGGTTATAGACTTCCGCTTCGCCAGGCTCAGCCTCGTTCATATCGAGCAGCAATGGGTTGTCGTTAAGCTCCTGGTCAATCCTTTCTTGAAGTGCCAGAAGAGGCATTTGAAGGATTTCCATGGACTGGATCATCCGAGGCGCCATTTTCATGCGCATCTCGGTTCTCATATTCTGGGAGAGATCCATCCTCATGCTCATCGCAATCTGCCTTTAAACACACCTGTAGAAAGAGTGATTTCCGAGATTTCGATTCCACAGTTCCATCGTATGGGAGATTTCAGCAACAGACAATGCCTGACCAGAGCTCAAAACCGCCTTCGCCCACTCACAGCATCGGCCAGCATTTCCTTGTTCGCAAACTCGAGGAACCCTCCTGAGGGCAAGCCTCTGGCGAGCTTTGTCACTTCAATCCCTGACAGTTCCAGACGTTGCGAGACCAGCATGGCGGTCGCATCGCCCTCCAGATTCGGGTTCGTCGCCAGAATCACTTCTCTGACTCCTGATTCCTGGACCCGCCGAATCAATGAATCAATCGTGAGCTGATCAGGCCCGACTCCGCTCAACGGGGACAACCGCCCCAGAAGGACGTGATACAGGCCCCGAAAACTCCCGGAACGCTCCAATGCCATCAGGTCTCGTGGCTGCTCTACCACGCAAATGATTGTTGGATCACGCCTTGCATCACTACAGATAGGGCACAGGGGCCGCCCGGCTTCTGTCAAGTGATGGCACTGAGAGCAATATCCCATACGTTCTTTCACCGCTCGAATCGCTTCAGACAGGGCCAGAGCATCTTCAGTGGAAGATTTGAGCAAATGGTGTGCCAAACGCTCGGCCGATTTTGCGCCGATACCTGGCAACCGACCCAGAAGGTCGATCAGACGTTCCACGATTCCGTCCTGGGTATCGCCGGTCACCGCGAGCCTCCACCCATCAATTGATCCATTCCAGGGATGTCCATCCCGCCAGTCAAATGGGCCATACGATTGGCGGCTTCGGTCCTAACCCGTGTGAGGGCATCGTTAATGGCATAAAAAACCAAGCCTTCAAGTTCGTTCACCGGGATGGTGCCGACCAGCGACGGATCGATTTTGACAGAATCCACTTCCATCTTGCCGGTCAGGGTGACGCTTACCTTACCTCCAGCCGATTCGCCGGTGACTTTCAGGCGTTCGAGCGATTCGGAGGCTTGCTTCATGGCCTCACGCATTTGACCTGCCTGACGCATCATATCTGCCATCTGGCCGAGTTTATTAAACATGAATCGGGGCTCCGTTTGCTGACCGCTGCTGTTCTGATACGGTTTTCGGAAAACTCACTAAACCGATTTTAGCGTAGCCCGGCAAAAAGCGTAGTGATGATCATCCGAATTCTCTACCGGACACGTTCGAACCCTACTGGCAAACAT
>Ga0208720_1000269_pt1 | contig 14074 bp, 13 predicted proteins | sample LakMenEpi20Apr10_FD_150716 | JGI IMG/M metagenome (GOLD analysis project Ga0208720, IMG submission 150716) | Freshwater microbial communities from Lake Mendota, WI - 20APR2010 deep hole epilimnion (SPAdes) | ecosystem: Environmental > Aquatic > Freshwater > Lake > Epilimnion/Euphotic zone ...
TTCGACGATCATAGAAGAAGATAAAAATTATTTAACTGGAAAATATTATAATAATATATTTGAATTAAGATTTTATAAAAATTATTATTTATTAAACATTCTTCCAAAAAAAGTAAAAAATTATATATTTATCAGATATGAAGATTTATTAAATGATCATATAAATGTAATGTCAAATATTCAAGAAATATTTAATTTATCTTTAAAAAATGAACAGATAACAAATGTCAGTTATTACAAGAGTATTAAGAATAGTTTATTTTCTAAAAAAAAATATACAATGTCTTTGTACAAGAAAATATTGTTAATAAAAAATTTAAACAAAAAACAAGAATGTAAATTAAAATATATTTAATATTTAAAATTGAAATACTTTTATACATTTTTTCCCGAATTAATAAAATAACATGGTTGTAACCTTTGTAATTGGGTCATTAGAATATATTTGCGAGGTATTGGATCGCAAGCGACTGAACAAGCAAAAAGTAGAAGCTAATCAAATTTTAAAAGCTAGTTTAGGATTAACAAAAGGTTGGATAAATCATCCCGCTGTTTTGATGTGGAAAGGTTATTCAAATGCGTTAAAATATTATTTTAATGAAATAACAAATGCTTGCATTCGTCGCGGATTCCAAAATAATATGACATTTTATGAATTTACCGAAGAACAATTAAATAATGTTGAATATCAAACAATTCAAGATTATTTACTAAATGGAATCCCAATAGAAGCCTCAATAGATAAAATTATATTTCCCTGGTGGTTTCAATGGAAGCCTTTAATATATAGTCATCAAGCTTCACTCTTGCGTAAAGACCCAAAATATTATAATTTAATTTTCTACATGTTTGATGATTATGAATTTAATCACATTGAATTGCAAGAATATGCCTTAATTGGTTATCTATGGCCTCATAAATTATCAATGGAACAAATAGAAAATTTCTTGCCGATTTATTGCGATGAGATTGGGACAGGTGCTCCGGCGATATATCGTTGGACAAAAGAAGAAGTGATTGATTGGTTGAGTTATGTGCATGTAAATCCTAAAACCGGTAGAACAATAAAACCATCAAAAACAGGGATTTATGCGGATTTAAAAAAGGCTGCTAAATTATATGGGTTTGATATTTCAGATATTGATAACTCTAAAAAAAATGAAGACGATGAAGATGTAGAATTACAGTTTTTTAAAAAAAATAAAGATATTATTTCTTCAAATGTTAATGATGCGTCCAATAAATTAATTAATTCTGAAAAAAATAATTCAATTGTAAATAGAGGAACTGGGGCGGGAGGTAGCAATACAAATTATCATGGTAAAAAATTTGAAGAAAAAACTAATAATCAACAAAGATTGTTAAACATTGGATATACTAAAAATAGATTTGCAACAAAATCTAAAAAACAGCATGATTATTATTTATCAAAAACATTTGAAGATAAAACCATAATATTTATTTTGCAAAATGGATTAAAAATATATATGAAACATAAATATAATATTGATATATTTAGATGTCCGGATGAAGCATATATCATTGAATATACAACCGGTAAAAAAATTATAAAAATTTTAGAAAAAAAGGAACAAAATGTTGAGGGTTCGGTTGAAACTAAATTGTGGGCAGGACCATCATTAAAACGAGAATATGAATTAATATTAGGAAATAATTTTGAAGTTCATTATGGATTTTGTTTAAGTAATTTTTTAAAAAATAAAATGATATCAACTGAAGAAAAATATGTAATATTAAATATAATATTTTGTGAAAATAACATTTCAGTTTTATTTGGAGATGATGATGATTATTTTGAAAAACTTGATGAATGGATTAATAATTCTTTATAATTACTTCTTTTGCCTTTGCATCGGGATTTTTAGAATTAATTGAACGTTTACATAAAATTGATGTTATTTCATATTTTGAATTTATAAAATTATCACGAACTAATTTAACATCTGAGTTGCTCATCATTATTTTTTTATTATTTTTGGTTAATTGATGTATTAAATTAAATAATTCATTGTGATTTTCAATATTAAACCCATTTTCTGTATATCCAACAAATGACGTTTCTGTTTCAGGAGCATATGGTGGGTCAAGATATACATAATCATCTGGTGTAATGTTATTTAAAGATACATTAAAATTGCAAGATTCAAATACAACATTTTGTATTAAATTATGTATTTCATTCAAATGTTCGCGATTAATTATTTCAGGGTTATTATAATGACCATAAGGAACATTAAATCCTCTAGGTCCAACTCTAAAAACACCTCTGAAACAGGTTTTATTTAAAAATATAAACATGGCAGAACCTAATATTGTTTTTTTATCATCAGAATTTAATTTATTATATTGACTTCTAATCCAATAATAATAGTTTTCTTTTGACATTTTCGCTTCTTGAATATTTTGAGGATTTCTATTTACTTCATTTACATTGCATAAATTTAAATCGACAATCATTTTTTGAATTTCATCATATAATTCATTATGATTCAATTGAATATTTTTATACACATAAATTAATGGTTCATTTAAATCATATGCATATACATTGCCGGTTAGTTTAATTATATTATTTTTTGCATGTGATAATAAAGTTAATAAAACACTTCCTCCTCCTAAAAATATTTCATGATAATTGTGCATTTCAACGGGAAACTCCATTATTAATTTATCTAATATTTGTGTTTTGCCACCAACCCATTTTAAAATTGGTTTTGGAATATTTATTTTTTTATAATTCAGATGTTTAACAAGTTTAACATTGTAAATATTAGTTTCATCATCGTGTGTAGCTTCATCTGTCTCAATCATAATTTGATTTGTATGGTGTGTGGTAGATTTTTTAAAAAATACCATTTCTTCTTCTTCATTTTCTTTAATTTCTTTAATTTCTTTAATTTCTTCATCATTTTTATAATTATTTTTTTCATTAATCAAATAAATCAATTCATTCTTTTTAAGTTTTTGATATATTGTTATTCCTAAATCTCTACATATTTTTTGCAATTCTTTCTTATTTATTGTTTCTAAATTAATGTCCATATTATTAATGATGTGTAAATAATTATATTTATGTTTTTATTCGCAAATTTAATTCAATTTTTATTTTAAAACTAAAAATTGAAATACTTTCTTTTTATATTTTTCTTAAAGTATATTTAATTATGGAAAATATTCCGGAACTTGAAGAAGTTGAGCTCAGTTTTCAAAACTGTATAATTAAAATAATGTCAATCGAAGATTTGGTTATTAAAGCAACTAATAATTTTACTAAAATATTATCAGTGAGCGAAATTGATGAAAAATATGATAGATTAAAATGGGGAAGAAATGGAATAGGAGATAGATGGGCAAATAAAAAATTTAATTACGCAGTTATTTATAAAACCGGAAAAACAAAAGTATATTCTGAAAATGAAAATGATGTGATACCCAGTGAATTATTGATTGAATTTATGAATAATGCAATTCTACATAGTGGGATAATTGGAATATATGTTCATTCTAAAAGATTAAATAATATAAATAGACTAATTAGACATGATATTTTAAAAAAAAATAAACAAAATAATTGTGTTGTTTGTGGAACGACCTCAGAAATAATATGCGACCATAAAAATGATTTATATAATGAGGTACGTGTTCTAAATACTGCTACACAATTATTCGAAGATTTTCAAGCGTTATGCAATCATTGCAATTTACAAAAAAGACAAATTTGCAAATATGAATGTGAGAATCAATTGATTTATTCAGCAAAAAAAATACCGCAATTTTCATTCTACAATTTTGATTTTCCTTGGGAAAAAAAAGTATTTGATAAAAATGATATAAATTGTAAAGTTGGAACATATTGGTATGATCCAATTGAATTTAATTGCAAAATTAATAAATATTCACTTTATATTATTCCCATTATAAATGAAATAAAGTTTAAAATAAAAATAATCAATTAATCAATTAATTTAAATTAAATTAATTTCATAATTTTTTCGCAATATTGTTCTGATATTTCACAACCTTTGAAATTTCTTCGTGTATTTTTACAAGCAATTGCTGTTGTTCCAGAACCTAAAAATGTATCTAATACTGTATCATTTTCATTTGAATGTTTTTTTATTAATTCCTCGAACAGAAGTAAACTTTTTTGAGTTGGATGAAATCTATTTTTTCCTCCTTGTAATGGAAACATATAAATTCCATTATCATAAGAACTATTGAATGTCGGATTTCCGCCTTTTACACCAATTAATGCTATTTCACGACAATTTGTTAAATAATTTACTCTACTATTTCTTGGTTGAGGATTTGTTTTTATCCATTCAATCAATCGTATTTGTTTAAAATTATATTTTTCTAATAAATATTTCAAGTCTGTTATTTTCCATAAGTCAAAGAACATAATCAATGTTCCTCCTTTTCTTAATTTTTTATAATATTTTTGAATAAATTGTTCCAAAATTTCCATATTAAAATTGCTGTCCCAATCACCGTAATCAGTTTTCACACAATATTTCTTTCCATAAATAGTTCCATATTTTATATAATTATTTTTATTGTCATCATTTTCAATGTTATTTTCAATTTTATATTTTTCCCATTCTTCGTCGGTTTTTACTTCTGTAACATTATTTTCTTCATTCATTTTTACATTATTATAATGCTTATCCATTCCACTATCTTTTGAAATAATATATGGAGGATCAGTTAATATTAAATCAATACTATTGTCGGAAATTTGAGACAAATAATCTGACCCATTCATATTTTTAACTTCAATCGCAATTTCATTTTTATTTTGTATTGTGGATTTTTTCAAAAATGTCATTTCTTCTTCTTCTTCTTCTTCTTCTTCTTCTTCTTCTTTTTCATTTTCTTCTTCTTTATTTTCTTCTTTTGTCGATTTTTTAGAATTATTTTTTTCATTAATCAATGAAATTAATTCATTCTTTTTAAGTTTTTGATATACTGTTATTCCCAAATCGACACATATTTCCTGCAATTCTTTCTTATTTTTTGTTTCTAAATTAATGTTATTCATATTATTTATGTGTAAATAATTATATTTATATTTTTATTAATTCAATTTTTATTTTTTATTTTGTTTTCATTTTTATTTTTTATTTTGTTTTCATTTTTATTTTGTTTTCATTTTTATTTTTGTTTTTATTTGGTTTCACTTTTTTTAAAATATATTATTGAAAAAATGTATATAAAGAGACATTATGTAATATAATTATCAAACAATGACTTCATCTGTTGAAACATCCTCCCTCACTGAAAGATATACAGGTCGCGTAAAGTGGTTTAATAGTAAAACTGGGTATGGTTTTGTTACTGTTACTGATGGTTCTAAATCAGGTACTGATGTTTTTGTCCATCATAGTTCAGTTCAAGTTGAAAAGGAACAATATCGTTATTTGGTTCAAGGTGAATATATTCAATTCGAATTATCTAGTATGAGTGGAGGAAGTCACGAATATCAAGCAACTAATGTAACTGGTGTTAATAGAGGGCAATTAATGTGTGAGTCACTTTTAGAAAGTGGTCGACATGTGAGACCTTACCGAGCACATCAACCTAGAGAAGAGTATCAATCCAGAGAAACAAGGCCAGAATCACGAAGTGGCAGTGTACCATCAGGTAGAGTTCCTTCATCTAGTTCTGGAAGAGGTCCTTCATCTGGAAGAGGAAGAGGTCCTTCATCAGGAAGAGGAAGAGGTCCACCATCAGGGTCGGGAAGAGGTGGCCAACGAGTATAAATATGAATACAAATAAAATATAAATACAAATAAAAATATGAATACAAATTGAAAAAATAATAATATAAATATTAACCAATAATTATATTATAAGATGCCCTGTTTATTAATTAACAATGAAAAATATATTCAATTGATGAATGACAATTCATTAAAAAATAAATCATTTGAAGATGAGATTTACTTTAGTTTGAGAGATATATTTTTGAATATAGATGAATTTAACAATGTTTTAATTGCAAATAAAATGAATCGAATTTTAACAGGGAATATTTCTTTTGAAGAAAGAGGTGATAATTTTGAATATGCAATTATCATTAAAGATCCTCAATCATCTTATGTTAATGATTTATATGAATGGTTGTATAAAATAGAACCATCATCATTCAGAATATATGATGGTGGTAATGAAAATGTGAATATGAATGAATATATGAAATTTGATGATTGGTGGGAGCAATTTTTAAATTCGCGCGACACATTGAGAATATTCATATATTAAAGATAGATGAAGATGAATAAAGATTAATTATAAATATTATTTTTTTATAATAATATTTATTCAAATACTTTTACAATAATTGAATTCTTATTTTTTTCTTTAATTTATCTTCATCTTGAAAAATATATAATTTATAATTTTGTTTACTATATTCTTCAATGTCAACACGTGTTACAATTTTGCTCGTTATTTTTAATTCTGGCAAATATACTACATATTGAAATAATCCTCCATTACGTATCATTTTATCAAAACAATAACCTTCATAAATTTTATTACATATTGTTTCATTATTCACACAAATTGCTAATAAATTACAATCATTTTGAACTTTTCGTATATTTCGCATAGTTATATTAATATAATTCAATTTATCCAACCAATTATTATAAAATATATTTGTTTCTGATTTTAATTCAATCAAATTTAAATTGTTTTGCAATTGAATCATATTTAATAAATCAACTAATCTTCGAATCGGTGATGTTATGTGTATGTAAGCATCTATATTAAGAGAATCATGTCTAATAAATTCGGGATTTTCTTGAATATTCACATATTGCGATAAAGAACTATTCCAAACAGTAATATAATTTTTTACATCTTCGGGAATAGAAATTAAATTATTTTTAATTAATTTGATATTATTTATTATAGTTGAATTTGTACGAAAAATTCCATTTCTAAATTTTAATAATTCAGTAGCACTATAATAATTCATAAATATCATCAAATAACTTATTACATCATGACTATTTTTAACATTATTTATATAATTATATTTCTTTGATAATTTACTAACAGTTTCAAATGTTTTTAAATATGTTTCAGATTCCATCAACAATTGCTCATCATAAACATAATTTTTAGAAACATTTATCAATGAATTTAAATAATTTGTTGAAATAATTTCATATTCAGCACTCACACGTATATCTAATGTTAATGCTATTCTCGGCAAGCCCGAATGTAATGAACATAAATTGTCTGATAATACTGACGGCAACATTGGGCGTTTTTTGTCAGGCAAATATATTGTTGCTATTCTATTTGAAAAACTCTCCCATAAATTAAAATAATCCAACAATAATGACACATTTGATATGTATATTGAAATCCTATGTGTGCCATCAGACAATAAAGTGTATGAAAATCCATCATCAAAATCGCTTGTATTTGCTGTATCAATTGTTAAAACATCCCAACTCGTTCGGTCTTCAATTGAAGGATATTTAGAAGAAATATCAGCGAATAGTTGAGAAAAATTTCCGCCATATTTTGTCACACATTTACTTGCATGTTTTTGAAAATGTTGCATTGAATAATTCAATGATTTGCAATACAATTGATACTCGTAGAAATTATCCAAACAATTTACATCTCCAATTGTCTGTGAAATTGTAGCATGTGGTTGTTTTTGAGACCAATTTGAGAAATTAATTGTTACATATTTATTTTGAAATAATTTTGAAAAATTACATTTAATTTCATATGGAACTAAAAAAATAGGTAATCTAACATCATCTGGAATACATTTATAATATAATTTAGATCTATTGTGTCTGCCATATGTTTTATTTCCATCAAGAATTAAAATAGCTGGAATGTTTTGTGTTAATCTGCTCGTCGAATGAATAATTTGTATTTCATTCGATTCATTAAAGATAAACACATCGTCATTCAATAGTTTTTGGTCAACTGGCAATAATTTATTAATTATTTCTGCATCTGTAATTTCTATAAATGTATGATTATCATATATAGACCATGTCAAATAATTTCTATTCGAAATATTAAATTTATATTCATTCAATTCATTTAATTTAATATCGTTTAATGTACTATTGTTTGACATTGTTATGTTTTAAATATTATATTTATAATGTGTTTATTTTGTTTATTTTGTTTGATTAGTATATATGGTTAAAAGAAATACATTGAAAAAACAAAATAAAAAAACAATAAAAAATAAAAAAACAATAAAAAATAATAAAAATAAAAAAACAATAAAAAATAAAAAAACAATAAAAAATAAAAAAATAATGAAAACATTAAACCCAATAAACCCAATAAACCCAATAAACCCAATAAACCCAATAAACCCAATAAACCCAATAAAATATATCGATGGTCCTTATTTGATGTATTATTATAAAAATTTGCCAGAAAACAGAAAATTATTAATTTTTGGTGAAAATCATTATACTCCCAATCCGTGCAATGAAAATGAAAATAAAAATAAATCATTCATTACCATCGTAGATTATTTGAAACAAATAGCAAATAATGCCGAATGTGTTGATATTTACATCGAAAATGATTACAAAAATAAAGAATTAACACGATATAGCGATAATTCGACAGATAATCTCATATATTTAAATCAACTTAGAAGAATATTTTTAAAATGCGATGATAAAAATAAAAAATTTTGTAAATATAAAAATGCCCGAATACATTTTTCAGACCCAAGAGTTATATTTGAAACAAATGTAATTGATAGTTCAGGATCAATTGACAATTATATTGAAGATGTTATGAATGGGTCAATATTGACAATGCCTGAATTATATTTAATGAGAACAAATTTGTCATGCGACCATTATAGACGACAATCAGATTATCCCAAATTTAAAGAAGTCATTAAATATTTAATGGGGTGGAAAACCGATGAAAAATATAAAAATTATTATTGCGATTATATATCTTATATAACTGAGGGATATTCTTTCGATGGAATCGCAAATAGCTGGAGTGAAAAATATTTTCAAATAATCGATAAAGAAAAGAAAAAAATAAAACATTTTTCAATTGAAAAAATATACAAAACATTGTATAAAATTTATGAAAATTATTATAAAAATAATATATTGCCAACATTTGAAATATCATTCTGCATTCCAATGGACACATATTTTATTCTTCGTTATTTAATGAATTTTAAAAAATCAAACATGAATCGTGGTCCGATTGGTTGCCAAGATGTAGATTATTCAAAAAATACAATAATGTATTGCGGTGCTGGACACGCTGAAACATATAAACTGTTTTTTAATGATTTTTTCAAAGTTGAACCTGAAATAAGCGTTGAACAGCAAACTGACAACATAGATTCCTGCTTGGAATTACCGGATGGGTTTGAATTTTAATGAATATTTTGTTAAAGACATTAAATATTAGTTATTTGTCTTTAAATACTTTTAATTAATAATAATTAATTGTGAATCATTGTTTAATTTATTATTTTTCTTCAATTATTCTATTTCTTTTATTTCTAATTCTATTCTTCCTCTTTCTTCAATTTCCCGATTTAATTTATTTTCTTTTTCTTCAAATTGTTCTCCAAATTGTTCTCCAAATTGTTCTCCAAATTGTTCTCCAACTTTATCTCCAACTTTATCTCCAACTTTATCTTCAACAATTTCTATTTTTGTTTTAGTCGCAATTGATTCCAACTCCATTTTTTTTAAATAATTTATTTTTATATTTTGATTCTGCAACAAATTTATCACTAATGTCGGACTTATCGCTATCATATTCATATATGTGCGATATTTCATGGTTAATATACTTGAATCTTCGCAAAGTTTTATTGAATATAACCAATAAGCTGGAATATATAATATTTTACCAATAGGCAATTCAACATCTAAATATTTCATTTTCTTCATCATTAATTTATATTTTTCCTGTGCATTCCAAACATTCACATCAGATATATATTCCAAATTTTCATAATTAATTTCAATATTAAAATATTTATTATACTTTGGAGGAAATAATCTTATCATTACTGAACCTTCGGTTGTCATAATATAATTTCTATAATTATGTTCATATCTCAATGGTGTTTCAACATTAGATGTTCCAAATAATATGTCATATGAAAAATTACATGTTAAATGAGGTTTTAATATTGAATCACACATTTTAATATTTTTTATAAGACCACTTTCACATAAAAAATCTGTATTATTCTCACTATAAAAATTTTTCAAAGAATCTTCCATAAATAATTTATCAGCAATATTCATTTGAAGAGGAATAAATAAATCTTCATTTGTTCCAATATTTTTTTTATTTCTTATTTTTATCTCATATGAAGAATATTTTTGTAATAATGATTTTTTACTAAATATTGGTATTAATTGTAATAATTCTTCGGTAGTATCCAATACAATTGGTTGCCTCAAATCGCAAATTTCCTCCATTTTTTCTTTAGATAATTCTTGTTCTATTTCATATATTTCCATTTCATTACTCGTTTTTAATTGATATTGAATGTGCAAATATAAAAATAATACAATTAAAAATATAAATAATGAAATAATTATTTCGTTCAAATTTTCCAACATATTTGATTTATTTAAATATATATTTTAATAAATTAAAACGCATATGAAAAGTATAACAAAAATAAAAATAATCGAAACAAAAATAAAAATATAAAATAGTTTTATTTTATAATTTTTATAAAAGTATAAAAAATATATTTTAACGCAATCGTATTGTTTTATTTTTTACAGATTTATTATTTTTTTTTGTTTTATTTTTTTTTAAATCTCCAAAAAAATCTCGTAAATAATGAAATATTCTTTTAGAAATAATATAATCTACCTCTTGTTCATCGTCCAATTTAGGTCTTGGTGTGTAATGATACCTAATTAATTTTTTACTAATTTCTTCCTTAAATTGTTTTTCATCTGAAATATTTATAATATTGCTTTTAATTAATCGGTTTATAATTTCGGAAAAACTTAAATCATGTTTGTATGCTTTGACATTAATATAATATATATTATCATTATCCATTCCAGGATGATAAATATCATCTAAAAAACATATTTCAGTAGTTGATTCCAATTTAGTGCATTTTAATAAATCATCATGTGTTTTTGAATAAGTAGTTCGACACATTTCTACTTGTTGTCCGTTAATTTTATAAGCAGCAATAATTTGATCGAATAATTTATAATTTATTTTTATTTCAAAATATTTTATTATACTTTTAGCCCATTCTGTCGGACCTTGATTATTCGTATATAAAATTAATTTATTACATTTTGATTTTTTTTTTTTTTTTTTAAGATATTCTAACATGGAAAATATATTTGGTCTTAAAAATTCAGGAAATAAATCTAACAGATTATTGAATAATTCTTGATTATCAGAAACATTTTCCAAGTTATTTTTTGAAATATAGTATGATACAGCTTCACATACCATTCCAAATTCAGAAAAATAACCCAATGTTTCATCCAAATCAAAAACCACAATTTTGGTTTTGGAACAATATGGCATTATACATTAAGCAACTATTAATATATATCATAATTTTATTATGCTTGAATGAAAAGTAAAAAATATAAAATTATAATAAAATTATAATAAAATTATAATTTAATAAACTTGATATGTCTAAAAAATTAACAGACAAAGATTACAAAAGTATTTTAATTTTTTATAATAAAAAAATATCGAGCTCGTCCAAAATAAATAAACAAAAAGCTGAGAAAATTTTAGCAACCAAATTATGCCGATGTATCAAATCTATAAAAACTTCTAATGAAAATAAAGCAATTCGCATTTGTACCAGCAAAATATTTCAAAATAAAGGACTTAGACGTGGGAAATTCACTTGCAAAAAACGACAAACTATTCAAGTCGGAAAAGAATAAAATTTAATACTTTTAAGAAAAGTATAACAAAATATAAAATATAACTTTTATTTTATATTTTATATTATTTTATATTTTATATTATTTTATATTTTATATTATTTTATATTTTATATTATTTTATATTTTATATTATTTTTTAACACGAAAAATTACATCATTATAAAATTCCTGCACCATACCACGTCTTTTGTAAAAATTGTAAATTCGCGTAAATGAGCCAGCACCAGCAGCTGTTGGGCTTGCTAAAATAGACCCAATAGTTCTACTACCAGAAGTTGAAGATTGTCCGCGCAAAGTTCGAAGATTTCCAGTTATTCCCATTGTACTTTAACACAATATTATAAAATATTATGAAAATAATAATATTACACAATTATTTTTATTTTTTATATTTAAATCATCTCAAATTTCAATATATTTTACTCATATATTATAATGGATCGGCTAATAAATTTATTGCCTAAAATTGACTTTAGAAGTATATTTTTGAAAAGGTCAAGTTCAGATGAAGACTTTAATGAAGATGATTTTGAAGACTATCACAAACCATATCGAGAAGACTTTGATGAAGATGACATTGGTAACTTTAAAGATACACTTGAGCAACCATTGCCAGAAAATGTAGATAAATATGCATTTATTATGACGATTTGTCATGGCGCGATTCCTGTAAAATGTTACATTAATCCAGATGGAAGCAAAAATTTAGATATAGTTGTAGCTAGTAATAAAAATATGATATTAACCCAAATTATTGAGTCCCCTTTCGGATGTGTTGGATTTTTAAGTAATTACATTAGAGAGAAAATGTTTAATTATTTTGGGGAACAATTAGATATATTTTATAATATATTGACAACTAAACCAACATTCGTAAGTCCAGAAAAAACATACAAATTTTTTGTTAAAACAGCATATAATTTACAAATGTTAACAAGAGGTAAATTATTTAATGCTCATGTAGGTGAAGAAATATCGAGAGATATTGGACTTGAACTTGTTGAAAAACATAATATGTCATTAGATTATGCAAATATGCAATACATAAGTCAAAATTTTATTGAAAAAATATATGTAGTCAAAGAAAACGAATTGATTGAAAATCATGGTATATTTTTATTTACGAAAGATTATCCATTGGGAATAAATATATTCAAAGATGACGAACTTCTTAGAATAATACGTTCATTTGAAAAAGATTTGAAGTCAATTAATTACGAGAGTATTATAAAAAATAGATCTACGAAACCATTAGATTTTAATATGGTTTCACTATTTTCAATAATGATGTATTTAGAATCAATTGGAATAACACAAACATATTTACATGATACATCGTGTTCTACGCTTTATCCAGTAAAACAGAATGATCAGCCAGGTAGTTGTCGATTAACACCCCAAGAAGAAAATGACATAATGAACTTTGTTCGTGAAAAAATTGTATTAAATCAACAGCAACGAGAAGAATCCAAACGATACATGAAAGAAAAATATGGGGAAGAAAAATATGGAGAAGAAGAAGAAAAAAAAGATGGATTAATATTAGGAAAATATCCATCAATTGGATCCCTTGGTCGAACTTTTACAACAGAGCGAAAAATGCAACAAGTGCCAAGACAAATTCCATTACTCACATCTGAACAAATATTCAAAGAGAATATACCCGGAACTGTAGTTATAAATCCATTACAAAAATATCCTACAATTGATTTAGAAAGAAGATATAAAAAACGTAATATTGAAGAACTATTAAATAATGAAGAACTATTAAATAATGAAGAACTAGTAAACAATGAAGAACTAGTAAATAATGAAGAAGTAACCTCTAATACTAATACTATGATAGATGAGCCACGGAAAAAAAAACCACGTTCAATAAATCAGCGATTGATGAAAACATGGAAATCACGTAGTAAAAAACGCAAGAATACAAAAAGTAAAAAAAGTAATGTAGGTGGTAAAAAACATACTTATAAAAACCGAAAAAAAATAAAAAAGACAAAAAAGACAAAAAGTAAAAAGTAAAAAGTAAAAAGTAAAAAGTAAAAAGTAAAAAGTAAAAAGTAAAAAGTAAAAAGTAAAAAGTAAAAAGTAAAAAGTAAAAAGTA
>Ga0208720_1000270_pt1 | contig 14033 bp, 7 predicted proteins | sample LakMenEpi20Apr10_FD_150716 | JGI IMG/M metagenome (GOLD analysis project Ga0208720, IMG submission 150716) | Freshwater microbial communities from Lake Mendota, WI - 20APR2010 deep hole epilimnion (SPAdes) | ecosystem: Environmental > Aquatic > Freshwater > Lake > Epilimnion/Euphotic zone ...
AACACCATCAAACATGACCCCCGGTAGGCCGTTCAAACCCGTCGGTTTAAACAAAGGCTGGGCCGATAGTGTCGCCTGACTCAGATTCTGTCCATTCGTGGATAAATCTTGCCATCCCTGAATCGGGTCGTCCAAACCAGATGCAAAACCTCCTCCACGTTTCAAAACGCCTCCATCCGCTGTCAGCCACATCGCAACGTTGGTCTGCACTGGGAGTGTCAGAGCCGTTCGAGTCACATTCACAGATTTGGGCGAAACTCCCGGATCGCTGGGGGTTGCAGTCACGGTTACGGTCGATGGCCCGAATGTGGATGCCGTCAATGCCACGTTCACCGACAATGGCAGTCCCGGTCCAAAAGTGACGGTGGACGGCGATACGCTCACCGATAGATCGCTTGAAACCAGTGATACGCTCATGACAGACAATGGGGATGTGGTGAGACTCAGGCTGAATGTCGCTTGCGAACCTGCTCCGGAACGATCCAGGTTCAACGATTCGGGGGTTGTGTTTAGAGTCACGGCTAAACCTCCAGCTCCAGAGGATGCGAATGGCTTTTTGAGGAAATACAATTTCGAACGGTTTTGGCTCATCACTTTCAGTCCTTTTTTAAATACGCACAATCAATCCAGGCAATTTCGCTACTTCAGGACTATCCAGCCGAAGATTTTTACGATTGTTACTTGATGGCAAGTAATTCTCGATATGGTTTTGCATAATCGTTTGAATCGGTCCAGTTCAAATCGAATTGACTTGGGTTACCGGCGCTCTGTAGGCCATATCCCCTGACATGGCGGGGGACATGGCCTAAATTGCAATGTCATGTATTTTAAAAAAAGCACGCCATGTCAGGGGACATGGCATACATTGCAATCTCAGACAGGATTATTGATCAGGCAATCCAGGTTCCACCACTTGCATACTGATAAGGGTCATAGAATGGGATGAGGATCAGTTTCCAGAAAAACGGGTCTGGCATAATGATCCCGCCGGGATAGGTAAAGACTGGAGGGATCAGAGGATCAGAGTATTGAGGAATTGTCGTACCATCAATGATCCCAGGGCCAACAGGATCGGAAATGACACTTCCACTCAATTTAAAATTCGCGGTGACGGGTGTTGTTGATGTGGTCACGAGTCTCACTTGAAAGCGATACTCGCCGGTATTAAGGATGACAGGATCAGTGCTTTCAGGCGATCCTGTACCGACGGTCAAAGACCACAAAACGCGACCCCAACTGTCGATAACGGACGCTTCAAGCCGGGAAGTTCCGTTGCTGCCAGACTCTAAATTCAAGCCATTCAAGAACTGAAAGAGCTGTGACTCAGCCACATAGAACTTATAGTTCTGAGTTGGTGAGGAGCTTGCAAGCTGTCCGGCAAGAAATGTCCTGGTTTCGGATTCAATTTTTGTGAAAAACGCTTCCACCTGGTAATTTCCAACCTGCCCGGTTTCGGATTTCAGACGAATTCGAACTGGATCTGACCCTTTGACACCAGTAAGCTGAACCGTCATTTGGCCGTTGTCATTGATCAGGATTCTGGAAGGAATCACCGTTCCGTTTGGCTTTGTGACGACAATTTCAGGATTGACTTCCGTTGTGCCTGTTGAGAATACGCGAATGGTCAATACCGATCGATGATCGGATTCGCCGGCGATTTGATAGAAATCCGTATCTTTGGAGTCTGCAAAACGACCTGTATCATGAAATGTACTGCCATGATCATCGTCCTCATCTTCATGATCCTGCGACGAATCCCCATCCATCAGTTGGCTTGCAAGCTCTTCTGGTGAGAGGTCAGGATGGTATCCTTTGAGGAATTCTGAAAGACGATCTGGCGAGACCAGCGATGCTTTGTCAAAGCTCGCAGCCAGCCCATAGGACCCAACCTGAAATGCATTATTCGCGATCGGCTTAATTTTAACCATCAATTTCGAGCCTGGAGTTACCGAGGGAATGACAATGGATGCCGACCCTCCTCCGATATCCTGAATGAAAGATCGGCCAATCACGGCACCATTATCATCCATCACCGAGATTTTTGCATTCAACAAACTGAGGCCGCCAGTTTGCAACTTCAAGGTGACTTGTCCTGAATATTTGGATGGGACCTCAACGGAATAAAAATCGATGTCAGATGCGCTTGTGATATCGCCGTACGCTACCACTGGAACGATGGAGTTGCGACTGATCCGCGTCTTCAAACGGGTTGCAGTTGATGCCGAATTGTTTGTGGATCTGGTCTCGAAATTGTCAGGGCTGCGTTTGCCGTAAAGGTTTTGGACGGCGAGGATATCGGAGTCATCGAGAGTGGTCCGGGAACCGAGCGGTGAGCTCATGACAGATTCCGGATTTAAGGATGAATCAAGCCCAAGCGAATGACCGACTTCATGAAGTGCAATGCGAAGGAGTTCGTCAGGCGAGCGGTTCAAATCCATACCAGTGTTGAAAATCATGTCGCCTGAAGACGTGCCTGCCATGCCCGGATCAAATGGCATGGAAACGGCCAATGCATTGGGAGCCAATTCTACTCCACCGATACGGATATCCCCAAATCGGGAATCACCTGTTGCCCGACCTGCTACCCCAAATTCCGATCCGCTGTCACTGACAATTCCGAAGTTGATGTTCGATTGGGCGCTCCAGATTTCAAAAGCTTGAAGAACAGACTTTTTCCAGAGACTGTTCGGAGAATCGGCCAAGGTGGCGCTCAAAGCGAACTGGCTGTCCAACGTCTGATTCAATAAATTTGGCTGACCGCTGATGAGGGTTGTGTTGTCAGGCGCGAAACTTACGGTAATACGCTCTGAGTTCGGCCAGGGAATACCAAAAGTTGCGGGTACGCATCGCGATTCAAGAGAATCGTTGTGTAGCATATACTTCCGTAAATTGCGAGTCCCTGTGGTACTGATTTTCATTTAATTTTCCCTGGAGCATCCGAATATGTCGTTGGTGTTGTGTACATTTGCGATGCGGTCGGGATGATGACATCACCTTGTCCATTGAGTAGTCGAAATCGACTCACCAATCCGCCAAAGATTTTGAGAATTCTTGCACAAGATTAATACGAGGCTCCTGACGATCTGGGACAGTTCGACAAAGACTTTTTTACGGAAAGCCGTTGGATATCTACATCGTCCTTCTAAACAAAGATTTACATTCTAACAATCCTGAAAGCTGGATGGCGGGGGTAGAGTCTTCTTTTTTAATCGAACCGGGGCTAGCGCCAAGCCGGCTAGAAAAACAAAAAAACGGATTAGCGAGGGGTGTGCAAAAGGTTGGAGGCTTCGATCAGTTTTTTGAACCGGATATCCGCTCGGAGATTTGTCAGGTCAGGGTCTGTCAACGAGAGGTCAATCCATTTTCGATCTGATCTAAAGGCTTCGGCAAGAAGCTGATAAGCCTGATCGACGTTGGCAGGAGTGGTTTTTGAAGTGGTGGCAAAAATCCCGGCCACTTGGTAGCAGATGGGTGCACTTTTATCGAGCTTTAGGGCTAGTCTGGCATCTGACAACGCTTCTTGGTCACTTCCACTTCGAGCCAAAAGTATCCCTCGGCTGGCAAAAGCGGGCACATATTGTGGATGACTTTTGATGAGGCTCGTCAGTGATTCAATCGCAAGTCCATTCTGACCAAGATATTCCGACTGAACTGCCGCGATGTTCTGAAGGGCGGCCAGAGACGCAGGATTGATCTTCAAAGCGGAATGAAAATCGGCGATCGCAGCCTCGGGTCGGCCAGGAAGTTGTTCCGTTCCACGGGCGATCCAACTGAGTTCATCGGTCGGAATTTTCTCTAATGTAGCCGTTCGCAAAACCAGGGCCTCTTTCATCCGGCCCAGCTTTTCGAGACATCGTACCCGTATAAAGCCAACTCTAACAGGCTCTTGCGAAAACGGAGAGATCCTATCAAGATCGGCTAGAGCCGCCTCGGCGTTGCCTTTGCCAAGACGTGCCAAGGCCAGGTTGATCCAACCAGTTGCAAGGTCGGGGCGCTGTTTGACCACTTCTGAGAAGTCGGTGATCGCGGAATCGTAGTCCCGACGTTCCAGAGCAAGCACTCCGCGATTGACTCGTGGCCAGATCTGATCGTTCTGCAACGCCAGCGAGAGATTGTAGCTTTCCCGAGCGTTTGTGATCAAGCCATTTCGAGCATAAGCATCACCCAGCAAAGACCATGCGTATGGCGCAGAGCTGTCTTGATCCGTTATTTTTCGAAGAACATTGATCGTTTTCTGATTGTCGATCCCGTCCTGAGTATCGACCAGTTCAAGAAGTTGATTTCTGGTATCCAATGCAGTCCGGTCAGACTTTGCAGACTCTGGATCTGAAGCAGTCGCAGCTGAGATTTCGGATTTCCCACCGTTTTGAATTTTCTCAATCCGGGCCTGCAATCGTTGAACCGGCTGCGGCACTGGCTGATCTTTAAAGCCTTTCAGGCTAAGATCCAAAAGCCATTTCGCATGACTCAGTCCAGCCTGCTTTTGGGAAGCATCGGGAATCAGGCTGGTCTGGTCCAACTCGGTTTTTGACCATAAGAAGAGCAATTCTGAGATACTGCGGGTCAGGCTGGAGTGCTCGATTTGAGGCAGGTCTTTGATCAGACGCTGGTGAGTCCAATCATCGTCGTTTGCAGAATTTAGGTAGGGCTGAAGTGTGTTGCGGCACAGTTCCAATCCTTCGGCACGTTCCTCAGGCGATGGATCTTGCTTCAGTAATTGGGCCAGAATTTGGGGCCAGTTCTTACGAACGGTCTGGTTTGTGAGGCTGGCATGGGCCTTTTGAACGATTCGTTCGCGGGAAAAATAGAGAGAAGAAAGTGATATCAGGATCACGCTAAATGCGGTGACGAGTGCGCTTGAGGAGGTCAATCGCGGGTGCCGTTTGACCCATTTCGAGGACCGCTCCCTGACAGAAGGTTCAGGGATATGCTTTAGAGGTAAGTCTTTAAGCTGGCATTCCAGATCGTCCACCAGGTCTTGGGCTCTGGCATATCGCTGAGCAGGATCGGACGAGAGGCAACGCTCGATAATGGCTTTGGTGGCGGGTGTGACGAAGGGGTTTTTGAGGGATGGTGATTCAGGAAGTTTCAGTCGATCTTCGATCATCAGTGGCAGGATCTGTTTGAGTCTGCCGGATCGCAAAGGGAACGGAAGCTGCCCTGTCAACATCTCATAAAGCATGACACCAATGGCATATACATCTGATCCAGGATGGATTTCCAGGCTTTTCTTTTGAAGCCCTGAGAGTTGCTCAGGGGCCATATAAGGAAGGGTTCCACCAAGCTGGCTTAGGAGAGGGTCTTTAAGGTCGGCTGAGAGGTTGAAATCGAGGAGGATTGGTTCCCCATCGTTTGAGAACAAGACGTTTGCCGGCTTTAAATCGCGATGAACGATGCCTCGGTCGTGGGCATGTGCCAACCCTTCAGCGATCTTTTTGGCGATCCAGAGAATCGATGAAACGAAGTTGATTTCATTTAAGGAATCGGCGTTAAAAGCGGTCCGCAAGTTCACAAAAAGTGGAGCGTGGAGCTGGAGGACCTCGTCCGAAAAACTATTGCCAAGATCTTTCTGAACAGCAGGATCGATACTGTTCAGTTCGGAACTTCGACTGCTAAGCGACGTCACAAAAAGCGATTTAAGGGATGCATCCGAGGAGCTGACCAGATCGGCCCAGGTGCTTGGTGGGCGAGGCTTGTCTTTGACTTCCCGAACGAGATCTGCGAGTGTTGCGGAACCAAGAAAAGGCATACAAACGGCGCGAAGCTGATTAAACCGGTGAACGGAATAGACGGGAATGATGTTGGTATGCTGCAGCTGGGCAAGATTTTTCGCCTCTCCGCCCACATCCGCTGTGATTTTTAGAGCCACGTGGCGGTTTGACAGGTCGCCTTGTCTGGCTAGAAAAACCTGTCCAAACGAGCCTCTTCCAAGGCTTTTTTCGAGATGAAAGCCCAGAAAATGATCCCCGACCTGTGGCATGTTTAAGGTGGCCGCCGCGAGCTTGTCGGCGAGTTTTGGGCTTGCTTGGCAGGTTTGGCAAAAAAGATCGACTCTGGGATCTTTCAAGCGATTGGTTTTCAGGATCGACTTGAGATCGACTGGCCCTTCTTGAAGCGGATCGGTTCGGAGCTTTTGATAAAGTGTTGCCGCTTCAAGGATTGAATCATCCAGGCTGGAGCCATCAGCGAGATCGGTGGAATTGCATTCCTCGGCAAACACGGAGTATTCAAGATAGTCTGAAACGTAATCCGAGTCGGCTTTTAGCTCTGTCAGCGTACACTCTTCAGGCCCCACATGATCGGGATAGATTTTCGAGAGTCGGTCGATCTCGAATTCAATGGCCTTGCGATACTGTTCCGTTTCAAACACTACGGGAAGGTTGATTTCATACCAGCTCAGGGGCTTGATTTGGTGCTTTACGAACCCATATTCGATGTCGATACGAACGAGTTCGCACGCAATGCCAGCATGATCAGGATGGTCTTTGGGTGGAAGGAAATCATGAAGCAGAAACGACTTGCCACTATTCATGGCAATTTCGAACTGATCGATGTAGTGATCGATCGATTCATGAGCAGATTGTGAAGGACTGACCAAATCACCCGTTCGCATTTGTGAGTCCCAAACATCAAATCATTTTGCCAAGTCGTGTGCGGAAGTCCTGTAGAACACGTTCAACAGTGCGTTTTGAGCGATTGACGTTGGCGGCAATTTCGGAAACCTCATAGCCTTCGATCCGCTGGGTGATGATCGCCCGGTTGACTTCAATCATGTCTGACATGACGTCATCAATCACAATCTTCAACGAGGTAAACGCCATCTCATCTCGCTCATCCGACTGAGCTAAATACTCGTTGGAGGAGGAGTCGACACGCGTTCTCCGCAAATCACGTTTGGCCGCCCTGTGATAAACAGCCACCGTTCGGATCTTGTTCAAGCCTATAACCAACAAGAGCTTCCAGATATCTTCGCCTTCAGGTACGTCATAAAGACCTTCCTCTACACGTCGGAAAAATGTCCGAAAAACCGATTGCACGATGTCTTCAGGATCAACTTTACGCGCCAGCTCCGTACCCGTCTTTTTGCTTGCCATACCAAGCAGCCGATCCACATATTTCAAATACAAACGAGTGGATGCATCCATCTGCCCTTTGCGAAATTGCTCAAGCAGGAGATGGTCTGACTGGGTCGGTGGTTGATCGTCGGGAACGATTCCCTCATCCCACGCAGCTTCGGTCATAGCTTCGGGTAGGTTTCGCAATTCGTCTGAAGGTGTATAAGCATGAGGATGTCGACTCACCATTGTGAACTGTTCGTCCTGCAAGAGCAAGCGATAAAGGTGAGGATCAGTTCTTGACAGCATCATAAACACTCGATGCACCTCGACTGTTGCGGTTCATAACTTTTTAGAGTCAAATCCACGCTCAAGTTCCGCCAACCTTTTTTGTCGGGAATCCCGTAGGACTATTAAACAATCCGCAAATCCCAAGCCATTTGAGTTGCAAATCTCCAACGGGTCGTGTACATACAAACCAGTTCATTGACGAAGAATCCGCTTCGACGACTCGTGAAGAAGTTCGATTTTCCAGCAAAGAGTGTCAGGAATCATTGGGCAAATCTCGGAAGTACAATCAAAGAAGTTGAGACCGGAATGAAAATCACCGCGATTGAAACGCTTGTCTGCCATGCCCGGATGCGTAACTGGATTTTCGTCAAAGTGATCACCGATCAACCTGGCCTGATTGGCTGGGGCGAGGCCACTCTGGAATGGCACACAAGGGGCGTGGTCGGTGCGATTGAAGATTTGACCCAACTCCTGATCGGTGAAGATCCGACCCGGGTGGAGCATCTCTGGCAGATGATGTGGCGACAGCACTTCTGGCACGGCAGCGGGATTGAACGATCCACTGCGATCGCCGGAATTGATATCGCGCTCTGGGATATCATCGGCAAAATCCATGGAGTCCCCTGCCACAAGCTTTGGGGCGGTCCCGTACGAGATTTCATAAGACTTTACAGCCATCTCGGCGGTGGTGATATGGAGAGCTTTTACGAAACCCCGGTCGACAACGCCAAAAGCTTCGCTGATCTCGCGTTAAAGTCTGTTGCCGATGGATTTACGGCGTTTAAATCGATGGCTGTACCGCCCACCATGCCAATTGAGGGGCTGAAGCCAATCAAAGCGGCTGAGGCCTGCGTGGCGGCCATGCGTGATGCTGTTGGGAACGACATTGACATCATGGTCGATTGCCATGCACGGCCATCGCCTGCCATGGGGATGCAATTCGCCAAGGCGCTCGAGCCTTATGGCCTCTACTTTTTCGAAGAACCATGCTGGCCTGAAAGTATCGAGGGTCTGGCTGCGATCAACGCGGCCGTGACCACTCCGATTGCGACTGGCGAGCGAATGACCCACCTGGCAGCGTTTCGCGACCTCTTTGCTGCGCGAGGCTGTGAAGTCTGCCAGCTTGATATCACTCACTGTGGCGGATTTACCGAAGCCAGACGTATCGCCGCCCTGGCCGATGCCTATCGTATTGCTCTGGCTCCGCACAATCCACAAGGGCCGGTCAGCACAGCAGCTTCTATCGAATTTGGATTCTCCCAGCCCAGCTATATCATTTGCGAGTCCGTACATAACGATGTTCCATGGCGTCAGGATGTGGTCGAGGAAGGCTTCCATCTGGATAAATCCACCCGCACCGTGACGCCTAACACTCGGCCAGGCCTTGGTGTGACCATCAACGAAGAGGAAGTTCGCAAACATCCGTTTCAGCAAGAGTTGCTTCAGCGCGTCTTTTATCGTGACGGCGGTGTCGGCGACTGGTAACTTATTCAAAGCAGGATTCTCGCCCCACCCCTATCCCCCCTTCTGATTCCAAATCACAGGTGAATCACCATGCCCCGCCCCCTTCAAGGTGTTCTGCCAATCGTGCACACGCCTTTTGACAGCAACGACCAAATTGATTCCGAAGCGCTAAAGCAAGAAATCGACTGGATTTATGCTGTAGGTGCCGATGGGTTCGGGACAGGCATGGTCTCCGAAATCCTCAGACTGACTTATGACGAACGACAGTCCCTGACCGAACAGATTGTCGAATTCAGCAACGGTCGTGGAGCCGTTTTCGCTGCCGTCGGTGCAGAGAGCGGTAAACAGGCTCTGTCATATGCTCAATCCGCCGAAAGGGCTGGCTGCGATGCCGTAATGGCTGCCCCGCCACTTTCCAGCAGGCTTTCAGCCGATTCCCTGCTGGATTATTACCGCACCTTGGCCGACGGCATCGGGATTCCCGTAATCGTACAGGATGCATCAAGTTATGTCGGATCCGCCATTCCACTTGAAGTCTATGTCAAATTACTGGACTGGTTCGGCGAAGAGAAAATCCTGTTCAAGCCTGAGGCATCTCCGATCGGGCCAAACCTTTCGGCCCTGAGAGACGCAACCGCTGGTAAAGCAAAGATCTACGAAGGATCAGGCGGATTTCTGCTGATCGACAGCTACCGTCGCGGGATCACCGGAACCATGCCCGGCGTGGACTTGCTGGACGGCATCGTGGCACTCTGGGAGGCCCTGAAGCGGGGCGACGAGGCCTCGGCTTATGCCATTTATTACCCCATCTGCGCCATCGTTGTATTGCAACTTCAGGCTGGTCTCGATGGTTTTTTGGCGATCGAAAAGTATTTGATGGTCAAACGAGGGCTTTTTAAGTCCGAGAAACGGCGACAGCCTTTCAGCTGGTCGCTTGATTCAGAAACCGCCCGTGAAATTGACCGGCTTTTTGATCAACTTCAATTGCAGCTCAATCAGAATTCCTAAAAGGAGCTGCCTATGTCCATCCAGCCCAGCAATTCAGTTGAAGCGAACCCGGCACGTTATCAAGTCCTCCTGTTCTTATGCATGTCAGCCGCAATTGCATATATCCAGAGAGCGGCCCTGAGCGTACCGGCAGCCGAGATTGCGCGCGACTTGAAATTCACCGACTTCGCACGAGATATGGGCTGGATTCAGTCGGTCTGGTACTTTTCATATGCCTTAATGCAACTTCCAGGCGGATTTCTCGCAGACCGCATCGGCAGCCGACGTGCACTTGCCATGCTTGCGGTCGTCTGGTCGCTGGCAACGTTTTTAAGTGCATTTGCAACAGACTTCAATTCACTGCTGATTTTATGGGGATTGATGGGAGCAGCTCAGGCAGGCGCATTCCCCTGTGCAGCCAAGGCTTTGGGCCAGATATTCCAAGAGACGGAACGAGCCAGGGCCACAGGCTTTCTGGCGAGCGGAATGATGGTCGGCGGCGCCATTGCACCTTCTCTAACAGCCCTGTTTTTAGTTCAATTGACACCACTGGCCGACTCACTTCATCTCTATCGCTGGAGATTGCTGCTCGCATCCTATGCCATCCCCGGAATCCTCTGGACGATTGCATTTCTGGCCTTCATTTCCATCCGCAAACTTCCATTTACGAAAATACCGAAGGGCACAAACTCAAGAGTGGAGTGGTCGCGAATCTTCAAAAGCCGAACGCTCATGCTTTTATGTGCCCAGCAATTTTTCAGGGCCGCCGGGATGGTCTTTTTTATGACTTGGTTCCCGACATTCCTCCAAAAAACGCGCGGAGTCACACTGGTCGGCTCCGGCTTACTAACCACTGTCGCAGGCATTGGAAGTGTGATTGGAAGCCTGACCGGCGGATATTGCTCCGACTGGCTTTTGAAACGTACTGGCAACTCAAGGCTCAGCCGTCAGGGAATTGCCATAGCTGGAATGGCCAGTTGCTCGGTACTGATTATCTGCTCATATTTTGTCAAAAATGTGAATGGGAGCATGGCATTGATCTCACTTGGCGCTTTCTGCGCATCATTTGGTGGAGTCAGCGGATACACGGTCGCGATCAGTTTTGGCGGACGCAATGTCGCCACCGTTTTCGGAACGATGAACATGTTCGGCAACTTCGGGGCCTCGCTCTTTCCACTGACCGCTGGATGGCTTGTGGCCGTTACCGGTAATTGGAATCTGATTCTGTTTTTCTTCGCCGGAATCATGGCAATTGATGCCATTTGCTGGGCTTTTCTGAACCCTCAGGGCACTTTATCAGGAGATGCAATTGAACACTCTCAGAACGCCTAACTCTCGTTGCAAGGCCTCTGTCGCTTTTTGCGATATCACACCGCCTGTCGGAATTTATCACCGCATGTGGGGTGCTGCACTGCATGACAAGGCCACGGGTGTGCATCGACCTCTGGAAGCCACCCTGCTCTGGCTTGAACCAGCCGGCCGAGTACGTGGCGAATCGCAAATCATCATCTCGCTCGACCACTGTATTCTCGACGCCGCTGAAATCCGCAACATTCGCCAGTTGATAAAAGCGGCAACAGGCGTGGCTTATGAAAATATCCTGATCACGCTCACGCATACGCATGGATCAGGCTGGATGTCGCGCACTCGCAGCCACTTGCCCGGCGGCGAACTGATCGGCCCTTATCTAGATGGTTTGGCTAAAAAATTGGCCGACATCGCCCGCGAAGCTCAGAATCATGTCAAACCTGCGACCATTGTTTACGGAACAGGACGTTGTGATCTGGCGGCTCACCGCGATTATTTTGATCCCGAACTGGGCCGATTTGTCTGCGGCTTCAACCCGGAAGGAAAGGCTGACGATACCCTCGTGCTGGCCCGGATTGCGACTGATTCAGGCGAAGTTTTGGCCACAGTGGTGAACTATGCGTGCCACCCGACCACTCTGGCCTGGGACAACACCTTGATCAGCCCCGACTGGGTGGCTGCAACCCGCGAACTGATTGAGGAGGCTGAAGGTGGACTTTGCCTGTTCCTTCAAGGTGCCTCAGGCGATCTTGGCCCTCGCGAAGGATTTGTGGGCGACACAGAGGTGGCCGATCGGAACGGCCGAAAGGTTGGCTATGCCGCACTTTCCACGCTTGCGACCCTGCCACCATCGGGCACGACATTCCGATATGCCGGAGCAGTCACATCCGGGACTCTGATCGGAACGTGGAAACACGAGCCAGTTTCGAAGGCAGAACTCGATGCTCAGGCAAGCTGGCGTTGGGAAGAGTTGGTGGTGGAGATGCCTTATCGGCATGACTTGCCGACGATCGAAGAGACCAAATCTGAGCGGGAGCAGTGGATGGCGGAAGAGGCGGCTGCCAGAGAATCTAACGACGAGATTCGCGTACGGAATTGCCGAGCGGAGGTGGAGCAGCGGACTCGACAGCTGACCCGACTGGAGGCTCTGGTACCGGGCCGATTTTACCCACTGACGATAAAGCTCGGATGGATCGGCGATGCGATCTGGATCTTCACGCCTGGCGAGCTTTACCAGGTCTTTCAAACCACATTAAGGCAACGCTTTGCGCCTCATCCAGTGATCGTAACGACACTCACAAACGACTGGCAGCCCGGCTACATCCCACCTGCAAGCACTTATGGGTACGGGATTTATCAAGACGTGATCGCAGCAACATCGGCGGGATGTCTGGAGACGCTGATCGAGACCATCGCACGGCGGCTGGATGGGTTGAGGAAAAGTTGAGGGAAAGGCCGGAGGAGGTCACGTTGGTTTGCTTGATGTCCAGCGGAAATCCCTATTAACAGCAAAAAGCCCGCCATGTCAGGGGACATGGCCAATGCAAAGTTATGAATCGCCGTATGGCTCCGCCCCAAATCTTAAACTTCAGCGGCCACATTGAAGGAATCCTAAAACAGGAGATTCCCAAAATTGGCCTCTGGCCAAATCGTTCATGTCACAGAACGATGAACCCGATCTATAGATGATTAGGGAGTTCCGAGATGCGAGCGGGTCTTACTGGATGGCGGCAAAAACTTTTTTCGGAAAAACCTGAAAAGTTTGGCCAAAACCTTGACCACTTACGCTTTCTCTAATATAGTAAGAAGTGTCGTGTATCAGAAGTGATTCCTAAGGGTCAGATTCAGGAGAACTTTAGCCTCACTCATAAGGCATCTGAAAGCTCGAACATCTTTCGGTTGGGTTGGACATCCTGCGTTTTTGTTCCGATTTGAGAGCAAAAACTGTCCGGATTTGTCCTTCTTGAAAGATTTTCAAAAATTTTTCAGATTTTTCCTTACGTGACGGTTCATACCGTAAGGTATTTTAACATCCATGGTTGCGGAATGTTCCGGCTGGGAAGCTTGGAACCTTTGTTCGTTTTTTAAACGTCTGCGCCCTCTTTTTCTGAGAAAGTTACGGTATATTCATCTTGGGCAAAAAGAATGCCCCGAATTAATGATCCCGTTTTGCAACCTCTTCCAGGGCAAGATCCATGATTAAGAGTACCCGCCGCAATCGTCGTTCCGCTTTCACCGGATTCCTTTGTAATAACGCCATGGTGGGTGTTCAAAGCTCCGTTCTGACCAACGTCTCCGCAGGGGGCAGCCGGAGTGCGCATGTTCTGCGCATGCAACCTGAAACGCTTCTACTGGAAGATCGGGTTATGCCGGTTGTGAACTTGAGCGTTAAGAATGTGGCGGTCGTGGAAGGGGATGTTCAGACTGCGCCGAGCTACGCGAAGTTTACAGTAACTCGGGATGGAGATACCAGCCAACCTTTTACGTTTAAGTATAAGACGGAAGCCGGAACAGCTAAGCCGGGTATCGATTACATTCAGAGTGAAGGCACTCAGACAATTAAAGCAGGTGATTCTTCAACCGAAGTAGAAATTTTAATCGTCGGAAATAACAAATATCAGAGCGATAGAAAGTTTAGTCTTGCGGTTTGGGACGAGAACCAGACTACGGGGCAGGATATTACCTTTGGCGATGTCTATAATTGGCAGAACACCAAAGTCAACTGGACAGACCAGATGGCATTTGGTGATTTGAACGGGGATGGTAACGATGAGATTATTGTTCAGCAGATGTGGGCGATAGATGGGTCTACAGCTGGTATCTCTGATCTTGGGCAATTATCAATCTATGACACTCGGTCAGAGACTCCCGAGTTCCCGATTGATGTGATGCTTAATAAAGACGCTACATCATCTGTGAAAGTCAATT
>Ga0208720_1000271_pt1 | contig 13836 bp, 10 predicted proteins | sample LakMenEpi20Apr10_FD_150716 | JGI IMG/M metagenome (GOLD analysis project Ga0208720, IMG submission 150716) | Freshwater microbial communities from Lake Mendota, WI - 20APR2010 deep hole epilimnion (SPAdes) | ecosystem: Environmental > Aquatic > Freshwater > Lake > Epilimnion/Euphotic zone ...
GTTTTATTGTGTATGAAACGCAATCGATGATTCATTGTACAGACATTCCACATGGATTTGCGAAAGGTGGGCTTCACCCCACCCTACAGGAACTACCCTATTTATAAGGCTTGAGGGGGTACTAGCCGCAGGGCGCTAGCCCCCGGTTCGCTTAACCCAAAAAATTGGACGTGAAGAACCTAGCCGCAGGGCGCTAGCCCCCGGTTCGCTTTATCAACCTAACCTAACCCAACCGGGGCTAGCGCCAAGCCCGGCTGGCAACCAGCCGCAAACCGTTAGCCAATAGCGGAAGGTGTTTTCTGCCAGTACTTAAGGTGGCCCAAGCCGATCCATAATCCGCTCGGTCAGAGGTGATTCCAGAACCACTTGTGAACTGGTCCAATGACTTACGATCCTGTGCCCAAGTGCTGATTCTGCCAAAGCTTTCAAGTCTTCAGGCACTACAAAATCGCGGCCCATCCACCATGCTCTCGCTCGCGCGGCCTTAAGCCACATGCGTCCTCCGCGCGGGCTGACACCCCATAAAACTTGATCCTTCAGGCCAACCTGAGCAGGCTGGCGCGTGGCCTGAATCACCTTCGCGGCCCATTCGACCAGCACAGGGGCGCAGTGGATCGTTCGAATTTGATTTCTCAAGGTCAGAATCTGTTCAGGATCCAGTCCTACAGGTGAGATCGGAATCTTCAAAGGCTCTTCAAAACTGCCCAGAATGGAAGGCTCTGTACCGGGTTCTGGATAGCCAACAGTCAGTCTCATCAAAAACCGGTCTTTCTGAGACTCTGCCAGAGGATACGTTCCTTCCTGGTCGATCGGGTTCTGAGTGGCCACCACCCAAAATAGTGGGTTCAGTGAATGTGACTGGCCACCCAGTGTCACCTGACTCTCCTGCATCGCTTCCAGTAGCGAGCTTTGCACTTTTGCAGGTGCCCGGTTCAACTCGTCTACCAGCAGAATGGTGGTGAAAATCGGTCCTGGCTGAAAGCTGAATCCACTCAGGTCAGGCTTTAAAATCGACGATCCGAGGATGTCTCCAGGCATGACATCGGGCGTCATCTGGACTCTTCCAAACGGTAAACCAAGGCCTTGCGCCAGAAGCCTGACCACGGACGTTTTGGCAAGCCCGGGCAGGCCTTCCAGCAGAATGTGACCGCCACAGGCGAAGCCCGTGAGCAGATTCTGGATCAGGCCTGGCTGGCCGAAGACCCGTGCTTCGATCTGGTCTGCCAAAAGCTGAAAACGATCACGAATCGCCTTCGTCTCCGAGGAGTTCTCAGGCGATTCGTTCGATTTCAGGTTCATGGGATGCGCGTGCTTTTTGGTCAGAAAACGGCGATCAATCGTCGTCTTTTTTGCGATCCATCAACTTACGCAAAATCGCAGTGGCTGCGTCTGCCGTATCTTTGTACATCTCTTTTTTCGCTTCAGTGCTGGCTGTTGAGACAGGGGCAGCCTGAGGCTTCTTCTGGTGGAACGGATTCGATTCGTCGACAAACTCTTCTGCCTCTTCCGTAGATTCCTCGGAAGATTCCGAATCCGTCTGTCGCTCAAATCCCTGGTCGTCCATCTTGGCGGCTTCCGTAATCCCTGATGATTCAGGAACTTCAGCTTGTTTCGCCCGGAATGCTGTGGTGGTGATGGTCTCTCCACTATAAACATTGCTGGGGGCTTCGGCCGGAACTTTCTTCTTCTCGTCGCTTAGTAGCCAAGCGGCTATGTCGTCGGCTGGCGATGCGACTTTTGGCTTCTCCTCAGCCGCTGCGCTGGGAACGCTGAGTGGCGAGGAATTCCCATCAAAGGCAATCACAAAGTTCAATGGACCCACGGTGACATGGTCGCCCTGAGCTAAACGCACCGTCGATTCGATCGGCTTGCCGTTCACAAGCGTTCCGTTACGGCTCCCAAGATCGCGTACTTGAAGTACATCCTTCTCAAAAATAAATTCCGCATGTTCTCGGCTCACACGCTCGCTGTTGGGCCTGAGGTGGCATGTCTCGCCACGGCCAATTCGAAATAGGGGCATGGTCATGGCAATTCGCTTGCCTTCGACCCCGCCCTGGAGGACGACCAATTCTGCTTTCATCCTACACCGCCCTCAAACTCAAAATGTCGCGGTTGCAGACCAATCAAAAGAACTCGGAGTATATGTTAGAGGCGTTTTGATTGGGCTGATGGTATGCGGGGAAGAGGTATATAAGATTAATCTAGCAAGTTTCTCAATTCGATCAAGCCACGCCTCCAGGCATTCTGAAATTATCGCTTCTCAAGCCACTCCAATTCTTTGAGTCGATTCGACCACGCATGGGCTGACATCACAACCTCCGCCGGTGGCTGAACCAGCTTGTAGGGAAGCTCCCAGGCTTCCGAAAGCCGTTTTCCCAACCGATCGGCCCACTTCACTGGCGACCGTTCTGCAAAATCTGGACACAGATCCAAAAGTCCTGGTAAGTGAGAAGCCGAGGCGTGCGATGACCTCTCCCAGTGGATCGAGCCGTGCTGAAGTGTCGCCCAACCTCGCCTTCGCTGTGCTCCGCCCACAACCTTGACTCCTTGAAGAACCAAATCGTCGGCATCTCCGTCATCAAAACAGAGGAATGGCGAATTTGCGACTGGTACAGAGGCTTGGCCAGATTCAACACCAGCGGCCTCCACCTGACGACGCTGCAGATTCGCACCATCCTCAGCCATAAGTCCTGAAATTGCATCATGAATCGCTTGGTAAAGCATGCGTGCACTGCCTGCCCAGGCGTGCTTCGATGGAACCACGATCGCATACGTCAGGTCTCCGTCATGCCAGATCGCACCGCCGCCAGTGGGGCGACGCACCACAGCCACGTTTTTCCAGGGACTTTTAAGCAGCTCAGGCAGTTCTTTCCAGGTCTGAAAATAGCCAAGCGAAAGTGTCGGTGCAGACCACGTATACGTCCTCAGCCAGATCGTATCAGGCGTTTCATGGGCGTGATCGAGCAGGGCAAGGTCGAAACCCATCTGGGTCGCCCCATCGGCGTGCATGGTGGGTAGCACATTCAGGTTATAACTTGAAGGCATTTGCGTGTGACTCATTTCGGTTCTCAACTTGCCCGCCAGCTCAGCACAGTTTTTTTTCGCAGCCGGAGCTTCACCGGCCTCTGCTGCGATGGCCTTCATGGCTCAGTCAAAGTTGGCAACTGAAACACCCACAATTGGTTAGAGCCTGTCAATGATCCGAACCAGTCACGGCTTTGGAGTAGACATCAGCCGACATCATCGCGGCAAAATCGGCATTGTTATCAGGCTTGATTTTGACGAGCCAGCCGGATCCATAGGGATCGTTTGAAAGCTTCGAAAGGTCGGCCACAACAGCAGCATTCACTTCGAGAATCTCGCCTCCGATCGGGGCGTAGATATCGTTGACAGACTTCACGCTCTCGACCTCTCCCAACCGTCCGCCCGCCTTCACCTTGGAGCCAGGTTTGGCCAGGTCGATCACGATCAGGTCCGTAAGCTGTTCCACAGCGAATGCCGATAGTCCAATTGTGGCCGTTTCGCCTTCAAGACGAACCCATTCGTGTGTTTCAGCGTATCGTAAATCCGTCGGAAAAGTTGACATATTTGTATGAATTTCCATAATCATGGATCGAACAGATGGCCCGCTACTAAAGTATACAAGATTTAAGGTCAGCCCGGAAACAACTTCCGAGCCATGTAGGGTGGGGTGAAGCCCACCCGCTTCCAGAGAGAATCATCAATTGTAAAGACAAACCCGTTTCGTAATATTGCCTTAAGCTGTTTGATAGAAGTTAGTTGCTAGATAAATCCAACCCAATCCTATTCAAACGAATTATAGGGTCAAGCCCCATCAAATGTATGGTGGGGTGAAGCCCACCCGCTTCCAGAGAGAATCATCAATCTTCAAGACAAACCCGTTTCGTAATAATGATTTAAACTACCTGATAGAAGGTAGTTACTAAACCAGTGTCAGTCTGAAATCCGGAGTTTTAGTCTGAGATTTGGGGCAGCGCTCAACGGCGATTCTGATGCAGGCCAGCGTCCCCTGGCATGGCGGGCTTTGATCGCGTGGGTGCGTCAGATCAGCACCTTCAAATCTCATTGCGGGCCGCTCCAAGTAAAAAGTAGAAATATTTCCCAAAAAATGTTTGCTTTGAGATAGAGAATTTCGATACAGTATAGAAGTACCAAAACAAAAATCTGGGATCTCGGCCAATCCGGGGCAGGCACACCTCCCTAACGCTCTCTCTTGCGTTGCGTGCCATTTGCTCTGAATTCCGATCTTTGCTTTATGGAGTTTCGCAGAATTTCTGGGAATCTTGCGTAAGGCATCAGATTTGTTGTCTCATCTATCATTCAAGGATCTTAATCAGATGGTTGCAAATTCCTTCAAGGTTTTCGTGCGTTCGTTCTCGCTGGTTGCAGTTTCCGGTTTCGTTGGGTGTGGTGGAGATGTGGACAAGTCAACGACCGCCGCTCCTCCGCAGTCCGCAGCCGCCACAGCTGCAAACGATGCCTATGTAAACTCTGCTGGCAAAGATGTCATGCAATCCAAAACCAAGGGTGCGTCAAAAACTGCTGCCAAGCCTGCTGAAGTCAAGGCTGAGCCTAAGGCCGATGCCAAGCCTGCTGCTGATGCACCTAAGTAAGTCGTAGGTTCTCCCTTCGGTGTCGGTATCTCCGGTTGCCTCATAGTCCTCTTTTTCTCGGAGTCTCTGGTATGAAGAATCGTTCCCGTCGCGGCTTCACGCTCATCGAACTGCTGGTCGTGATCGCAATCATCGCCGTCCTTATTTCGCTGCTCTTGCCAGCCGTTCAATCGGCTCGTGAAGCCGCCCGTCGTACTCAGTGCATCAATAATCTCAAGCAAATCGGCTTGGGACTGCACAACTATCACTCATCGGTGGGTTCATTCCCGATGGGCAACGCCCGTGCTTTTGAATCACCAGGTGTGGTCACCGACTGGGGCACATTCTCGGCTCACGCCATGATGCTGCCTTACATCGAACAAACCCCGCTCTATAACTCAGCCAACTTCAGTTGGAACATCTGGTATGCCGATGGTGCGAACATTAACAGAACCGTCTGGAATATGAAGGTTGCTGCTTTCCTTTGCCCATCTGACGGAAACGCTGGCAAAGATCACCTGAACAGCTATCATGGTTCATTCGGTACGACCACCGACCCATGGCAGAGCCGCACCACAGGCATGTTTGCCCCACGCTTCACAGCCTACAGCATCAATGATGTGACAGACGGTACTTCAAACACGATCGCTTTTGTTGAAGCACTGACCGGCGATTTTGGTCGTTTTGATAACATCAAGCGCAATATGGCTTCAGGCGTAGGTACCCCGGGCAACTTCATGCAGATCGACGTTCGTACACAACCTGCTGCCTTGGCAACAGGTATCCAGCAATGTACAGCAGCGATCCAGAGAACACCTGGTGGCAATTCAAACCGTGGTTACCGCTGGCAGACTGGCTCACCTGGCTTGAGCCTGACCAACCTGGTTCTGACACCAAATTCGACCAAAGCTCCATTCAGCGCCTGCCGTATGGATTGCTCAGCAGGTTGCGGTGCCGACTTCGGTCACCTCTTCTCCTCTTCGAGCAACCACCCTGGTGGGATCAACGCTCTGATGGCTGACGGTTCCGTCAAGTTCATCAAGAGCACAGTTGCTGATCAAACATGGTGGGCACTCTCGACCAAAGACGGTGGCGAAGTTCTCTCCAGCGACGCTTATTGATCAAACTCCACCCTCCGGTGGATCATAAATCAAAGCCCCGGCCCTCATCACTTGAGTGCCGGGGTTTTTGTTTTGGCTCATTCCGGATTCCGGGGTGATGGCATTGAGAGTGGTCGTAAGTCCATGATTTGATTGTTGGATCTGATGCCGGATTCATGACATAAAATTTGTTCATGAAGAGGTTTGGGGTTTCGACCTGAAGGGTCGTGATTCTATAGCCCAGGCCAGCGGCCTGGGAACTGGTACGGCCCCAAAAAAATCGCCTGTGGCCTGAAGGGCCACGATTGCGCCTTAGTGCATGTCGTTCAAGACAGTGTGCAAATTATTCTTAAATAAGAGATTACGGCCAAATCTATCCTAATCGCAATGTCACGCCCCTTCAGGCCGCAAGCAAATTTGGGGCCTCGCAAAGTCCCAGGCCGTTGGCCTGGGCTGCAGAATCACGGGCCTTTGGCCCGAAAACGATCGTGCTTGAGAAGGACACCCCGATATCCGGCATGGGCCGTCAACAAACGCCATGAAAGCCTTACTGCCTGGATCAAAATACCGTCTTCGAACGCTCGTAGTAGACAGATCAGATGCTCAAACCTCTCAGAAAAATCGTTACAACCGACAGATTAATCTTAAGTTTGAAAACCAGAGCAACCGATACTCGAGAGGAACCTATGTTTCTGGATTTTGAGGGCCTGGCCTTCAATCCGTCTTGTGGCGCTTGATTTCCACAGCGAACTCATGCGGCAAAAATCGCTGGCTTCCAGGGGCGGTCCTGTAACTGGCGTGTGAGGAGTGGGGGAGTGTCACGGATGATTCCACTGATGCGTTTGAAGTTTTGGTTCGGTCTGCCGCTGGGCTTGGCCTTGGCTGGCTGCTCCGGTCTGAAACCTTTCGATATCGGACCCCGTACCACCCCATCCATCGGCGATCGCCAACTGGGTGTGATCAGTGGTCGCCCCGGTGAAGAATCCATCATCCGAAGCAACTCGATCACCTCCACCATCGACTCCAAAGACGCCCGCCGTATTTCCGGTCGCGTCATTGACCATCGCGGCCAGCCTGTCTCAGGCGCCACAGTGCGATTGGCCGATGGTGCCCTGGCTGGTGGTGCCGTGAGCGATGTCATCACCGATGAAGCTGGCGGTTTTACGGTCAGAGGCCTCAGAGCCTCTACCCCTTATACCTTGATCGCCACTCTCGATCTGGGCGGTGAATCACGCATCTCCCGTGCCCGCTTCCTTTCCGGCGAAACTCAGGCCCGCGTTTTGCTCGAACCAGATTCCAACGATCAGCCCGACACAGCCATAGCCGAACAGAAGCCAACCGCCCGCCCGAAAATGACGACCGCTAAAGCGGAAGCGAAGTCCGACCAACCCGCTCCACCGAAGGGCAAATGGGTTTTTGTTGAAGATGAGGCCGCTGACAACACCGCTAAAGTCAGCCCATCACGCAAAGATCGAGCTATCCAGAGAGTTTCCAACGAATCCGACGCACAATCCTCGGAGACTCGTACTGTAGAAACTCCGGCCCCAAAGCCTAAAAAGAACGAGGCATGGAGAGCAGCGGATCGTCCAGCGGTTGCTCCCAAGGCGGACACTCAGGTGAGAACCGTTCAGTACTCGGGCGATGACGATCAAAATCCTCTACCCCCGGCCATTGAACGCAAGCCGTTTGTATATGAGGAGTTCGAAGAGCCAGCCCAGACGGAAGTGGCTGATCGCCGGATTGCCAAACGCAGCAGCCGCGCGATTGCAGAATCAGCCGACGGGCTGAGAAGTTTGCCCGATGATCTGGCGCCTGTTACGGATGTGCCTTCTGCTGAAGAGATTCTGGATGCAGAGGAGGTGGCTGTAGAACGTCGGCCACCCCGGCGAGCCGTCACAAACACAAGGCCCAGAACCGACAATCTTTATACAGACGCACCCTCGGCTGGTAATATGCGTGTCGAGCAGATTGACGAGATCAACCGCATCAGAAGAGCTCAGAGGGAACGTCAACTCACTGGTCGTGATGGTAACGATTACGAAACCCCAGCCCGAAGTTCGACATGGGAGCAGGCCCAGCGACCCGTGGATGAACTGGCCCGGACGGATCGGACAATCAGTCGGGCCAATCGCTCGATCGAAGGGTTGAAGTCGCCAGTCGACGTGCCCGACTATGCTCCCCCATCAACATCCATGAACGATGCAAATGTCTCATCTGGTAGGGGTTTAGAAAGACCAGTCGCGAAGCGGGCCGAGATTCAGAAAACGCTTGAGCCAGCCCGGCAATCGACGATGGTTTCTCAGATCGAGCCTGATGTGGCTCGCACAGATCAAGAGCGAATTGACCGTCTTAAAGCGACGGAAAAGACTCAGGACTCGGCATTTGGAGCAGATTCTTCGAAGTCCAGTGAATGGATCAACAGAATGACAGGCGGGTTGGCCTTTTGGAAGAAGCCAGCCGGTTCCGCAGTCGACGATAAAGTTGCAGGCGTATTTTGCGACTTCGACTCCAACAATCAGAGAGTCATAGACTTCGAGCTACCCGACATCAAAGGTCGCCCGACGCGTCTGAGTCAAATGCCTTCGGAGTTGACACTCCTGTTTTTCTGGGGCACCTGGTGCAAGCCATGTCATGAAGCCATGCCACACCTGGTGGAACTTCAAAGGCGACTGGCGTCGGACAATGTCCAAATCATTGGGATCGCTTACGAAGAGGGTGCGATGGTTGATCGCCAAAAGAAGGTGGCCATGGCGGCCGACCGTTACGGAGTGAACTTCCCTTTGCTGATGGGTGGCAAAGGCGGAGCGGATGCTTGTCCAGTTCGTAAGTCGCTTGGTGTGCAGGTTTATCCAACGATGGTACTGCTTGACCGTGATGGCCGTGTCCTTTGGCGCGATCAAGGCACCACTCCAGCGACCATGGGCCGACTGGACCGCGTTTTGGCATCACACCTGCGAGAGATTGATACGAAGCAAGTGGCCCGATCATCACGCGAAGATTGATCGGCTTCAACGAAGGTGTCAGATTAGAACTTGCAGGATACGGATTCCCAATTCCTGATCCATTTGAACCAGTTCAGCACGAGCCACCAACCGATCTCCGCTGGTTAAGTCAAGTGGTTCACTGGAGTTACGCATCAGCCCAAGAACATCGCCGGGCTTAAGGTCTGCGAGCTTCGACAGAGTCAGGCTCAGTCGGCCAAGTTCAACAGTCAAAGTGATGGGTAGATCTGAACTGGCAGGATTACCATCGGCGCTCATGATTGGAAAGCCTTTCGTGATCGGAGTTGGGGCGTATTTAGGCTTTTGAAGAACTTCGAATTTTTGACCCTGGGATTCAGCCACCAGGCTGCCCGCAAACGACCATCGGCTCGGGCCAGAGCCAAGCCGGCAGACGACTGGTCCTGAAATGGTCGGTAAAGGGCCTGAAAGCGGCGAATCTGTCCACGGTAAAACGAGTTTGGGACGCAATCGCTGAATGCCGTCTGCCAGGTGGATCATACCAGCCTGAACTCGGCCCAGAACGACGAGATTTTCGGATTCGGCAAGCAAGAGGCTGTGATTCTGGTTGGAGAATTTTTTTGATTGGGCAGCACTTGTTCCCAAATCATGAGTCAGGGTGGCAGGCACCCAGGCTCGGATCACTCCAACAGGTTGATCCAAATGGTTCAGTTCCCAGGCGATTGTGGAGCAGGGGCCCAAGCCAGTGGTATCGAAGGAGTCGGGGCCGACTCGATCCAAAACAAGCCGTGGGAAGGTGTTGGACTGATTCAGCAGGTCGGTCAGTTTGGCGGCAAGAACTGTCCAGAAGCCCCATTCCACGGGCGTGGTTGGCAAGTGATGTTGGGCATCGCTGCGTGGATGGCCCAGCGATCGATCAATCACGCGATGGGCCAGAGGCGTTTCGATCCCTAGCCCGACACGGGTTCCAAGAGTTGGGCAGAACCATTGGATGGTGATCCCAACACGTTTCAGACCTGATGGCCGATCGGCGACGATGGGGCCTTCATGGGCAAGCGATAGTCCGGTCTCGTTCTGAAAACTGGACAAAAGCTCAGCCAGGGCAGGGCTTGAAGCCAGGTTGCGAAGCCGTTTCCGAATCAATTCGGAATGCCTGTCAATCAAGGGTAAATCCTGACCAAGCCAAGGCTTGGGAGCGGAGGCTACGATATCTGATGGAGGATCCCACTCGACAAGTTCTTCGGTCACAGGTTTAATTCTCCGAGCCGGAAGGATGGATCCGAATCATCATTTTCCAAGTCCAATTCGTCGAAGTCGGGCATATCGAGGTCGAACAAGGCCGATTCGTCAGAAACAAGCGAAAGAATTTCAATCGACTCTTCGAACGCCTCCGGGGGCAGATCAGGTAGGGGGGGCTTACCAGAAGCGAATGGCTTGGTTGGTATCTGAGGTATTTCAGGTAGAAGTGAGATCAGGTCAGAATCAGAATCGAGTTCGACATCATCCACAAGAGTTGGTGGATTTTCCCAAAGTTCATAAGCCGTGGAAGCGATCCAGTTTTCCATCGCCAGTTGATTTTCAGGCCAGGGGGGCTTGCCATTCCTAAGCCAATAGGCCAGCTTTGGGCCGAGTTCCATGGAAATGTGCTGTAGGGTCCATTGCCGGAGTCGAGGCTCTAGAGTACCAGTCAGCGACGCAACGGTTACGAGTCCTAAATGTCCATCAGAACTGGACTTGGAAGTTGAGGTTGATTCAAACTGCTGAAGTGTGGATTGGGCCAGAGCTTGCCAGTCTTTTGGAAGATTTTGAGTGATCGGATTCAGAGATCGATTTTCGGTTGAGCGATCCGGCAGTGCGATGGCCCGCTTCAATCGACCGCACCAGACAATTCGCCTAAGCCAGTCCATTCGGCTCGAACCAGCAAACAGACGCACGACTGATGGCGCCGATTCAGATGGTGGGAGGTGGCTCACCAACCGTTCAGACCAGAGCGAATTGGCTGCGTCAGAGGCAATCCTGGCAAGCATTCCGTTCGTCGAACTTCCGCTTCGAACGTGTTGTACAACACCTATGATCTGCTTACTTAATAAGGCTTTGCGCCAGGTTTTGTGGATCCTGTTGAAATCCAGAGTGGCCTCGGATTCATGCAAGTTTTTAAGCTGCATGATGGCTGAAGGGCGGGATAGGTCAGGCGATGTGTTTTTCGTGTATTCGGAGGGGGCAAGCTGATTCAGAAGGGCCCGTTTTGCAGGATCTTTTTCCAATACCACCAATGCGGCCTGATAGGCTGAAATCTTTGTCGATAATTCTACGGCCGGGACGTTTGGCATCAGGTTTTAAGGTGCTTTTGAGCAAGGTATTGGATGGATTCAGGCAGAATTCACGCATGAGCTTTGCAGAAGCATTATTGTCTTGGATTCCGGCCAGTTCAGCAAGGGGCTGAGTTTCGTCATTTTTGACAAGAGCCCAAAGATCTTATTTGGAAAAGCCATTGTGATGATTTATGATCAGAAAACAATCACACCAAACCAAGGACGCAATTTCATGACGCAACACGAAGCTGAACAGGGTATTTCGAACAGCACTGGATGGCTCAAAGCCATGGTACTCACCGCCATGGCCGCGGGGATGGGCTGGGGAATTCGGGGCCAGTATGGTCATGAAACCGGAGCGATGATTGCTGGCTGCCTTGCATCATTGACACTGGTCCTGATTTTTGCACCAGGAATGTCGGCGTTATCAGCCGCTCGGGCTGCGGCCATGATGACCGTAGCGATCGGTATTGGAGGGTCGATGACATATGGCCAAACCGTTGGCCTGACTCATGATAGAGAGCTTGTCGGGAATCTGGAAGCGCTGCGTTGGGGAATGATCGGGCTGTTCATCAAAGGTGGGATCTGGATCAGTTTCTCTGCGATTTTTCTCGGTATGGGGCTGGGCGGAAAACGCTATAAACCTATTGAAATACTTGTACTTATGGTTGCCCTGGTGGGCCTGATGCTTTTGGGAATTGAGCTGATAAACCGGCCGTTTGATATCTCCAATAAGATACTTCCCAAGGTCTATTTCTCAGACAGTTGGTATTTCGAGCCAAATAACGCCACGTTGAAGCCACGTCCGGAAATCTGGGGTGGGATGCTCACAGCCCTAGTGGCACTCACGTTTTACGTTCGCGTGATTCGGCGAGATAAGCTCGCAGGACGCATGGCGATTATTGGATACATTGCAGGCGGGCTTGGTTTCTCGGGCGGCCAGTGCGTACAGGCGTTTCATGCCTGGCATCCGGAGGTTTTCACGGAGGGTACTTTCTCCATCTTCCGCGATTATTTCGCTTATTTCAACTGGTGGAACATGATGGAGACCAGTTTTGGTCTGATCTTTGGTTCCATTCTGGGGCTCGGGCTCTGGGCGAATCGTCATCTGATCTCCACAGAAACGGCCGCTCCAGAAGTCACGATCAAGCCTGAATGGGAAGTCATGCTCGTGGTGGTTCACACGATCCTGCTGGTATGTGCAGAGTTCGTAAAACTGCCTCCAAGTCTCTGGTTCATATCAAGATACATTGAATTTGGGTTGGTTATGGCCATCATTCCCTTGGTCGGAATTGTCGGAGGCCGACTCTGGCCATATCTGATGGTTCTGCCAATCGCGGCGATACCAATTTGCGGTAAATCACTTCGGCAAATGCTGGCTGAGCAATACTTTACACTGCCAGGCACAGGCTGGCTGTTTCTGGTCATGATTCCCGTTGGAATCACGACTTGTGTCGCTGCCTGGCTAATCAGCAATAGTCATAGCAATCAGCGAGCCAGTCGTTTTGGGGCAGTCGCATTGCTTGTGGCCACTTGGCTTTACTTCGGCCTGAACACGCAGTTTTTTCATTCCGCGTGGCCTTGGGAGCAATGGACAGGGAGAACTCCGAACCAAATCATAAATATGATCTGTACGATCGGAATGACTGGTCTTGCGATCAGCCAATTCCGTAAAACTGTATCTCAAGTGGAGCCTGTGCAATCGGTTTGAATCACCGGTTACGCCAAAATTTCGCGACGAATCTTTGGCGTTTCCGCTGGCCCGATCAGGCGGGTGTTGAGGCCTTGGCTCTTGTAGCTCAAGTGGAATGGGTCAAGGCCAAGAAGGTGGAGAATTGTGGCCTGAAGGTCGCGGATTTCAAATGGGTTTTCACTGACCCGATAGCCAAGCTCGTCGGTGGAACCGATGGTGACGCCTGGTTTTACACCACCACCAGCCATCCAGATCGAGAAGCAGTGGATGTGGTGATCGCGGCCGAGGAATTTCGACCCACCACGAGCCTCGTTCATTGAGGTTCTTCCAAACTCACCGCCCCAGACCACTAGAGTGTCATCGAGCATTCCACGTTGCTTGAGGTCAGTCAGAAGGGCGTCGATGGGCTTGTCTACATCACGGCACTTTTTAGGCAGACCTGTGACGATATCGTTGTCCGCGCCGGTCCCGTGCATGTCCCAGCCCCAGTCAAAAAGCTGAACATATCGAACGCCTTGTTCGACCATCCGGCGGGCTAGAAGGCAGTTGTTGGCAAAAGTCGACTTGCCGACCTCAGCCCCGTACATGGCCAGCGTGCGTGGGTCTTCCTTGCCAATATCCATCACTTCAGGAACACTGGTTTGCATCCGATAGGCCAGTTCGTATTGCTCGATTCTGGTCAGGGTTTCCGGATCACCAAATTCTGTAAGCTCTTGCTCATTAATGGCTTTAAGAGCATCAAGGCTGCGGCGGCGATCGTTCTGAGTCATGCCATCAGGATTGCTCAAAAAGAAGATCGGCTCGGTACCGGTACGACATTGAACGCCCTGATAAACCGATGGCAGAACACCGCTGCCCCAGACCGACTTGCCGGCTGTTGGATCCGTGCCGCCCGAGACCAGTACGACGAAGCCAGGCAGATTCTGATTCTCACTGCCGAGGCCGTAAGTCGTCCATGCACCAATCGCAGCTCCACCGGCCCGATTTTCGCCGGTATGGAGAAAAAGCTCGGCGGGAGCATGATTTATCTCTTTGGTGACCATCGAGTTGATGATGCACATGTCGTCGGCATGTTTGGCCATCCCTGGAATAACTTCGCTGACCCACTGGCCGGACTGGCCATGGCGGGCAAACTTCCAGGGCGTTCCGAGCATCACT
>Ga0208720_1000272_pt1 | contig 13828 bp, 11 predicted proteins | sample LakMenEpi20Apr10_FD_150716 | JGI IMG/M metagenome (GOLD analysis project Ga0208720, IMG submission 150716) | Freshwater microbial communities from Lake Mendota, WI - 20APR2010 deep hole epilimnion (SPAdes) | ecosystem: Environmental > Aquatic > Freshwater > Lake > Epilimnion/Euphotic zone ...
ACAGACATTCCACATGGATTTGCGAAAGGTGGGCTTCACCCCACCCTACAGGAACTACCCCATTTATAAGGCTTGAGGGGGCACTAGCCGGTCTTGGCGCTAGCCCCGGTTGATTGGTTTTGAATACCGGAAGTTATTTTCAGCCTGATCCTAAACCTTGAATGTCGTTACCTTCCATCAAACTCAGACCAGGAAAGCGATAAGATTTCCACGCAGATGTGTTATGCGGGTTGTATACATCCACACCCTACAGGAACGGGGATTGTCAATCGAATGTCTCAATCATGACGGTTTGGTCTTAAGTGTGATGCTGATGTTCATTCGGACTCCACCAGATTCTGTCCTGAAATGATGGAATTCGAGACGGATTCATGCTTGAGTAAAACCACCATCCGCCTTACAATCGTCTCACTCGATTCCGCACAAAAAAAACGCTTCATGGAGCCCCTGATGGCCTATCTCCAGAGATTTCTGCTCCTATTGGTCATGATCCTGTTTGGTTTGACTGCGGAATCACAGACCCAGAATCAACCCAAGGTGAAGCCTGGCCCAAACGAGCCTGACTGGGTGGTTCTACTGAACGACCGGTGGGGTTTGGAGATGTTCAAAGATCTTGCCAACCCAGTTGTCTCAGATTCATTGAGTGTTCCAGGACTGTTCCAAAAGGCTGGAGAAGGGCCTGTGACTTACAAGCCGACCATCGCTTTGGGGCTTGAAACGACGAATCGTGGTGGCTACTATCGACCAACTCAGAGCGGAACAGAGCCAGCCCGAGTTACGACGTGGGTTTATACTTTCAAGAATACGACGGCTGATATCCGCGAGGACAAGAATCTGCCACCTCCACTTCACGAGGGAGCCAAGCTGGAATTTGATCCTGGTGCTGAGCCATTTGGAGTCTGGGTTTCGAACGACGGTCTTAAGGATGGTGGTGTTTTCAGTCAGCCAAGCTTGGTGAAGGCCGTGAATGCACGCCTTGCCAGTCAGCCTTACAAGGCGATGATTTATCCGCTTAAGGATAAAAAGACTGGCAAAGTTGTTCCAAATGCGTATTTGATCGGTTGGGAATATTCGACAAACGACGACTTTCAGGACGTGGTTTGCGAAATTCATAACGTGAAGCTGATCAAATAAAAAAATGAATGTTAATCAGAAGCGAGTGAACGCATGAAGCCGCCTCAAACCTTTAGCCCATCCATAAAAGCGGGCCTGAGTGCCGACGAGAATATCGTGGTTGGCCCAGAGAATCAGATCTCGTTTGCCGACGATCGAATGCCGCCCGTTCTGGCCACTCCGTGGCTGATTGCACATCTGGAATATGCAGCCCGCAAAGCAATTGCGCCGTTTCTGGATGAGAATGAACGAAGTGTTGGAGTGACGGTGGATATCGAGCATCTCGCCCCTGCGCCTGTGGGAGATCGAGTCACTTGCCGCGCTAAAGTGATTTTGGCGAATCCACCTTATGTGACGTTTGCCGTGGAGGCTTTTGACGAGATTGAAACGCTCGCCAGAGGGGTTCACAAAAGGGCTGTCATTCATGTGGACCGATTTCGTAGCAGGCTGATCAAAAAGGCTGAAAAAATGGCCGGTCAGCCCAAAAAATGAGCCGACCGGCCGGATTGAATCAGAATTGATCCCGATCAGGAATCAACGCTTTTTAAATTTGGGGAGTGGCTTGGGAGCAGGAACGGCAACAAGTCGATTATTGACCCACTTGTAGAACGTGCCCTTGGGGCCATGTATTGCGGCTGTTGGGTCGCCTGTAAACATGGTGTCGTTGCCGACCGTTTTCACGAAGTGGGTTCGCCCTTTGGTTCCAATCAGTTGGTCCTTTTGGGGACTGCCCTTCATGGTGTTGAATTTGCCCCACCAGCCTTGCATGATGGAGGCTCCTCCACCTGCCCTCATATGATTCTGGCCACCCATCCCGCCATTGATCGACGATGGAATCGTGATCGCAGGGTCAATCGCAAGGGTGTCGTTACGCTTCGAGCCGAAAAGAATGATTCGGCGAATGTTGGAAGCGATTGGCTGCTGAGAATCAATCTTGCCGTTCACGATGACTCGCAGAACATTGTCGACAGCCTGAATATAAACCGTATTGTTTGGTTTAAAAGGCGGTGGTGTGACAATCAGCAAACCATTCTGTACGCGAACGGAATTGGTGTCGCCGGCTGGGCCGAGGATGGTGACCGTCGCTGGAAGGCTGGTCAGACCGGCGGAATCGGTCACGGCAAACTGGAATGTATCGCTGCCGATGTAAGTCGGATCAGGGCGATAAATCAAAGATCCTTTGACAGGGTCAAAGTTCAGAATGGTACCGTGGGTCGGAGAAGTCTTCAGGTCGTAAGTCAAGGTTGTTGGGACTGTTGGGTCGCCCGGTTGGCCCACAAGCTGAATCGGAACGTTGCCCGGCTGGGTGGCACGATCGACGGTTTGCGGAACAGCAACAGGCACAACCGGGGCGTTTGCCGAGAAGGTCATGGTGATCTTCTGCTGGTCAAAATTGCCTGGATTGTCGAGATTACCGGTCCCGGTTCTGTCCACTTGATCCCTGATGCCCACCACAAGATTCATCGGTCCAGTGAAGCCTGCATTTGGAGTGATCTGAACCACTCCAGTCGCCTGATTGATATTCACTGTGGCATCTGTGACAGGAGTGAATTCCTGTTGCCCTGTGGATGGGTTAAATTGAACGCCCTTAGCAACAATATAGTTGTAGGTCGTTCCCACCTGGGGGTTTCCGGCAGAAAGCGTGAAGGAAGACGTCACCGGATTCAGCGGATAATTTGGCTGAAGCGTGACTGGAGCGAGGAACGGCTTGTTCACGACCGGGCTGTTCACCATGTTGACGGTGAACGTTTGGGAAGTTGTGGAGCCGTCCACCAGATCCGTGGCATTGACAGTGACGGTCGATGTCTGGCCAGTCACTGCGGTGGGGGCGCTGATCAGGATCACCCCATTATTGTTTTGATTCGTAATGGTTGCCGAGTTGATCGTAACGGGATTGACGGGCGTTGTCCCATTCAGGGCAATGGTCGTCAATTGATCCACAAGACTTGATCCATCCACAAGTTGTGCGAAGATGGTGTGCTTGTAGTTGAGGAACTGGGGCTGGCCGGTGGTTACGAAAAACTGGCTGCTATTCGTATCCGGGCCGGCGTTGGCCATGGCGAGCTGATACTTGGAGTCAAAGACCAGTGACTGAACAAATTCATCCTGGAATGGGAAGCCAGGCAACGGGACTTCACCGGTTCCGTCGCCATTGACTGATCCACCCTGCTCGATAAATCCATTGGCATCGGCGAATCCACTGGCGATTCGGTGGAAGACTTTACCGGTGTAGAAATCGGTGCCGACAAGCTGCTTGATTTTGGACGTCGTGATGGGCGTGAGCTGGTCAAACAATTGGTAAGTCATTGTTTGATTTGTGATCTGAGGGTCGCCAGGTCCACTTGAATTGTGGGTGATGTTGAAGGTGAGGAATTGCCCCACGATCATGCTGGCACCGATGCTGGGATTGGTTGAGGTCACTGTGTAGGACTGGGGATTCGTCCCGCCCACCAGAGTGATTGGCATGCCTGTATTTGCTGGAACGGAGACGTTCGGCAAAGGTCCAATCGTAGCTGGAACTTCGCGAAGTTCAAGCGTCTCCAAATTGACACCGCCCCAAAGGGAAGGCTTGCGCCGACGATCACGTCGTCCACTTTTGGCCAAACCCAATAACATCGCCAGCCGTGTTCCGATCGCGTCCATCGATCACTTCCTCCAGTTCACTTGACCACATCACCTGCATGCATCCATGCAATGATACCGACCCTGTCAAGTTTTGTGACAATCCATTTTTATCATCGTAGGAAGTGAACGTGGCAGTTTGGTGGAAATGCAGAAAAGAGGAAAGCCACGACCGTCTTGGCCGTGGCTCTCGTTATATTCGTCATGACTGGACAGACTCAGAATTTCTTCGAGTCGGTCGCGATCATCAGGGGTTGGCTTTGCGAAGTGAGAACTGAACGGCGGTCACTCCGTCGTCATCGACGGTCGAGAATCCACCGGTGTTGGTCAGGAACTTGGCGAAGACCGAATAGTCAGGAAGCTTCTTGATGTCAAACAGGTTATCGACATCAGGAGCATTTTTTTGACCAGCTTGACCAGCGGCAGCGTCCAGAGCGACGTCGAGTTGGCCTTGCTTGATCATGTCGTAAGCCGATCGGGCGGCTTCTTCAGCAGCGGTGAAGCTGATCGAAGTCGGCATGGCTGGAAAATGCTTGGCGACGGCTTTGTAGGCGGCAGAATCAGCCAGCTTTGGAGCACCACCACGCAGAACGGATTCGAGAAGCGTGACATCAGACGTGATGAAAAGCGTCTCTTTTGCGATGGCGATGGAGAGAGGGCCTGAATCGACATTCACGCCACCGGCTTGAGGCAGATTTGGCTCGATTTCGAAGATCGTGGTGCCTTGGAATTCGCGTTTCTTAGGCTCAAGACCACCGAGGTCGAACAACTTCTGAAGCGTTTTGGTGAAAACGGCGGAATCTTCAAGGGCCACGCCCACAAGGGTTCGCTGGCTATCGGCTTTGATGGGCTTGGTGAGGTCAGAGATGATCGTGATCCGGTTTCCGAGAGGACCAAAAAGGTCTTTCTGGAAGCTCAGTGGGTCTCCACCGTTAGGGCCTACAAGCTGTTGTTCAAGCACGTTCAGAAGGCCGGGCTGGAACATGTTCACGATGTCGTTGATGGCTGTGTAAGCCGTATCAAGGTCCCACCCGAGTGACTGATAGGAGACCAGATTGGCTGGTACCCATGCCTCAGGCTCCATCTTGGAAGGCTTCAGTTTGAAGACTTTCAGGAGTCCGTCGACTGGCTTTGCGAGCAGCAGGGAGGTGCTTGAAACGACATCAAAAGTGGTGTCGTTGAGCGTGATCGAACCGGCGGCGGCCTTGATCCCGTTCAGGCCAAGCATGTTCACAATGGTTTCAATCTGCTGGGCATCGACGGCAGCATTGTCCACATTGGCAGCAGCAGCTTTGACGATCACTTTGATCGTGGCTGGTACGTTGGCAAAGAACTGGATCTGGGAGCCTGGACGAAACTTGGTGACGGCTTTGCGATAATCTTCCGATGAGGCAAGATTGTCAGCACCAGAGCCTTTGATCACGCCCTTGAGGACTTCTGCGGAAGTCCCAAGGTGGAAAACGGTGCCGGTTTTGGCCAGGGCAAATGTCGTGGTGGTCGACTTGCCGTCGTCGTCTTTGATCTCGCTGGTCACCACACTGATGGAGACTTCATTGAATGTCTCGGTGGAGACTTTCGAGCCTTTATCTGTGCCGAATTTGATCAGTTTGGACATCGCGTCGGTGAACGCCGATGCTTTGTCACCAGCGTCGAGAGAAGCGTAAAAACCAACAGGGACTTTCTCGTTCGAGCCTGGAACTACGGCGATGTGCATTGGGCCTGTAGGCAGAGTCAGAAGTTCGCTCAGGGTCACACCGGCAGCACTCTTGACGTCGGCCGAGAACTTTTCGAGATTCTTGGCCACATCAGCGCGGATTGGCTTGAGGGCTGGATCTTCGATCAAACGGCCAAACTGGGATTGTTCAAATGCCTCGCGAAGGCCCTTGGCGTTGGTGATCCGAGCGAATAGCAAGGTGTTTTTTGACAGAGTTTCTTCAATTGAGGCGGCACCCACAGGGGCCACTACGGCGGCAAGCATCACGGCGGTTACAGCCGAAAGCCTTGTCCAGATAGAACGAAGGCTATTTGCAATCATCATCAGTTCCACTCCTAGAGATGCAAAAGGCGTCATTCGAGAGACGCATCCTATTGTGAATCACTTGGTCACTGTCACGTTCAAAACTTCGTTTGAAGGGTGCTGTCCTGCTCTGAATCAGAGACCCGGACGACCTTCCACCGACTTGGAAGATGCCACTGCGGGCTTGCCCCGACGAGGTGCATCCATGTACCTGTAGCCTGCGTTCGGATTGGTTTTGTCATAGCCGAACGCATCCCGATTTCTCAGAAAGTCCTTGACGTAGCGGATCGGGATCGCGAATCCCAGATTGTCACCCGATGTGGCCTTCATGTTCGTCACACCCACCACCTCTCCCTTGAGATTAAAGAGTGGCCCACCAGAATTCCCTGGATTGATCGCAGCATCTGTCTGCAGATAAACCAGGCCATCAAAATTCCGGTTCCGGGTGCTCACAATCCCTTGGCTGACACTTCGTTCAAGGCCCAGAGGATTGCCGATCGCAAAGACTCCATCACCCGCTGCGAGTTCATCCACAGAGAGTGAGCATGGTTTATAAGTCAAATCTTCCCGTTTTGGAAGTCGAATGAGCGCTAGATCCATCAACGGATTCATGGCCACGATCTCGACCTCTTCAACCCGCACCCTCTGGAGGGCACCTGAGGGATTCTTCTTGTAAAGCGTTGCTGAGATGCGTGTTTCGCCAGCAATCACGTGCTGGTTTGTGATCGCATACCCATCGCCGTTCAATAAGAAACCCGACCCATTACTAGATGGAGTATCGATCGAAATCACACCCTCACCAAACTGATCCACAAGTTGGCGAACCGATTTACCGTCCATTCCGCCCGTCTTGTAAAACCCATCCATATCATCTTCCGAAACCGTTGCAGGGGTCGTCGTCGACGACGCGACTTCCGATCCTGTAAATTTCTGTCGGTTAAGAATCTGATCTTTTGGGAGACGAACCACATCGTGGCCCAGGTCAACGAACAGTGCGTCGGGCTTTTCGGTCAGAAGAGAGCCAGTCACCCGGCCACCTCCACGCAGGTCGATCGAAATCCGATCGTCTGAAATGACCGAGGTGGAGAGCATGAGAATGAGCGGTAAGTAGTGCCTGGCATTCATGATGAAGATTCTCAAGACCTGCTGCTTCCCATCAATTGGATTGGTTCATTACATAGATTGTAGTCAGCTGAAATGAACATGCAACTGCAAAACCTTAAAACGGATATGATCGCTACAAACGGATCATTTTTTGCCTGTCAGAAAATAGTCCGGAATGGAACGAAAAACCTGATTCGTTGACTTGCGACATATGAAGTTTAGAATAAGGGTGCAGGTACGATCCGAGCTTTTTTGAATTGTACTTCACTGCAAGCATAGCGGCCGAAGTGTCACGACGAGCGAAATTGAACCAAAAAATGCGATTCCTCACGGCACTTCCTGTCTACAACGAAGAAAAATATCTCGACGAAGTACTGCCGCAAGTTGCTGCATATTCACAAGATGTGTTGGTTGTGGATGATGGTTCGAAAGATCGTACTCCAGAGATTCTGGCTCGACACAAGTCGATCAGGACCATTCGGCATCCCCAAAATCGGGGCTATGGAGCCGGCCTGGTCACCGCATTTCAAGCCTCTATTGATGGAGGTTACGATGCTCTGGTCACCATTGACTGCGATGGCCAGCATGAGCCTCACCTGATTCCTGCTCTGATCAAGATGCTGGAGAATTGCGATATCGTCAGTGGGAGCCGTTATTTGGATACTTACGACCCTTCCGCTCCTCCTCCAGAAGATCGTCGCCGCATCAATATGACTGTGCTTGGATGGTTGAGAGATGAGCTTGGCCTGAAACTGACCGACGGCTTTTGTGGATTCAAAGCCTACAGGACCAGTATTTTAAGTCAGTTCAAGATCGTTGATCCTGGATATGCCATGCCCTTGGAAGTCTGGGTTCAGGCTGTTGAACATCAGATGAAGATTCATGAGATGGCCGTTCCTCTGATCTATCTCGACGAGAATCGTTCGTTCGGTGGCTCTCTCGACGATTCCAATTTTCGCCTCAAGCACTATCGCTCTGTTTTTGATGCCGCACTGGCCCGGTCTGATTTGGGTCAGTCCAATCGGAGTCAAGGACTATGAGCGGCACAAATTTTCGTGCTCCCGGTTCAGATTTCGGGCTCCTCGCAATTCCACAGCTCAGCGAATGGCCTGAAATGGCGGTCCGGAATCATCAGCTTTTAAGCCAGCCTGAGATTCAATTCGGTGGCAGAAGTCTCATCGAATTAAGACGTTCCGCCCGCCTAAGCTTTGTAGAATGCTCAAAGATCTGGAATCCCGTCGCTGGCGTCCAACCTCCGAACGCTCTTGATGAAGACGCCTTGTGGATCATGACTGGCCACCAGCCAGAGCTTTATCACCCGGGTGTCTGGGCCAAGAATTTCGCCGTTGCCGCGATCGCCAAAGCCACCAATGCTGTGGGTGTGAACCTGGTTGCGGATACGGATCAGCTCAAATCGACCAGAATCAAGGTCCCATCTGGCTCGTTACATTCGAATCCGAAAACGGTGGAAGTGCCGTTCGATCAAACCGAAGATGGCCGCCCTTATGAGACATGGAATATTGTGGACGAGGCCCTGTTCGATGACTTCGCCCAGAATTTGCGAGATGCCCTGACGCCTGATGTCGCGGACCCTCTGGCGACTGAAATCTGGCCTCTGATGAAGCAGGTTCAGGATGAGTCGGGCGCTCGCCGTATCAGCTTGGCTCGTCAGCAGATAGAGCAGGAGTGGGGATTCGGGCTTTTGGAATCTCCCATGAGCCTTTGGGCGGATTCGCTTGTGGTTCGCCACATGTTTTGCATGATCCTGGCTGATTTGCCACGATTCCATGCGATTCATGACGAATATCTTGCGGCATACCGCAAAGAACATAAGATTCGGAGCAGGAATCACCCCGTCGCAGACCTTGTCCATAAAGATGGATGGTGGGAGTCTCCCCTGTGGGTCTGGCGTGACGAGAATCCGACACGAACCTCCCTTTGGATCAGGATTTGTGAAAATGGGTCTGGAGTTGAGCTGAGGATTGACGGAGAGACTGAGTCGATGGGATGTCTCTCGATTCGCCCTGACCGGCCGACCGATAGAGGTGTTGAGGAACTGGCCCGGTTCGCCAGCGAAGGGATTCGGATACGTCCCAGAGCCCTTGTGACCACCGCTTTATGCAGGACACTCCTGGCCGATCTTTTTGTGCACGGAATCGGCGGAGCGATTTATGACGAGCTTGGTGACAGAATATTCAAGACGTTTTTCGGGATCACCCCACCAGCCTACGCCGTGATGTCGGCAACCCTCCGGATCGACGATTTTGGTCCTGCCCGGGCGCGTGACGAACTCGATGTGGCGATTCGTCATCGGCGCTGTCTGGAGTGGAAAGCAGAGACTTTGGGCCTGACGGATCCGTCGGTAAAAATCTTGTTGGAACAGAAGCAGTATTGGCTTGAGCAATCGACATTGGAGCGTGAGCCGCGACGAAAGCGAGCGAGGGAACTTCGTCGGATCAATCGCGAAATCGCAGTTTTATTGGCAGGAGATCTTTCTGCAACGAATGTAAGAATCGCCGAATTGAGGTCAGAGAGCGCGATTGAGCAGGTTGCGCGGTCGAGAGAATACTCAATCACGGTGCATTCGATGGTTCGGCTGCGTAGATTGGCTGGTTTGATCGGATTACAGGCGAAGAATCGGAGCCCACTTGACAAGGTTTTTTGAGGAATTTCGAGAAACTTATTTGTCAATAGGGTTTGGTTCTTTTTTTAACGATTCGGTCTTGCTATAATAAGGAACGAATCGACGAGAGAGCGGATTTTGCCTGATCACTTCGGTACTTCACCATGAAGGGTTTAATCGATGAGAACCGGCTCTGTGACGGAAAGAATCGCGACAACCAAGAGAATCCCGGCAGCTCACTTTATGGAAGCGAGCGAAGGGGATCACGACGAAGTCGGTCAGGTTCTGATCAATTCGTTCCGCACTCTTGATCGGGAAAGATTTTACAATTCTTTACTGGATCCAGACTATAAGCCAGAGCATCGTCTACTGGCAAGGATCAGTGGCCGACTGGCCAGTCATGTTCTGATGGCACGCCGGTCGATCCGGATTGATCAACTGGAGCTTCCGATATCAGGTCTTGTCTGGCTGGGCACGGTCCCCGAATTCCGGGGCAGAGGTCTAGCCGAGCAACTGATCAAGCAAGCTGTGAAGCGGTCAGACGCTGCCAAGATCGGCCTTTTGGGGCTGACGACACGCACACCTGACAACTACGAAAAAATTGGATGGGTCAAAGTCGGGCTCTCCAGACCGCTCGCAGTTTCATCAAGAAATCTGCCTACCGAAGACATCATGCAGCAGGAAGCCTCGCGTGGGGGCTGGACAGTCCGGCCATGGCGTCAGGTGGAACTTTCGGACCTGATGCGGATCTACGACCGGCAGTTGGCCGACACTCATATCGCTTCAGTTGTAAGAAGTGAAAGCTATTGGCGATGGATTGTCGGAATGCGAATGGCGCACGTCATTTGGGTGGCCTGTCGAGGCGATCAGGTCAAGGGTTACGCCTTTGTAAAAGATCACCACGTTCTGGAAATCGCCGCCGATCAGGACTGCCCGGAAGCCTTTAAAATGCTGCTGGGCCGGATCAGGGCGGAAAGCCTTGAACGGGCCTATCCTGAGATTCTTCTGGATGTTCCATCAGATCATCCTGTTGTGAATCACTTGAGCGACTGGCCTGGGGCAGGGCGGTCCATGACCAGCTCGAGTTCCACCCTCCCGCCAAACTGCCTGATGATGAAGGTGACCAACATCAGCCTTTTGCTCAACCAGTTGGCTCCGGAGCTTGATCGTCGGGCCCGTGCAGCAGGAATGAATTCCGGTGAACTGGGACTCTCCGTTGGTTCCAATCGCTGGACGCTCCGATGGGATGCCGAAAACCCACTCTCCGTGGAATCTGGACGCAGTGGTCGAAAGTCCATCACCGTGACAGAACGCGGGCTGGTTCTACTGGTGATGGGCCAGGAATCGATCGAAACGCTGGTGCTTTCAGGTTTCGCACACTTCCAGCACTCGTCCGCCGCAGCCGCCTGCGAGATCCTTTTCCCTAGACGATCACTCTGGAGAAGCGTCCTCGACCGGTTCTCATACTGATTCCGATCCGCTTGAGTTTGATTCAAAATCTTCAAAACCCGACTCGCCTAGAATCTTGGCGAGCCGGGTTTTTTATGTTAAATCATCACTAAGGATCAGGCCGAAAATCACTACAGGTTTTAAAACCAATTAACCGGGGCTAGCGCCAAGACCGGCTAGGTAAGAGGCGCCAGCCATCGGTTTCAAGGTTAAAATCTAGCCGCCGGGCGCTAGCCCACGGTTCGCGGAAGAAAATAATCTGGGTGTAAAAATCTAGCCGCCGGGCGCTAGCCCCCGGTTCGCGTAAGAAAAATAACGAGGTCTGATAATCTAGCCCCCGGTTCGCGTAAGATAAACAACCGGGTCAATGAACGGCTAGTGCTCCTTCAAGTCAAGATTGTTGTGTAGGCGGGCGGCACCAGGCATCCCACCCTACAGGAACTACCCCATTTATAAGGCTTGAGGGGGCACTAGATAAATCCCTACCCAACCGGGGCTATCGCCAAGCCCGGCTAGATAAATCCCAACCAACCGGGGCTATCGCCAAGCCCGGCTAGATAAATCCCAACCAACCGGGGCTATCGCCAAGCCCGGCTAGATAAATTCCAACCCAATCCAACCAGTTTTCCTTTGATCACAATCCAGGCCCGCCCTCGCAAACCCGTTTCGTGACAGAGTGGCGGTAATCAAACATCTTCTCGATTTTTGACCGTGCGAACCATCCGCCAAAGATTCGTCCCAAGATTCCCATAGGTAACTCGTAAGTCACTTCATCTCTGAGGATTGCACCGCTTGCCCCGTCCGGCAATACCAGGTGTTTGTGCTCCCACTTATGAAAAGGGCCGGATTTTTGAACGTCCATGAACATCCGTGGAGGATCGTAGGCTGTATGCTCGGCCACCCATCGTAATTTGAGTGGGCCCATCCGATTGACAAGAATGACCTGAGTTCCCTTGGCGAGCGATGTGGGTGGGACTTCCACCGTCACTTTTTCCCAGGGGGGGATCAAAAGCGGTAGTGCATCCGGCCGTTCGTGGAACTGAAAGACCGCTTCAGGGCTGGCCGCAATTCGGGTTTCTTTGACAAAGAGAGGCATTGGGGAAGTCGTCCTGAGGTTCCAGAGTGTCCAAAATGATGCGTAAGTCAAATCATTTCAGATCGTTGAGGTGCTCTTATTATAGGGCTGAGTTTGTTGATCGATTAGAGAAAACGGATATTTTCAAAGTTTTATTGTTGAATCTGCTTGAAAAACTCGACAAACTAACTCTACGTATCTATCGAAGACTATCCATTGCCGCCCATCCAAACCTTCAGCGGCAAATGTCTTTCAAACCATATCAATCAGAAATCAACAAGGGAGTTCACCTTGACGCCTCCAAATGTGTCTAAAGTCAGCCGTCGCGGCTTCATCGGCGCCACAGGTGCCACAACCCTGGCTGCTTCCGCCATCGCTCACCCTGCGATTGGCTCGGTCAAAGGCGCTAACGATAAAGTGAATGTTGCGATCATCGGCCCTGGCGGCCGTGCTCAAGAGCATATTCGGATCCTCCGGCGGATCAAAGAAGCCGGTGGGAACGTGGAAACTGTCGGCGTTGCCGACGTTTGGGATGGTAACGACGAAATCGGTCGCGGCCTCTATCCTTCTGCCAAGAAGATTGGTCTCGACATCAACGATAAGAATGCCGTGACCAAAGATTATCGCCGAATCCTTGATCGTAAGGACGTCGATGTCACCCTGATCGCCACCCCGGACCACTGGCACGCCAAGCAAACCATCGACGCCATGGAAGCCGGCAAAGATGTTTATTGCGAAAAGCCAATGACCCACACCGTCGACGAAGCCCGCAAAGTGGCTGAAACGGTGAAGAAGACCGGTCGCGTGATGACCGTGGGCGTTCAGTCCACAGCCGATCCTCGCTGGAAGGCTGCTAACGACCTGATCGTCAACGGCAAGATTGGTAAAGTCATGCAGGGTACGACCAGCTATTACCGCAATAGCGACGTTGGCCAATGGCGTTACTACAAGCTGACCAAGGACATGAACCCCAAGACGGTCGACTGGAAGATGTTCCTGGGAACGGACTTCGGTCTAGCCCCTGACCAGCCTTTCGATCGTGCCCGCTACGCCCAATGGCGTTGTTACTGGGACTTCGGTGGTGGTATGTACACCGACCTGTTCGTCCACCAGCTCACCCACCTGATTCAGGCCATGGGCGTTCGTTTCCCAAGCCGCGTTGTCGGTGCCGGTGGCTTGTACCTCGAAAACGATGGTCGCGATGTGCCCGATGTGGCCACCGTTGTGGCTGACTACGCTGAAGGCTGCCAGGTCATCATCACGGCCACCATGGCCAACGATGTCCAGATTGGCGAGCTGATTCGCGGCCACACTGGCACGATCACCTTCGGTGGTTCACCTGCCGACGGATTCCGCGTTGCTCCTCAGAAAGTTGCTGGAGCAGCACCAGCCCCTCCAGGAGCCAACAAGGGCGAAGGCGGAGAACTCTTCAACCCACAACAACCGAAGGAAGATACCCGCGCCTTGTGGGAGCACTTCCTCGGCTGCGTTCGTTCGAAGAATCAGGAAACCCTCTGCACAGCCGACCTCGGCTATGCAGCCATCGCCACAGTCAATCTGGGCGTGGATTCCTACCGCTACGGCAAGGCCTACTTCATGGACCCAGCCTCAGGCTCCATCACGGACAAAGATCCAGGCTGGAGCAAGAAGTGGGAAGCCACCAGCCATGCCCGTGGCCAAGCCAAGCAAGTTCAAGGCTGGAAAGCCGGCGATACTGGTTCGAAGTTGATTCCTCCTCCTTACCAAAAGCTTGAAGGCGATTGGAAAGACGGACAAGATCCAGCCGGCAACGTCTGATCTTCAGACCTTTCTGATTGAAACCAAA
>Ga0208720_1000274_pt1 | contig 13796 bp, 14 predicted proteins | sample LakMenEpi20Apr10_FD_150716 | JGI IMG/M metagenome (GOLD analysis project Ga0208720, IMG submission 150716) | Freshwater microbial communities from Lake Mendota, WI - 20APR2010 deep hole epilimnion (SPAdes) | ecosystem: Environmental > Aquatic > Freshwater > Lake > Epilimnion/Euphotic zone ...
ATGGATTTCTACAAGCCCTGTATGCCCATATGGGTGTAACAAACAAATACAAAAAACATAACGACACATGGAGCTTTTATTGTTTGCCGTCCTATACTTTTACGACTGCTTTCACGACTACTTTTGCGACTGCTTGTTTGGTTTGGGTTTTTACATTTTCCATCGTGTGCCACACTTTTTGCATGTGCAGAACACGGTCATGCCTTCGTCGGCGCTCCGTATTTGTTGCTGGTGGATTGCGATTAACCGGGAGTGGCAGCGGTGACACGCTAGGGTTGTGGTGGACAGCTGTTCGTTCTCGTCAAACTTTGCTTCTTCGTTTAATAAAATCTTGTCGGCCTGAATTCGTTGCTTGTAGGTGGTCCACCACTCTTCAATCTCCGTGGTCTCCGCTAGTTGTTTGTTGTCCAGGTAGGGGATGTGCTGTGGTAGGTACTTGGACAACAAATAAACGCCGTTTTGACGCAGGTTCCATGCAATCTGTAGTACTTTCTTTTGGTAGGGCGTGTTTTGTTGTAGCGTTACGAGGTAAATGCTTCCCTCTATTTCTCTGGCGGCTGCCAACGAGCTTGCACTAGCTAGCAGCTTAATGCTTCTTCCGCGCAGCTGGACTTTGAACGGGGTGGGCGCTGTAACATGTTCGGGTAGTTTGTACATTGACTCGCGTAGAAACTTTTGAATCCAAATTGTAATAATCAACCGTCAATTTTTTTTTATTGTTCTTAAAAGAAACACTAATGCAGAACAACAATGCGCCACCGGTTAAATCTGCAAAAGCAAGTACCGGCAATTCGAAACAAGCACTGGTAGAGTTTCACCAAAAACATAGAACTTTAATATATCTTGCGTTCACGTTGGCATTAGTGCTGGGCGTGTTTGGAGGCGCTTGCGGAATCGCCTTTTTAACCAAGCTAAAAAAAATTGACAAGCCGTGCAACTGTACGCTGGCACTTGATCCTGGACACACTCCGAGTTCGATGCGAAAACAGTCAAAAGGAGTCGACACAGCGAAAACCAACAGTTTGGGGCTTCCTATCCACCAGCGCTTGCACCAAGAGGATAAAAACCAGTTTCCGCGCTATCTACGCAAACCTGACGAGTTAACGCCCCGGCACTCCCAGCACCAGCAGCGGTTAGAACGAAACCCAGAAACACAACACAGTGACAACCCGACCCCCAATCGACCACACATGCAACCACAACATGCGGCGCCACACCACACGCAACCTCACCATGCGGAGCAACACCACATGCAACCACACCATGCGGCGCAACCACACATGCAGCAACCACACATGCAACCTCACCATGCGGAGCAACCACACATGCACCCACAACATGCGGGACACCAGAACCCGTACAAGATGGAGCACCACCAGTACCAAGAACCGCCGCAGCCGCAGAGCGGAGGACAGCCGCAACACTTTTTGCCGTTGCCGAAGCCGGTTGACGACGGACCTAGTTTTAATGAATTCGATAAAGACTTTACAAAACTTCTATAAGAAAATAGTTGGTTACAATAAACAGCTCTAATGAATTTATGTAGTTCTCTGATTGTTGATAGCAGTCAGTTCATCGATTTGGATTTGTACATGGACAACAGTTTATTTCCAACAATCGACCGGGTTAAGCCGAATAGGCCATCTGAAATTTATGTATGGGACAACAAGTGTTCCGCGATGGATGCGGAATGGGACTGTTTGCCGTACGCCCTGGATAAGTGTGAAACACTTCGGTCGGATGTGGGCTGGTCGGAGAATTATCTACAGTGTCTCGATGATAGATTCCAGGCATGCCGGAAAGGAGCGGGGTGTGACTACCGCTACGAGCTCGCGCCCGACAACTGCTCCTCCGATCACGGCGTTGGCGCTGGCAGTGTTGATAACTTAGTCCGAACCATTTGCGACTCACCCGAAAAGGAGTACAGCAGTCTGCAGTCGTACACTGCTTGCGTGGATAATGTCACCCAGTGGGCTCAGAGTGGCTGCGGCAACATCAGCTCCACGCAAATGTCTGGTCCGATAACGAATCTATCTTCGACGTATAGATAAATCTATGTGTGCTGTCGAATGCGTCTGGCTAAGGGCGGTATGGGTATTTTACGTAAGAGATGAAGTCGGGGGTGCCGGTAGATGTGGAACATCCAGTGCTTTGTTTTTACATCGCAGCACTAGTTTTTCAAAATTGGTTTCAACCGCCTCGCGGCACTGAACACGTGCGTCGTGTGCGTCGTTACACGGTTGAGGAGGAAGCGTACCGTTGCACTTTTTTTGGAGAAGTAGGAGGTGCAACGTTTCCATGTTGTTTCGTATCAACAAACATTCTTGACTCATTTACTTATACGTAGGTTTGTCTGTGGTATTATCGTCCACCAGGTGATTGTGTTGTACGTAATTTTATTATATTTTATTATTACACCAACAAAATACACGACGTAACGAACTACTGGTTAACTAACTTTAATAAATGTACTTGTTTGGACACAAGCTTTGCGAAAACGGTGTCTTCGCAGTGGTTTAGCAAATTGTTGTTGACCGCTTTCTCAATGATAATTTCTCGATGTTTTACTACTACCTGCATCCTTAAAACTTGTCTCAACGACTCGGTGAGAGGCTCCAGCATGTTTTCGATAAATGCCTCGCTCTCCCGAATCTCTGCTGTCACGCTTTCAATATCTTCCATGTCGAAATACGGCGACGCGTTAAAAATGTCCCTTAGTTGTCTTAGCCGTCGGATTTTAACTTCGTGCTGCACCGTCAACTCCACTCGTGACATTGTACTCTCCTGTACTACATCTGGCACAACTTCTGTGGTGTTTACCGGCGGATGCCGGGACGACCGGACCTGCGATGTTTCTTCTGACTCGTTGGTATTACTGTCCTCGTCGTCGGAAAGGAAAGTGTACCGCGGTGCTGCTGGTTTTGCGCTCTCTTGTTGTTTTTTTGCGGACGAGACGCCACGACCCGTGGAGACGCCACGACCCGTGGAGAGGACACGACCCGTGGAGACGCCACGACCCGTGGAGAGGACACGACCCGTGGAGACGCCACGACCCGTGGAGACGCCACGACCCGTGGGCGCGGTAGGGCCTCGTGCTGGCCGCGCAACCTTACGACGCTGTCCTTCATTTATACTTAACTTGTGAGACACGTGATTGCGCAGCGACGCTACGTACGCTTGCGCGGCGGGTATATCTTCATTGTGTAAATGCGCAGTTACTACTCTGGGGTCATACACCTTTTTGAATTCGGCGTTAAAGACGTTCACCATGTCCAAATGGCCAGACGAGTCCGATAACGCACTCGGACTTTCACATCGCGAGTTTTCACTTGTTTCATCCCAAGCACGTGTTGTTGATGCACCACGATCCAGACTGGTGGATGTTTCGTCCGCGTCTTCGTTTTTCTCGTCTTCACTATTTACGTCGTCATCCGACGAGCCGTCACCACCACCAGCCGACGAGCCGTCCCCACTGCCATCCGACGAGCCATCACCACTACCATGCGACAAGCCATCATCACTACCATGCGACGAGCCATCACCACTACCAGCCGACGAGCCATCATCACTACCATGCGACGAGCCATCACCACTACCATGCGACAAGCCATCATCAACGCCGTCCGCGCCGTCATTCAAGTGGTTGACGCCATCCTTTACGTCATCCTCTAAGTTAGCAGCGCCGTCGGCTATGTCACCTACGGCAGTGCTTCCCTGTGCTAGACGTGACTCCTTTTGTTTGTTGCTCATGGGATCTTCAAAAAATAAGTCGCTGGAATCTATATCCATTGAATAGGACTGCGTAATTTCTTTATTCATATGATAACTAAATTAAGAAAAATACATGGTTATGACGCACACAATGACGCAAACTATGACGCGGATTCCGGGGCTTTTGCGCTTGCGACGGAACTACTGGTCTCGGCCTCTTTAGGGGGGGAGATGAGCAAGTCTTCCGGTTTAACTTTAAAGGTGCTGTCGCTCGTTGTTTCTCGAATTGGGCGCGTCGACTCGGGCATCATGCTATGCGGCATTCCTGCGCCCCCGTGCATGTTTTCCGCTGGTGAGAACCGGTTTTGTATACCCCGACCACCTGCTCTGTTGTTCTCCTCGCGTGGCGCCGTCGCGTCTTCATTAACTTGTTTACCTCTTGGCTGATGGACCGGCTCTGGCTGCGCGGGTGGCTGGGAGGAGTGTGCAGGCGGCTGGAAGTGGAGGGGCGGCTGTGCATGCTGCTGCACACGGCTTTGTTCGTAAAAAGCCTGTTGTTGTAGTTTTTGTTGCTGTAGCTGGTGCTGTTGTAGTTTTTGTTGCTGTACCTGTTGTTGTTGTTGTTGTTGCTGCTGCTGCTGTCTGTACACGGAGGGTTGTTCCTGTGGTGGTGGTGGCTGTGGACTGTTTACTTGTGGATTGTTACCGTTAAAGAATGATTCCCATTCTGGGTCGTTTTCTACCGTTTTCATTTCTTCCTCGCGTTGTTTTTTGTTTTTGCGTTGCATGAGCACAAGTCGCGCAATTAAGATGATGGTGATCAAAAGCACCAAGCAGATGGCGGCAACTTTACCCATGTTGTTCCGCAACCAGTTGTGGATAGTTTTGGGTTTGGGTTGGAGTGCCGGTGCAACTTCGAGCGGTGCGCGGACGGGTGCCACGACTGAGGTTACCACGGGCGCTAGTGGCGGCGACGAGAATCGGGGCACGGGCGGGAGTGCGGTACTGAATGTCTGCGAAAAGCTAGGAACTTTGGGGACAGATAAATTGACAGCAGATGTATTCATAGCTGTTTTTTATTTTTGATACTTTTAAATTTGATTTTAATTAGCGTATTTGACCGCGACGCGACGCGAACATCTTTTTATCTGGGTAATAGTTAAAGCAACAACAAATCATGGCGACGCCATCGGAGCCATCACAGACAACAAGTTTTTACGATGAGGGCATGTTCATGTGCGAGCCGTGCATTTCGAGTAGTGGCGGTAACATGTGCGTGTTCGGATCCGATGCGCCAGTGGACGTGAACGACTTGGAGAACCAAGAGGATCCGCACAGTTACGACCCCTCGTACTATAAAAAGTATGACGATAACAACGCTAAACCACAACAACAAACACGATCGAAATTTAAAATCCCTCGATTGACAGCGGGCAAACCAGGGGATCCATTCCCTATGTGCGCAGGAGATGCCGTCAGCCAGTGCTTCTTCAACGAGTCCGGCCACGGCCGTGTTTCCGTCGACAACTGCATGACGGCGGTGTTTGAACCCGTGTCCGACAACCCGGCGTATCAACTGCAGTCCAGCCGGAACACACAACGCATGAAGCCGTCGCAGGCGACGATGCTGGCGGCTGCGCGCACGGCTAGCTGCCCCTACTTCGTATGTAACACCAAGTCCATGCGTGGCGGCAACGGCAAAATGTCGTTTGATGCAACGGACTGCCGGTGCTCGTCGTCGAATACGTTTAATATGCAAAATCAGTGACATGAAAATTAGTGGTAGAAAGTATAAACATTTTTTAGCATGGGCGACGACAATGTGTCGCTTGACGGGCCGCGCAGCTTGTCCCGCATGAACCTGCTTGGCATGAAGACGAGCACCCGGGAAATGTACGTGCGTAATGGCGCAAACGAACTGGTTCCTACCACCTCGGTGCCGTGGTCCATGGAGAGCAATGGAAACCCGCACTCTTTGATGTTTAAAACCATCAAGGAATTACTTTACGACACCGTACATGTCCTTTTTATCATCGAGCGGGACACGAACAAAAATGTGGTTGTGTACGGCTTAAACAAAGACAGCGACGGAAATGTGTTGCTGACAACTGTTGTGTTTTGGGTGATGATACCTGTAGAGGCAAAGCGCGACGAAGAAGAAGAAGAAGAGGACGAGGAGGTCGATTTAGGGAACGAGAGGGAGCAGGAGGTCGATCTGGGAAATGTATACACCGAAGATTTAACTTTTTTTGAAAACACCTATGCGTATGGTATCAAGAGTCGGTCGCTTGAGTCAGATGGGGAAGAAGAACACATTTATGTTAAAGCTCTCGAGGGGCAATTAATTACGGTGAAACAAGACATGGACGGGGAGTACTACGCGATGATACACCTCAATGGGTCTATGCGCCTGCTGAACCGAATTTTTATTTGTACCGAACCGCGTCTGTTGGGTTTATGTAGGACCACGGAGGTGCATGTAGATGTGCGAGATGCGTGGCACGATGACGACGTGGTAACTTACTACTTTAAGATTTAACCATCTGGTGCCAGCGCTAGGTTGTCGATATAATAAATGTTATTGTTACAATGAACGAACACGGCGCAACAATTTGGAACGACACCCAAGTTGGTGCCACGAAGTTTTCTATGTTTGCGGGAGTGACGTCGCCTTATTGCAAGCTGCTGCTCTTGGCGATTGCAGCAAGGGTGGGCGTGCTCTTTTTTAATGCCTCTTTAAGTTCGGGTGCAAGGGTTGCAATTATTTTGGTTTGTTTGACAATTTGAAAGACAAGGTAACCAAAGAACAAAATACCCGCGAACAGACAAAATGAGTTTATTATGTATCCAGCCTCCAATATGCTGGACACGTCTTCTTGCTCCTTGGACTTTTTGCGTTTAGCCGCAGCAGCTGCCTTCGTAGCATTTAGACACGCGGAGCCCAACATGCTGCTCGCAATCAGTGTCAGGATTCCGATGGTAAACATTTCGAAGATGGTGCTGTAAGCGGTTAAATATTGTTTGAAGACGGGTAAGTCAGCACGAACTTCGCTAACAAGACTGCCGACAATCGGTGTTAGACTTTGCACCTGAGTGACAACATTGTTAATGAGCGGCGTGATGGCCGTTATCTGGTTGACGGCGTCCTTTGCATGTGTCAAAAACTCGCGTCCTTCGGCCATGATGTTCGTCGGGGACGCGGGAGCCGCGCGTTTGTTCATGTACGGCAAAGGTGGAGTTGGTTGATTCGTGTACGGCGAAGATGGAGTTGGTGTGTTTCCACTCATTTGAGTAACGGGTTTATATATTACCTATCAAAGAAAATTTACAAATTGTGGTTTTTATTAATTCGGCCAGAGTCGTAAAAAAATACTACAATGGTGTTTACATGTGACGTATGCGTGATGGTCAACGAAGACATACACCAATTTAGCTTGCCTTGTTCGTGCGCGCTGGCGTTGTGTGTCGGGTGCGCACAACAATGCAAGAACAAATGTCCCTTCTGTCGAGGCGTGCTGCTTAACACGGTGGTACTGCTGCTACCTGGCGACACACACCGAGGAGGTCCTTTACGGTTGCCACGACCAGCAAAACGATTCGAAGTGGATGAAAACGGCTTATTGTTTCGGTTGGAGTACTAAGTTAGTTTCGTATCTGTATTTGCCTGTATTTGTCTAGGAGAATGAATAAATGGTTGATTCATGGGTTATTTGACCACACTTTTAAACAAACCTCCACCAGTCTGAGCCGTTTCCGTCGTACACATTGTTTACCAGCGCACCGGGCGAACTGAACGGAACTTGGCGCACGGGGATGTTTTGCCCGTTGACGCACGCCTGTGCTAAAGACGACGCTACGGGGCACTCGTTGGTGGTGTAGCACTGGCCATTGATCGGTTGCAGGAACGGCCCCCCGTGCGGCGCCATGACACCGCACGCGCCACTGCTCATTGACAAATTTTGAGCGTTGAACGCGGAATGCGGCAGCGTGACACATGTTTTCTGAAACACATCGTACACCTGCGACGCTCCGTTGTAGGTGTTTGGGCATTTAGGCGGCATGTAGGCTGCTAGAACGGGTCCGAAGTTCGTGGCGTACGACGGGTCATCGAACATCATGGCGTCCAAGTATTGTTGCGGCATTGTGTTTCCTTTTTACTATATACAAAAGAGATTATTTATACGGGTATTCTTTTGTCGAGTCGCGCCGACTTTGTCTTGTCGTACCAACCGCTGCGCACAATTTTTTGTTTTTTGCGAAACGTAAATAAAAACAGTCATTCAAAAAAAAGGTACAACTACCTACCTCCCATGTCGAAAACAGCCGCCGCCTCGACACGAAAAAGAAAACCTGGCGTGCCCAGTGTGGAGAGCGCGCCCACCTTTGACACCGCCCGCGTCGAACTGTTCAAATCGCTTAGCCAGTGGGTGTTTGCGCGCGTGCTGCACCCATGTACGGTACCTACGGAAGCTACTCAAAAGCAGGAGGGGTACTTCCACGGAATCGCCATCGCGGAAGACGGCGACAACGGGCGACAACGCATCTGGTTTAAGAAACACGTGTCACGCCGCCAGAGCGTGTTTATCGGCCCGGTTAAGGTTGAAGCGGCCGTAGACGCGTGTATACCCGAGCCAGGTGATGTGTTGATGGGGAAACTAGCTCCAAGCACCGCGAATCCCAAGGACGGGAAGAAGGCACAGTCGCCCAAGTTTGTGGTGTGGTACCCCATGACAAACCACCTGTTGACTCTCCTGACAATAGTACGCAACGGCACGACAACCTCCGAGTCCGCGCTGTGCAACGAACTGCGCCCGCCGCGCCCCAGTGTCTCCTTTGGCTGCAAGAAGAAACGAGTTGTACCGAAGGGCGACGACGACACATGGGCTCTTGCGCGTCTGATTCTGTTTGGCAACATCAACGTCTTCGCGGAGGAACACCAGAATGCGGACCAGGGGCCACGCATGAACTTGTCGTACCCGCCGCTCGAGTTTGTGTACCGGTGCTCCTCTTTTTTCGGGGATGCCACCATTTGGTCTCGCTTCAAGGAAGTGGTGCCGGGCGCAGAGGAGCCGGTCGACAGTGAAAGCAGTTGTTTGTCCAACGACGAGGACGACGGCGACGAGGACGACGGCTGCACGAAAAAACAGGCGACGAGAAGACAGGCAACATCGTCGCACAAACAACAACAACAACAAACCATGCAGCCCCGCACCGACCCTTGGAGCTCGTACGGCAAACCGGTCGGCTACAATACTGACTTGTACGTGCGCTACAACACGGACGCGGCGCTTCCCGAAGCGTATGACCCGTGTGATTCGGGCGGCATAAATCCACCATTGCCTCGAACTCCTCCACCGGCCTGTCCCGTCTCTCCTGTATACTCGCCCGTAACGCCGCCCGTCTCCCCGCCGTACTGTCCACTGACGCCGCCAGTCTCCCCGCCGTACTGTCCACTAACGCCGCAAGTCTCCCCTCCGTACTGTCCGCTGACTCCGCCCGTCTCCCCGCCGTACTGTCCAGTGACGCCGCCAGTCTCCCCGCCGTACTGTCCCCCCGCCTCCCCGCCAGCCAGCCACAATGTCGCTCGAGACTATTCGGATCATTATGAGTCGTACTTCGCGCCGGATGGACCGCCCATACTCACGCCAAGTGCGGTGTCGAGCACGGTAATGCCGCCGAGAATGCCGCCGAGCACGATGATGACCATTCAAGATTTACAGAAAATCATGGCGGAGGTTAGCAGTATTCAGAAACAATCGTGTACGTGATGTGTGCGCAAGACACACACGTACGCACAAATGGCTGTGTGACGTGGCTGGACTTGACTTGACGTGGCTGGACTTGACGTGACGTGGCTGGACTTGACGTGACGTGGTTGATTACGTTAAAATTTACAACTTATTTTAAATATACTAAGAAAATAAACGAAGATAAAAAAGGCATGACACTACATGTTTCGGGTCGTCGCCGCTTTAAGCTAGAGAAGCAGCTAGGTGCAGGTGCGTTCGGCGAAATCTACAGCGGCATAGATGTGGAGAGCGGCGACGCCGTGGCGGTGAAACTGGAGCGTATGGACGCCGAGTACCCGCAGCTTATTTATGAGGCGCGCGTGTACAACAAGCTGGCCAGCAAACAGGGGGTGCCGCGCGTGTTTCACATCGGACAAGAAGGTAACTACAATGTCATGGTGATGCAGCGCCTGGGCCCCAATTTGGAATCGTTGTTTAACCAGTGCAATCGCCGGTTTTCGCTGCAGACCGTTTTGCTACTCGGCGACAAAATGCTGCACCTCATCGAACAGGTACACGACGGCGGTTTTCTGCACCGCGATATTAAACCAGATAATTTCGTCATCGGCAGCAACGGTAACAACAACCAAATTTATATCATCGACTTTGGACTATCGAAGTGTTACATGAACCCGGAAACCAATGAGCACATCAAGTTCCGCGATGACAAACACCTCACAGGCACGGCGCGTTACGCCAGTGTTAACAATCACAAAGGGCGAGAACAAAGCCGGCGGGACGACTTGGAGAGTTTAGGGTACGTGCTTGTTTATTTTCTAAAGGGCGTGTTACCATGGCAAAACATTAAAAAGAAAGTTCGAGATCAACTGAAATACCAGAGAATGATGGAGATCAAAATGAGTACGGCGCACACCAGTCTGGATTTAGTTGCCGGATTGCCCGAAGCGTTCACCAATTATTTCCTGCATGTGCGACAACTTAAATTTGATGAACGGCCCGATTACAATTACCTACAGACACAGTTTAGAAACATGCTAACTAACGGCATTATAACCGATGTCGATGCGTCATCTCCGACAAACGCGTCCAATACAAGTTATACCGAAACGGATAGGCCTCAACCATATCACGTAAAATTTGACTGGGATACTGATTAGCTCACAACAACCACAGATACCAACATTGGACTTGAAACCACACACACGTCGCCCATGCGTCGGATGCTTCTCCAACAGACACGTCCGCTGTGATGGCTACTACATCGCTGCAGACCAGTCATACAGAAACACACCCGGGGAATTCGACTGGGATATTAATTAGCGGAGCAAAACTTTAGCATAGCAGTCAATTAAAATCTTGGTTTAGTTTTAAAAGTAAAATACAACAACATGTCACCACAAAAACGATGCGCCCCAGGTTCTCGTAAAAACAGACAATCAGGCAAGTGTGAATCAACTACCTCACGCAGAAAACAAACCAAATCAACCAAGCGATGCAAAAATGGTTTCCGGAAAAACAGACAAGGTGAGTGTCAAGCACACAACCGCCCCAGCCGAAAAAAAACCAAAACCACATCACACCGGTCCGCTCACCGCAAGACCCCGTCCGCTCACCGCAAGACGCCGTCCGTCCACCGCAAGACGCCGTCCGTCCACCACAGGTCCCCGTCCGTCCACCACAGGTCCCCGTCCGTCCACCACAGGTCGCCGTCCGCTCGCCAAACATCTCCAGTACGAGATTTCACACAGAGAATGGGAATGGACGTACAGAACAAAAAAATGTGTTGCAGGGGTTCGGATGAAAGCGGGAGGTCGCGAGAAGCCGCCCTGAACACGCTGTGTTTTGATCAAGATGCGACACCTACAGGTGCAGCGATTAAGAAGAATTATCGCAACTGTGCGTTACAGGTACACCCGGATAAAAACAGGAACGATCCGCGGGCTAAAGAGTTTTTTCAGCATGTTAATAACGCGAACGATAAGTTATTGGAAGAATTAGAAGAGACAAACGAGTAGCGTCGTGTGGTTAGAAGAATGTATTGTAGAATGAAATGGTATCGCGACTATTGTACTGGTGACACTAAGTGTTACTTTGTGGCTTTGGTGCGCTTTTTGCGCGCGCTGGGTTTGTCGAGCGTGGGCGCGGCGCACTTGACGAAGGACTGCGCCTGCACTTCTTGCACCGTCTTGTGCATCTCCTGCAGTTTCCGCCGGTCGTGGTCGATGAGGTCCCGGCACTTCATCTGGTTGATTTCGCGGGACGAAAAATCGCCGCACAGATCGTACTGCCGGGACGACCCTGTTTTCGCCTGCGGTGGTTTGACCTCGACGACAGGCGCGAGCTTTCGTTTCTTTTCAATAGCAAGCAGCTTGCGCGTCGCCTCCACGGCATACATCTGTTTGGCGGTGTCCACATACCCATTCACGGGCGTTACAACGTCTTCATCCTTGAACGCCTCTTCCATCGCGAACAGCGCCATTTTCAACATCAACGGTAGTGCAATAATGGGCGACACATACTGTTGGCACGGCACCTTGCCACCGACCGCTTGTTTCTTGCTGAAACAGCGCTGCGTCAAGCCGTTTGAGTTGATGATAAAGTAAATCGAACTGGAGTTGTGCTGGCGGCCCACGTTGGTGCAAAAGTGAGCACCGCCACCCGACACCTTGGCGAGGTACCGGTTGTACGTTTTGAGCAGAAACAACTTCTTGAGAACGACAAACTCCCACTGGTCGCCGCCCATGCGTTGGGTGTCGTGTATGAACTCATTCACCATGGAGAACAACTGGCTGCCGGGGTCAATCTCTTCCGAGTCGCCAGCGGTGAGGGCTCGCGCAGTCATGCTCTTTGAGCGCGCCGACTCGCGGTCCTCGGATGTAACGGGAGCGCGCACCGCCTTGGAATCGGAAGGCAGAGGCGCGGGGATCGCTGCGAACTCGGGAACAGCAAAGCCCGCGGTCTTGACGCCCACACACGAGCGTACAGTGCACAGGTTCACGCGGTCAAAGTAGTCGTCCTGGTTGAGCACGCGAGCAAGGAGGTGCGCATCCAACTGCTGTGCTGCGTTGATCACAAAGACCGGCATGTAGACGCGGTTCTCAGGGACCTTTCGGGCGCCGGCACACAAGTCGCACTTACCCGACGAGCGCTGAGCGCCGCCACCACACAAACTACACTGCTCCAGCTTGTCGCTGCCCACGATGCGGAGGCCGTTCTTGCGCAGAACAGTCTCGTCGATCGCGTCAGCGTAGGGGTTCGCCGGCGCCACCCGCTCCCCAAACTTTAACTTGGCGGCGTAAATACAGCCCTCGCGCAGGTACAAAGACTGCTGCTGGTTGACGAGCAAGTGGGGCCACATAAAGTGGAAGCCGGATTTCAACACCATGGGAGCGTTGCCGGTGCTGTCGGGCCAGCCGCGCTTATCCATCACGGGCGCCGCGAGTACGTAACACACAAAGGTCTCCGCGCTCACCCCCGGATAGTAGGTGGCAAAGACCGAACAAAAAAGCTTGGCCAACTCCGCCGCGTCTGACTGCGTGACCGCCGTCTCTTGAATCATGTCGAGATCGAAATGCATCCGAAACACAGGCGTCTTCTTCTCGATCAGAAACAAGCGGTTGCACTTTTTGTTCTCGTTACACTGCAGCTCCCTGGCGTACAGGCGTAAAAATGTGTCGTGGTCTGCATCAGGCACGAGATATTTGCCCCCCGCGTAGCTAAAGTGTGTCGAGTCGCTGGGGCTGTCCACCCGGTGATTGTTCATCCAGTTAAAAAAGACGAGAGTACTATCCTTGTTGCTCATTGAGTGGTGCACGAAAAGACAGAACGGAAAAGTTGTGACGGGGTTGTGGAGTGTGTGTGTGTTTAATATTTAAATTTAAAAAAATAAAATGGTCTATTCTATTTTATATCTCTTTTTATGCGGGGGGAGGAGGATTTGTGGTATTTATTTTAATAAGCGATGTTTGTTAGCAAGATTACTTGTAGTTATTATTTGCGAACTTACGTATCTTCTTCTCGCAGACGCGGCGCCAGGATGACTTGGATGTGCGACTGGTCGTTGCCCAAACTGTACTTGATGACGAGCGGCAGCGATTTGGACATGTACAGTTGCACCGTCTGTCTGTCCATGCTTTTGAGCACCAAATTAAGGTAGTTGGTCGAGAAAATCTCGTTGTACTTGTTGACGCGCTCCGGCTCGTCTTCTTGCTGCATGCGTTTGGTGTTAGCGCCGCCGTCCATTTCCTCGTCGTTTTCCGAACTGACAGACTTGATGTAGAACTGAACACTGGCGCTGCCAACTTCACTGCGCGTGGTGCTGTAGTGCACCTTTTT
>Ga0208720_1000275_pt1 | contig 13773 bp, 12 predicted proteins | sample LakMenEpi20Apr10_FD_150716 | JGI IMG/M metagenome (GOLD analysis project Ga0208720, IMG submission 150716) | Freshwater microbial communities from Lake Mendota, WI - 20APR2010 deep hole epilimnion (SPAdes) | ecosystem: Environmental > Aquatic > Freshwater > Lake > Epilimnion/Euphotic zone ...
GCATGGGGGATATTCCCGAAGATCAATGAGTCGCATCTGGCCGTATTTCAATTGACGGAGCCGATCAAGCCGGAGCCAGGCTCAAGGCTTCTGATTGTAATAAAGCAGTTGCATGGTGATGGTCATTTGGTTGGAAGGTTCCGATTGAGTCTGACAGATTCTGAATCTGCAAATACAGAAGCGATTTCGCCGGTTGTCACTTCAGCCCTGAAGTTGGCTGAAAACCAGCGAACCCCGGAACAGAGGCTGGCGATTTCAGGCTTTGTGATGCGCAATCATGCGATGGCCGAGCTCGCAAAATTGCCGGCACAATCGACGGTCTATGGAGTGATTTCCGGACCAAATAAGCCAGTTCACGTACTTGCCCGGGGCGATATCGAGAAACCGGGTAAAATTGCCGAACCAGGCTCTCTCCTGGCCGTTTCGAACCTGAATGGTCGATTTAAAATAAAAAATTCGGGCGTTGAATCCGAGCGTCGAGCCGCATTGGCCAACTGGCTGTCTGACCGAGAAAATCCACTGACCTGGCGAAGCATTGCAAATCGACTCTGGCACTACCATTTCGGCAAAGGCCTGAGCGATACACCAAGTGATTTTGGACGTATGGGCGGCCAGCCTTCGCACCCGGAACTGATGGATTGGCTGGCCAGTGAGCTTAGAGACAATCAAGGCTCTTTGAAACACTTGCACAGGCTGATTGTTCTGAGTCATGCCTATCGTCAATCGAGTGCCAACCGGGCTGATGGTGTTGCGAAAGATCCTGAAAACCGGCTCGTTTGGAGGATGAATCGACTGAGGCTCGATGCCGAATCGTATCGCGATGCTGTTCTGGCAGTCTCAGGGCGACTTGACCTGAAAGCCGGTGGCCCGGGTGTGGAGTACTTCAAAACCAGCCCCGGCCAGCAACTGACTCCGAAAGTGGATTATTCCGGATTCGACTGGAACCGCCCGGAAGCTGGCCGACGGAGTATCTACAGAGTGGTCTGGCGCGGTATTCCCGACCCCTTCCTGGAAGCCCTTGACTTCCCTGATGCCGCCCTGCTCCAGCCGACCCGAACATTCTCCGCATCGCCGTTGCAATCACTCACGCTTTACAACAACGACTTTATGCTCAGCCAGAGTGAATTCTTTGCGAAACGACTGGAAAAGATCGGTTCAGAGAGTTCCGATCGCGTTCAGGCGGCCGTAAAACTGGCATTTCTCAGAAAGCCTGACCCAGCCGAGTTGAAATCTTTCACAGCCTATGCTGACAAGCACGGACTGGCGGCGTTGTGTCGCATCCTGTTCAATAGCAATGAGTTTATGTTTATCCCCTGATCAGGAGCCTGCCATGTCGAACTTTCCGTCAGACCCGAATTCAGGCCACCTTACACCGCAGTCAAAACTGCTTGTGGATCAAGCATCCAGCATTTTATCGGAAATGGAAGGCGCCTCAAATGGTTCGCAAGCCTCGGGGATCAAAATGAAAACCCGTCGCGACTTTCTTTGCAATGTTGGCGGTGGGCTTGGTGGAGTGGCCTTGGTGGACTTGTTGGCCAGCGAGATGCTTGCTGATGGAATCACACCTGTGAATCCGGACCTTAACGGCGGGTTGCATCACAAGGCGAAGGTCAAGCGGGTGATCCAGCTCTTCATGACAGGCGGTGTCAGCCAGATGGACACCTACGACTATAAGCCGATGCTGGAAAAGCTGCATGGCCAGAAACTTGGCCCTAAGGAGAAGCCTGAGGGCTTCACGGCCATGCCCGGAACGATGATGAAAAGTCCGTTCAAATTCAAGCAGCACGGAGCGAGCGGGCGGTGGGTGAGCGAACTGTTCCCGGAACAGGCCAGGCATGTGGACGAACTCGCCTTTCTGATGGCCATGAGCAGCAAGACAAACGTTCACGGCCCCGGCACTTACATGATGAACAGCGGCATGCTTCTGCCCGGTTTCCCTTGCCTTGGAGCCTGGCTTTCCTATGGCCTTGGACGGCTCACGGACAACCTGCCCACATTCGTGGTTTTGCCAGATTCCAAAGGGCTTCCCTATAATCAGAACGGCTGCTTCAGCTCCGGCTATTTACCGGCCGTGCATCAGGGGACCATTATCAAGGCGTCTGCTGCCGAGCCTGTTCCCGACCTTTTTGCAAACTCGAAATACAAATACGCCAATCGGTCTGCGGACCATGATGGACTGGCCTTACTGGATCAGATGAACAGATCCAATGCAGAGCAAAACCCTGGAGATTCCCGGCTTAACGCACGAATTGCAGGCTATGAGCTTGCAGCCAGGATGCAAGTCTCTGCACCTGAAGCGTTTGACCTGAACCGGGAATCGGAATGGATTCGAAAAGCCTATGGTCTGAGCAATCCTGTGACGGAAGATTTCGGACGTCGATGCCTGGTGGCGCGTCGTCTGATCGAGCGTGGAACACGGTTTGTCCAGGTCTGGAGCGGCCCTCAGGGTGCGACCGGAAACTGGGACAATCACGGCAGCATTCCCAACGAGTTGCCTCCGATGACAGCCAGTGTCGATCAACCGATCGCAACCCTGCTGAGCGACTTGAAATCCCGGGGCCTTCTCGACGATACGCTGGTGGTCTGGACAACGGAATTTGGCCGAACTCCTTTCTCTCAAGGCAGTACGGGTCGTGATCACAACGGCGGTACTTTCGTGACATGGCTTGCCGGTGCCGGCATCAAGCCCGGCGTGGCCTATGGCCAGAGCGACGATTGGGGATACCAGACCGAGGCTGGAAGGACGTACTGTTATGATCTTCACGCCACGATTCTTCACCTGATGGGGATCAACCATGAACGGCTCACCTTTCGCCACGGTGGTCTCGATCGCCGGCTAACGGACGTACATGGCCATGTCGTGCAAGAGATACTTCTATAAGGACTTAAATAGAGTAGAATAGAGGCTTTCTGACGTTTAGGAGAACCACGGCAGTGAATTTAAGAATAAAAGTTTGCGTAAATTGAGAATAATGCTGGACGTCCGGCCCGGAAACGCATATTCTAGGTGTGTGAACTGGGAGTTTGATCAGAAACCAGTAGGACAAAACAATGTCGTCTGAAGGTGTGTCACAAAGTTCGGATCGTCCGTTGATGGATTTGGTGCGCCGGGCTGGCCCCATCTCTGTTGAGGATCTTGCCGAACGCATGGCAGTCACCCCGACGGCGATTCGGGTACGTCTTACGAGGTTGCTCGAAAGCAGCCTGATCGAGCGTGTTCAGGAATCAGTGGGGCGTGGCCGCCCAAGGTTTCTTTATCAGGCCAGTCCACTGGCTCAAAGAAAACTTGGCCAGAATTATGCCGATCTAGCCTTGGTCCTTTGGGATGAGGTGATGCACTCTGTCGGGGATCCGAAAATTCGCCGGGAGCTTTTTGCCCGCATCACGGATCGGTTGGCTGAGTCCTACAGTGGTCAGATGAGTGGCGAGGAATGGTCGTCCCGACTGGTTCAACTGGGTGGCCTTTTGCACCAGCGAGGGGTCGAGACAGAGGTCTCGGCTGATGAGGCCGGTCAAGCCATCCTGAAACAGCTATCATGCCCCTACTTTGAACTGGCGGAAGTGGATCGAGACATCTGCGCTCTCGAGCGTCGGATGTTCGAAAAGGTCGTTGGTCATGGTCTGACCCTGAGCCACTGCCGGCTTGATGGGGACCGATCGTGCGACTTCGAGGCCGACCATTCACACAATGAGCCATCCACCATGCTGGCCTGATACTAGAGCTTCATCTGAAACAAGATGAGCCAAAAAATACTGACAGATCCGTCGAATACCGTCCCCGTTTTGGGTCAAACATCTTGGCCCTGACTCTTTTCAGTGGAGTTCGTGAGAGTGAGCCGCAAATCGCTTCGCATTGAGAACCTGCACGTGTCCGTTGAGGGCAAGTCGATTCTTCGTGGTGTCAACCTGACAATTAACCAAGGCGAAACGCACGCCCTGATGGGCCCCAACGGCTCCGGAAAGAGCACGCTTTCATACGCCCTGATGGGTCACCCGAATTACGAAATTACGGAAGGAACAGCATTTCTGGGCGACGTCAACCTGCTCGAAATCGAGCCTGACGAACGCGCTAAAGCTGGTCTATTTCTGGCCTTCCAGTATCCGACCTCGATCCCCGGCGTGACCATGGCCAACTTCCTTCGCCATGCCGTGACGAATGTCCGGATGCCGGACCGTAAAGAGGGCGAAGACCTGATCTCCATGCGTGACTTCCGTAAGGAACTCAAGCAAAAGATGGACGAACTTGGCATGGACGGTGAGTTCGCCCGCCGATACCTCAACGAAGGTTTCTCGGGTGGTGAGAAAAAACGCGCTGAAGTCCTTCAGCTTGCGATGCTTCAGCCCGCCTTTGCGATCCTTGACGAAACCGATTCAGGCCTGGATATCGACGCTGTCCGCGTCGTCTCCGAAGGCGTGAACCGTGTTGCCAAGGCTCAGGGCACGGGCGTGCTGGTGATCACCCACTATCAACGGATCCTGAACTACATCCAGCCCCAGTTTGTACACATCCTGTACGGGGGCAAGATTGTCGAAAATGGTGGTCCTGAACTGGTCACCACGCTTGAGCGTGAAGGCTACGACTGGATCCGCGCCAAGTATCCAAATGAAGCACAGATAGAAGACGAACTCGAGTCTACGGTCTTAACGTCCTGAGACCGGGTCTGGAATTTAACTTCCGATTGCCACTCGGCTGAGGCTGAGTGGCCACCATACTTACAATACATTCCGCCAGTGATCTGAAATCAAGCACGTCTGTAAAGGGATACCATCATGTCAACTGACCTGAACGCACAAGTTGCCGGGATCAAAGACGATTACAAGTACGGCTTTCACGAGTCTGAAGCCCACTACAACTACAAGTCCGGCAAGGGCTTGAATCGCCGGACAGTCGAAGAAATCTCGGAGATGAAAAGCGAACCCAACTGGATGCGTGAATTTCGTCTCAAAGCTCTGGACGTGTTTTTTCAAAAGGCACTTCCACAATGGGGCGGGAATCTGAACGACCTCGACTTCCAGGACATCCACTACTTCGTGCGTGCCACGGATCGTCAGGGCAAGTCGTGGGACGACGTCCCAGCTGAAATCAAGCGTACATTCGACAAACTTGGTATCCCCGAAGCCGAACGCAAGTTCCTCGCCGGAGTCGGTGCCCAGTACGAATCTGAAGTCGTTTATCATAGTCTTCGTGAAGATCTGGCCGCCAAGGGCGTGATCTTTACCGACATGGACACCGCCCTTCGCGAACACACCGATCTGGTGAAGGAATACTTCGCCACGATCATTCCAGTGAACGACAATAAGTTCGCAGCCCTGAACTCAGCCGTATGGTCAGGCGGATCGTTCGTATACATCCCAGCGGGTGTCAAGGTTGACATTCCTCTGCAAGCCTATTTCCGGATCAATGCCGAGAACATGGGCCAGTTTGAACGAACTCTGATCATCGTCGAAGAAGGTGCCCAGGTTCACTATGTGGAAGGCTGTACCGCTCCGGTTTACACCTCGGAAAGCCTTCACTCGGCCGTGGTTGAGATTATCGTTAAAAAGGGTGGCCGATGCCGCTACACGACGATCCAGAACTGGGCGAACAATATCTATAACCTGGTGACCAAGCGGGCCGTGGCCCACGAAGACGCCTTGATGGAATGGGTTGACGGCAACCTCGGTTCCCGTTTGACCATGAAATATCCTGCCGTTTACATGGTTGGCAAGGGCGCCCGTGCCGAGATCCTCTCCATTGCCTTCGCCGGCAAGGGTCAGCACCAGGACGCCGGTGGCAAGGTGGTTCACGCAGCCCCTTACACCACGAGCCGGATCATCTCCAAGTCGATCTCCAAGAACGGTGGCCGTTCGAGCTATCGTGGACTGCTGAAAGTGGCTGACGGAGCTTATGGCTCGAAGTCAAACGTGGTCTGCGACGCCTTGATTCTCGATCCTCAAAGTCGTTCTGACACCTATCCTTACATCGAAGTTGATGAAGATGATGTCAAGATTGGTCACGAGGCATCGGTTTCGAAGATCGGTGAAGAGCAACTCTTCTACCTTCGCAGCCGTGGCCTGAGCGAGACGGAAGCCTCCACACTGATCGTCAATGGTTTCATTGAGCCGCTCGTCAAAGAGCTGCCGATGGAATATGCCGTGGAAATGAACAAATTGATTGAGCTTCAAATGGAAGGTTCCGTGGGCTAATCGCCCTCTTTCGAACACTTCCAGAATTGAGCCGGCCTGCCCCCCGATTTGAACGATATCAAAGTCTCGGGGGCTTTGGCCGAGCGATAAAAGCTGATCCCACATTTGAATCCGACACAGAACACAGCAGAATACAAGGCCTGTAAGACGATGAGCACAGCGGTGGCGACCCCCAAACCGAAAGTACTTTGGCCAGTCAATTTTGGCGAATTTCAAAAATCCGTCATAAGTGAACCTGAATGGCTGAAGGACGCTCGAAAAGCAGCTTTTGAGCAGTACGAGTCCACAGCCTGGCCCACGTCCAAGGACGAAGAATGGCGCAGAACAGACATCCGTTCGTTCAAGCTATCCGCCTTCGAACTGGTTCAACCCTCTACAGCACCAAGCCTTGACGACCTCAACGCCGTCGGTCCACTGCGTGATGCTCTGGCAGCTCACTACTGCACCGGCATCGTTCAGATTGCTGGTCAGACCACTCAGCCAGCCGACAGTTCCAAGCTCGGCCAAGTCACTTTGACCGACTTCCAGACGGCACTCGCCACCCATGGCGATATCATCAAAAAGCACCTCTTCCAGACCGTCAGCCCCAAAGGCGACGCATTGGCCGCGCTTCATGCCGCAATTTTTCGCGGTGGGATTGTGCTTTATGTGCCTAAAGGCGTGAAGCTGGAAGTGCCACTTTATGCACTTTCTGCACTCACATCCACACATCGGGTGGACACGTCACATACCCTGATCATTCTTGAAGACGACGCCGAAGCCACTCTGGTTCACGACCTGGCCACCACTGGCGACAGCAAGCCGGGCCTGCACCTGGGGTCTGTCGAAATCGTGGTCGGCAAAAATGCTCATCTGAAGTATGTCCGAATCCAGAACTGGGACGACCAGACCTGGCACTTCAGCCGCGAGCGAGCGGTGGTCGATGCCGGCGGTTCGATTCAGTGGACCATTGGCGGGCTTGGTTCAAGGCTTTCGAAAGTCAATCAGGAGACGGCTCTGGCCGGCCCCAAGGCTTCCGCACAGGTCAACGGCGTTATGTTCACCACAGGCAAGCAGCACTTGGCCTACTTCACACGTCAGGATCACCAGGCCCCAAATACCACCAGCGACCTGCTTTATAAGGGTGGCCTGAGCGGCAAGAGCCGGACGGTTTGGAAGGGCATGATTGCAGTCGAAAAAGACGCCCAGAAAACCGACGCCTATCAAAAGAACGATAGTCTGGTTCTTTCAAACGAAGCCCGTGCCGACTCGATTCCAGGCCTTGAGATTGAAGCCAACGACGTGCGCTGCACGCACGGAGCGACGGCCGGTCAAGTGGATCCGGAAATGGTTTTCTACTTCCAGGCCCGTGGAATTCCAGCCGAGACAGCGAAGCGGCTTGTGGTGGAAGGCTTTTTTGCGAACGTTTACGACCGGATCAGTGTCGAGCCAGTCCGCGAATCACTTCGTGCCGCTGTGGCGAAAAAACTTGCCATCGGAAAGTCTTGACCTGATACAATTTTCATCGCCTGAAAAAGCGACGTATCGATCCGCTTTTGATACACATCGAGGAGTTTCCTGAGAGATGTCCGCCCAGAATTATTCCGATCCAAGCGTGTTGGTCAGTGCCGAGTGGGTTCATGAGCATCTGAACGACCCTTCTGTGAAAGTGGTCGAATCGAGCGGTGATGCACTGCTCTATCCGATGGCTCACATTCCTGGTGCCGTGAAAATTGACTGGCACAACGACCTTCAGGATCAAACTGTTCGCGACTATATCGCCAACGATGTTTTTGAAAACCTCTGCCAGAAGAATGGTATTTCAAACGACACCACCCTTGTTTTCTATGGAGACGACAACAATTGGTGGGCCTGTTATGCCTTCTGGGCCTTCAAGCTCAAGGGTCATAAAAACTGCAAGATTCTGAACGGTGGTCGCAAATACTGGGTGGAATCTGCCAAGCTCCCGACCACTCCTGAAGTTCCATCCTATCCAGCAACGTCCTACAAAGTCCCTGCTGACCTCGACTGGCGCGAACTTCGAGTATTCCGTGAAGGCGTTCTCGAACACGTCAAGGGGAGCCTGCCGTTGGTTGATGTTCGAAGCCCGAAAGAATATTCCGGCGAACGCACCCACATGGAAGGCTATCCCGAAGAAGGCGTACTCCGTGGTGGACACATCCCGGGCGCTCTCAGTTGCCCATGGAGCCGCGCCGTCGGCGACGATGGCCGTTTCAAGACCGCCGAAGAACTCCGGGCCATTTATGAGCAGGAACTTCACCTCAAGCCAACCGACGACGTGGTGGCCTACTGCCGAATCGGCGAACGCTCCAGCTTGACCTGGTTTGTCCTGAAGTATCTTCTCGGCTACCAGAAAGTACGCAACTACGACGGCTCGTGGACCGAGTGGGGCAACGTGGTCGGTGTGCCGATTGTCAAAGGCGCTTTGCCCTGATTCATCAGCCTGATCCGCAGTCTACCCAATTGTCAGGGCGATTCCTCAATCGCCCTTTTTTATCAACTCATCAGAACTCACAAAAGACACCCTGATGCCGACCATCAAACTCACGGAACTTGTGGAAGAGTTGGCCGATTGCGACCCCAAGGAACGCATCGAAATGCTGCTCGACTACGCCCGATCCCTACCGGCCCTGCCCGAGCGTTTCGCCGACCTTCGAGGCCCGGAAAATCGGGTTGAGGAATGCCAGTCGCCTATCTTCCTGTTTGCTGAAAAATCACCGGAAGGCGTGAACTGGTTCGCCGACGTTCCTCTGGAAGCGCCCACCGTTCGCGGTTTTGTCTCACTCTTGTGGGAAGGCACCCAAGGTGCTTCTGTAGAGCAACTTACAAGCCTTTCCTACGACGTGATCGGCCAGGCGGGCCTCAAAGAAATTCTCGGCATGCAGCGTATGAATGGCTTGGTCGGCGTGCTTCGCCGCCTGAAAAAGGTCGTCACCGAAACGGCAGCCTCCTGACACTTCCACATCAAACACTTCAGCTCATCTACCAGCACCATTAAATAGGGACCGATCATAACATGGCGATTGCATATCATACCGTGGCCCAGTTGTCGGAATTGCCTGAAGGCGGCAATTTGTTTGTCGAAGTGGACGACCAGCCGGTGGCCCTGTTTCGCGTTGAAGGCCAGGTCTTTGCCATCGACGATGTCTGCACCCACGACGGTGGCCCACTTGCGGATGGGAAACTGATAGGCCATGAAATCGAATGCGACCGTCACGGCGCCCGCTTCGATATCCGCACAGGTTCCGTCATTTGCATGCCGGCTGTGGAAGGCGTTCGAGCCCACCATGTGAAGGTGGAAGGCGAGTCGATCATGGTCGCCATCAACGATTCCGGCGACTTGCCCAAAGAGGCTCCAAAAGCTCCTCTGGCAGCCGCCTCGTCACACACCGCCCCAGTCACATCAAGTGCGGCAGCCCCTGAAACCGCCATTCCAGTAGCGGAATTAAATTTCGATCAAGAAACTATTGTCAACGCTTTAAAGACAGTGATTGACCCGGAACTGAACGTCAATATCGTCGACCTCGGCCTGATCTATACGGTTCAGACACGCGGTTCGGAAGTGGATGTGGAAATGACACTGACCACACCAGCCTGCCCAGCCGGCCCTGAGATCCTCAGGAACAGCGTCAAGGCTGTGGAGAAGGTTGAAGGCGTCACAAAGGCCAATGTCAAGCTGGTCATGAATCCACCCTGGTCGCCTGCCAGAATGACCGACGATGCCCGCGATATCCTCGGCATTTTCTGAGCAGTTTTCAATGCAAATCAAACCGGCCTGAACAAGGCCGGTTTTTTATTTATAATTGTATTCCTGATTTTATAATCCATGCCTTAAGTATGGCTGAAACGCTCGGCGCGTGAGTAATTTCTGATGACATCGCTTTTTTCATGACCTCTTCAAATGGGATTTCCACATGCCTGATAATTTCCGATGCATCCAGGTTCGTTTCAGTCGTGGAAAGATCCTCAGCCAGCCAAAGGCTTGTAGGTGATAATGCAATCGCCGTAAATGGATCCACCACTCCAAGATCCGTCCATTTGCCTGCAATCAGGCCCAGTTCTTCAGCCAATTCCCGCTGAGCTGTCTCAAACGCACCTTCGCCAGGTTCGATTCCTCCTGAAACGCATTCCACCGTCACCTTCCCGACTGCATAATGAAATTCTTCCGTTAAATGACAAACCCCGTTCTCATCAAGAGCCAGCACGCACACGCCCGGCTTCATATGTGAAACACTATAAGTTCCAGGCGATCCATCAGGTCTGACCACCGTATCTCGTGTCACTTTCAGCCACGGATCCTGATAAACAACCGCCCTGCCCTGAATCACCCAGGGGCCATATTTTTTGGGATATTGACTGGATTCGTCACTCATGATCAATACTTTTCATTGTCAAGAAATCAAGAGCTCTGAAATGACCGATGACTGGCTGAAAAAGTCCGGTCATCGGCGACATTTCTTGTAGAAAATCTATCTCAAGCCTGATTTTTAGAACCTGTCAGTCCGACAGGTTTGAATCAAATACACGAACTTTGGCCCAAAGGGCTTTGTTTTCGTCGATAAATTTCTGGTGACGGGGCGCGTCCTGATATTTATCATGAGCCGCCTTATTCTTGAATACAATGTGCAGAGCCACATCATAATCGAGGTCATTTACATCGCGTTTAAATTCTTCGGCGCGGATACCGGCAGAAAAATAGACAATACCATCATGGCCGTTGAGATATTTTTTGCAGCCGGCCAGCAAAGCATCGCGGGTGGCAGGTGTCCGGTCTTTCAAGGTGAAGAAAACCATGTGAGCCAGCGCGGGCTCTTCAGCCTTGGCCTGTGTACAGGCCATGGTGTTTGCGGAAAGAGTCAATACCATCAAAAGCATCATTCGGCGAATCATTGCAATCCGTTCTCCCTATGTAGTTCTTATGAAGCTGTTTTGGGCGGTGTCAAACCTCGAAGTTCCGATAGGAAATCCCGATCATCTCACCAACCACATCACCACAATGCCGATTTCCTAACCCTTGGTCAAGTATTTTGATCCAACACTTTACGAAATCTTTAGCTGTCCGCTATATTAGAGACGGTTCCAAGGTGTGGAACTTCCGAACCCAGACCACTTCCTTACATCAATCATCCAAATCAGGATTGAAAAAAGACCATGTTGATCCGTCGCAAATTTGTCCAATCGATCGCCTGGGCTTTCTCCCTGGCCCCAGCAATTTCGCTTGTCAAGGCTGATGAAGCTGCTGACGACCTCAAGAAACTCCAAGGCAAATGGACCAGTACGTCCCAAGAACCAGACGATTCGAGCTGGACCTTCACAGGCGATAAACTGATTCTCAAGGCACCAGGCCGCAGCTATACAATTGTGGTAAAACTTGACCCCTCGACAAAGCCACACAAGTCGATGGACATGAACACCACAGGCGATTCGGACAACGCCAAGAATTTCAAAGGCAAAGCCATTTACCGATTCGTTGGCGACGACAAAGTCTCAATCTGCTTTGGGATTAACGACCGGCCTACCGAATTCAAGCCAAAAGAAGACTTTACGGCTTTTGTCTTCGGCCTCACACGGAAGAAATAATTCCATTTCTCCTAAAGAGTGATTTCAATGGGATGAGTCTTGGAAACAGGATTCATCCTGACACTTTAATCGAGATAGTGCGAAAAAATTTGGTTATGAAATGGCTTGCTGCCGATTACAATTCCTCATTCATATCACATAGACCTGCGAATAAAGGGCTTTTGCGCTCATGTGTCAGCAGCCATCGCTTACGATACAAACCACCTGCAAAGCCTGTCAATGATCCATTTGAGCCAATCACCCGATGGCATGGAACGATGATCAATAAAGGGTTTCTCGATAATGCCATCCCTACGGCTCTCGAAGCTCCCTGCTTATTCACCTTTCGTGCCATGGCTTCATAAGTCGCTGTATGGCCACAAACGATACTGGCCAACGCAGCCCTGATTTCCGTTTGAAAATTGGTCGGCGATGGTACCAAAGGCAAATGAAATTCTGTTTCTGGATTCTCAAAATACGCAGAGACCTGGCGGACGGATTCCGTCAGATGCTCTGGGATATCAGGATTTGCACCCACTACGAGATCATCGTTGAATTCCAGTTTCGTAATAAACTGGTCATCAGCTGAAATGACGATTCTGCCGATGACCGTTTGCAACGAACTCTGAAAGACTTCAGAACTCATGGCTTGACAGGCGTTGCGGGCTTACTGACAGGCACAAGCCAGACCTCGGCCACCTGACAGGCCCGGCCATTACCACCGACACCGGGGTCTCGATTGAATTTCAATTCCAGTTTACCATCCGCTGTCAATTCCTTGGGCAATGCAAATTCAAGAGTTTTATGAGGGTTTGGCTTCATCATCGGAGGATGAATCATCCGCCCATCGGCAACAAGCTGAATTTTGATCCGGAAATTATCGCCAGCGTATGTGACTTTGAGCTTGTATTCCTGATCCTTGTTGAGCTCGTTGTATTTCATGACAATGGGATGGTCATACATGGTCTGAGCATATCGGCACCATGCTATCGGCGCTTCAAGCCGATACTCAAAGCCATTGAACACCGAGTGACGCACTTCCGGATCATCTGCAAAGCTCTTTTCAAGAACTAGATGCGGTTGGCGTGCAGGATCGCCCAGATCATCATAAAACCCTCCAGGGCCAGGATTGGTTCGGTTCAGAAGCGTTGAAATCGCTTCCAGTCGTTCCTGATCTGTCTTTAATCCCTGAATGCCCTGCAATTGCGGCACCAGCCAGGGGCGGTCGTTCAGTGGAACATCGATACGATCCTGACTTGTCCCACGGCCCGGCATCCCATGATATTTAACCGTAGCAAGTTGCATTTTAGCGGTCTGGAACAAGCTGTCGGCCAGTTCGTTCACGCGATTACGCAATTCTGGGGCCACCATTTCGGTGTCACTGGTCTGCAATCTGGCAATCGCTTTCACCAGATAGGAATTGGTTTTATTCATCGTGGCTTGACGTAACAAGGCTTCAGCCTCTTGCTGGCGGGCTGTTTCAGATATCAGTTTATGCCTGAGCCATGCGTCGTAATAGGCTCGATAAAGTGGTTGCTGAAACCTCCAGTTTCTCAAAACGGCAGGTGCAGCCGCCTTTTCCATGGATTGAAATTGCTGTAGGGTGGTTTCAACTCCCGTGTTGGCAATCAGGGGGCCTCGCCAGTTGTTTTCAAGCTGAATCAAGGCTTCAGCGAATCCATCCTGATATTCCGGTCCGATAAAAAACTTCGAGTAATCTCTTAAAATGGAACGCACGGTTGCGTCTGGATCCCAGGCCAGACCGCTCCAGATGATTTTATTGACATCGTCGTGGCAGCCTTCCGAATAGGAAATGAAGCCGATGGTATAAGGTTGATATGACTTGAAAATAGCCGCCTGATCATAAGGACGAGGATTAATCGCCTCGCGGCCCTGTGTCAGAGCAAATGCAAAGTCCCAATTCGTGACAGGATGCTGGCAACTGAGGTTGTGGGTTATATCCGGATATCCGCGAATCGGATATTTCGCAGGAATCAATTCTCTCAAAGTCTTGAGCTCGATCAGCTT
>Ga0208720_1000276_pt1 | contig 13759 bp, 8 predicted proteins | sample LakMenEpi20Apr10_FD_150716 | JGI IMG/M metagenome (GOLD analysis project Ga0208720, IMG submission 150716) | Freshwater microbial communities from Lake Mendota, WI - 20APR2010 deep hole epilimnion (SPAdes) | ecosystem: Environmental > Aquatic > Freshwater > Lake > Epilimnion/Euphotic zone ...
CGAAATCGCTGCGGTCAATGTGGTCTTACCATGGTCAATATGACCCATGGTTCCGATGTTCACGTGTGGCTTATTACGCTCAAACTTTGCTTTGCTCATGACTGATTCCGTTTCGGTGTTGGTGTTGGTGGGTTGTCAATGTTCTATGAAGAAGGTCTTTGGCTATTCGCCGCGGACACGCTTCACGATCTCGGTTGCGATTACCTCAGGTACCTGCTGGTACGAGTGGAACTGCATCGTGTAGGTGGCACGCCCCTGGGTGCGTGACCGAAGGTCTGTACTGTATCCAAACATCTCGGAAAGCGGAACCTGCGAACGCACCACTTGGGTGTTTCCGCGGGCTTCCATGCCTTCGATACGTCCGCGACGGCTGCTGAGGTCTCCCATAACATCGCCCATGTACTCGTCTGGAGTAACGACTTCGACGCCCATGATGGGTTCGAGGAGGACGGGGCGAGCTGCTTCAGCGGCTTTCTTGAAGGCCATTTGACCGGCAATCTTGAAGGCCATTTCGCTTGAGTCAACGTCGTGGTACTGGCCGTCCATCAAGCTGACGCGAACGTCCACTGTGGGGTAACCGGCAAGAACACCGTTGTCGAGGGCTGCCTGGATTCCTTGGTTGGTTGGCTGGATGTATTCACGAGGAATACGGCCACCAGTGACCTTGTCAACAAATTCGTATCCGCTTCCAGGACCAGTTGGCTCGACAGTGATCTTTACAACTGCGAACTGACCAGAACCACCGGACTGCTTGATGTGGCGATACTCAACAGACTCGACGGTCTTTGTAATTGTTTCACGGTACGCAACTTGTGGCTTACCAACAGTTGCGTCAACGTTGAATTCACGCTGCATACGGTCAACAAGGATTTCAAGGTGAAGCTCACCCATTCCTGAAATAACTGTCTGGTTTGTTTCTTCGTCTGTACGAACGCGGAACGTTGGGTCTTCGTCTGACAATGACTTCAAAGCCTTACCAAGTTTGTCTTGGTCGTCCTTGGTCTTTGGCTCGATAGCAACGTGGATAACTGGCTCTGGGAATTCCATGCGCTCAAGAATGATGAGGTTGTTGCGGTCGCACAGAGTGTCACCAGTTGTGGTTTCTTTGAAACCAAGTCCGGCAACGATGTCTCCAGCCATTGCAACATCAAGGTCTTCACGCTGGTTTGCGTGCATCAACAAAATTCGACCAAGGCGCTCTTTGCGCTCTTTGGTGCTGTTGTACACCTCGTCACCTTTATTGATAGTGCCTGAGTACACACGGAAGTATGTGAGCTTGCCGAATGGGTCAGCAACGATCTTGAATGCGAGTGCAGCGAATGGGCCGTTCTCGTCTGCAGGACGTGTGAGTTCTTCGTCGCCCTTTGCATTGGTGCCTGTAGCAGCCTGAATATCAAGCGGGCTTGGCAAGAAGTCGATAACAGCGTCAAGCATTGGCTGAACGCCTTTGTTCTTGAAAGCTGAACCACAAAGAATTGGTACGAAGTCGAATGCAAGAGTTCCGGCACGCAGTGCCTTCTTGATATCTGCTTGAGAGATCTCTTCGTTGGCGAGATACTTTTCCATGAACTCGTCATCAGAACCGGCAATAACTTCAAGAAGTTCTGCACGGTATTGATTTGCTTCATCGATTTGATCTGCAGGAATATCTACTTCGTCCCACTTGGCGCCGAGTTCTTCGTCTTGCCAAATGAGTGCTTTCATCTTCACGATGTCAATAAGACCAATGAATGGCTTGTTTGATTCTGGACCACCAGCACCGACTGGAATTTGAATGACTGCAGGAACTGCTTGAAGGCGTTCCTTCACCATGTCAACTGTGCGGTAGAAGTTTGCACCAATACGGTCCATCTTGTTGATGAAGCACATACGAGGGACTTTGTACTTGTTGGCCTGACGCCACACTGTTTCTGTTTGTGGCTCAACACCAGCAACAGAGTCGAAAACGGTGACAGCACCGTCAAGAACGCGCAGTGAACGCTCTACTTCAATGGTGAAGTCAACGTGGCCAGGCGTGTCAATGATGTTGATGCGGTGGTCTTCCCAGATACAAGTGGTTGCAGCAGATGTGATTGTGATACCACGCTCTTGCTCTTGCGCCATGTGGTCCATGGTTGCTGCACCGTCGTGCACTTCACCAATCTTGTAGCTCTTGCCGGTGTAGAAAAGAATGCGCTCTGTAGTTGTTGTTTTACCAGCATCGATGTGGGCCATGATGCCGATGTTGCGAGTGCGGTCGAGTGGATATGCACGCTTGGCCATTTGAGTTCACCTTGTTCTTGCGGGGGTCAGTAGGGATAAAGAGTTATTGAATAAGGGAGCGCACCTCAGTGAAACTGGCGGTGCGCTCTTGTGATTAATCGGTTGTGGGGGTGCGTAACTACCAGCGGTAGTGCGCGAAGGCCTTGTTCGACTCGGCCATCTTTTGCATGTCGTCACGCTTTTTCATAGCGGCGCCAAGACCATTAGCTGCGTCCATCAATTCGTTCGCGAGGCACTCAGACATGGTCTTTTCGCGACGTGAACGTGAGTAATCAACGATCCAACGGATTGCAAGTGTTGAAGCTCGGCGAGGCTTTACTTCAACAGGAACTTGGTAAGTAGCTCCACCAACACGGCGGCTACGAACCTCAAGTGGTGGCTTTACATTTTCGATTGCGCGCTTCACTGTTGAGAGCGGCTCTTCTGAAGTCTTCTTCTCGATGAGAAGCATTGCGTCGTACACAATCTTTTCAGCGATGCTCTTCTTGCCGTGCAACATCACCTTGTTGGTGAGCTGTGTTACGACAAGCGAACGGTAGATGGGATCGGCGACGAGATCGCGACGTTGTGCGGGGCCCTTACGTGGCATGACGGTTCCTTTTTACTTCTCGCGCTTTGCGCCGTAGCGGCTGCGTGATTGCTTGCGATTTTTTACACCGGCAGCATCGAGTGCGCCGCGAATGATTTTGTAACGAACACCTGGAAGGTCGCGAACACGACCACCACGCACAAGCACGATGCTGTGCTCTTGCAAGTTGTGACCCTCGCCTGGAATGTACGCGGTGATTTCAACGCCACTTGTAAGACGAACACGAGCCACCTTACGAAGAGCCGAGTTCGGCTTCTTTGGAGTGGTGGTGAAAACGCGGGTGCACACACCACGACGCTGAGGTGAACCCTTAAGCGCTGGTGTCTTTGTCTTTGTTGTTTTCGTGCTGCGACCCTGACGGATCAACTGCTGAATTGTGGGCACGGATCTACCTCTTGCTAGAAAAATTGAGTTGGTGACCGACGATCAGAACGCAATTGTTCTGAGCCGCCGCAAGGCCATCAAGACCTTGTAAGGCTAGGGGCGTATGTTCCCCAGTGGCAACCCGCCACTGGTTCACACTGCCGACGATTCTGGGGGCTCTTGCTCGGACGAAACCGAGTCAGAAGGGGCATCCCCTGCTGGCTCTGGCTCAACCTCTGCAACGACTTCAGCTACTTCGACCACATCTGGAGTCTGGGCAGCAATGCTGTCAAGGATTGCGTCTTCGACGGCAAGGTCCTCAAAAGCATCTTCTTCCGCGACAAATGTGCCCTGGAGACCTGCCAAGTACGCAGCTGGATCAGCTTCGTCGCTTGAGAAGTATTCCATTGGCTGGTAGTCAGGTGCATCAACATCGAAGAAGCGGTAACGCTCCATGCCTGTTCCAGCTGGAATGAGCTTGCCGATGATGATGTTTTCCTTCAGACCAATGAGGCTGTCGGCGCGACCGTCGATAGCAGCTTCAGTAAGAACGCGAGTTGTTTCCTGGAATGATGCTGCTGACAACCAAGAATCAGTTGCAAGCGAAGCTTTGGTGATTCCCATGATTTCAGGGCGACCTTCTGCTGGGCGCTTTCCTGCTTCCACCATGGCGCGGTTTGTGTCGCGGAATCGCTTCGCATCAACACGCTCGCCAGGAAGGAAACCGGTGTCGCCAGTTTCTTGAACACCAACACGACGAGTCATCTGACGAACAATAAGTTCGATGTGCTTATCGTGAATTGCTACACCTTGGTCGCGATACACCTTCTGTACTTCTTCAACGAGGTACTGCTGCGTGTTACGAATTCCGAGGATCTCCATGATTTCTTTTGGATCCCATGGACCATCAGTTACAGGCTGACCAGCTTCAATGTTCTGACCATCTTTAACTTTTGGACGACTTCCTGATGGAAGAAGAATGAGGTGCTCTTCACCCTTGTCATCGATGACATTGATGGGGATTCCCTTTCCTTCATCTTCACCGATACGAATAACACCAGTTGCTTTTGCAAGACGTGCTGAACCCTTTGGAGTACGTGACTCGAACAATTCAACAACGCGTGGCAAACCACCGGCGATGTCTTTACCTGCAACACCACCAGTGTGGAAGGTACGCATGGTGAGCTGTGTTCCTGGCTCGCCGATGGACTGTGCAGCAATAACGCCAACAGCCTCACCAAGTTCAATGGACTTTCCAGTTGCAAGTGAACGGCCGTAGCAGAGTGCGCAAACACCAAGTACTGCGTCACATGACACAACAGAACGCACCTGAACGCGATCGAATGATGGGTCAGTACGCAACTGCTCCATTTCGATGTCGCCAACGATTGTGTTCTTTGGAATGACAGAGCCATCGCTGAGAGTCACATCGTTTAGCAGTGAACGGCCGAACAACTTTGTTTCGAGGTAACCACGAACTGTGCCGGCATCAACCTTTACATTCTCAACCCAAAGGCCAAGACGTGTGCCACAGTCATCTTCACGAACGATGAGTTCCTGTGCAACGTCGACGAGACGACGTGTGAGGTAACCAGAGTCAGCAGTACGAAGTGCGGTGTCTACAAGACCTTTACGTGCACCTGGAGTAGCAATGAAGTACTCAAGTGTTTCAAGACCTTCACGGAAGTTGCTCTTGATAGGACGAGGAATCATGTCACCACGAGGGTTCGATACGAGTCCGCGCATACCCGCGATCTGACGCATCTGGGTCATGTTTCCACGAGCACCAGAACCGACCATGATGTCGATTGGGTTGAACAAGTCAGCTTTGAATTCTTCAACCATTGCTGCCTGAACTTCTGCAGTTGCATCGGTCCAGATTGTTACTTCCTGTTGACGACGCTCACCATCAGTGATGATTCCGCGACGGAACTGGTTTTCAACCTTGTCTGCTTGCTTTTCGTAATCATCAAGAATTTTGCGCTTCGACTTAGGAGTTTTTACGTCCTCAATAGAAACGGTAAGACCGGACTGCGATGCGTAGCGATAGCAGATTGCCTTCATTGAGTCGAGAGTGTCAGCGATGATTGACTTGTCGTAATGATCTGACAAGCGCTCAACAATGACGCCCATCTCTGACTTCTTAATGGTGAAATCGATGTGACCGAATCGGGCTGGATAATCAGCAGGAAGAGTCTCTTCGAACAACAAGCGTCCAGGAGTGGTTGTAAATGCAACACGCTTGCCGTTTTCATCACGGTCATACATGTTGATGATTGCGTGAAGGTCGATCGACTTTTCATCGAGCGCACGGAATACTTCCCAGCGACGACCGAAGGAACGACCTTCACCCTTCACACCAACGCGTGATTCAGTGAGGTAGTACCCACCAATAATCAGGTCTTGTGATGGCGTAACGATTGGACGACCAGATGCTGGTGACAAAATGTTGTTGGCTGACAACATAAGAACACGAGCTTCAGCCTGTGCTTCTGTTGACAGTGGCAAGTGGATAGCCATCTGGTCACCGTCGAAGTCAGCGTTGAATGCTGTACATACGAGTGGGTGAATTTGAAGGGCTTTACCTTCAACCAAGATTGGCTCGAATGCCTGAATTCCGAGACGGTGCAATGTAGGAGCACGGTTCAACATAACTGGGTGCTCTTTGATGACGTCTTCAAGAACGTCCCACACTTGCGGACGACGACGCTCGACCATGCGCTTTGCGCTCTTGATGTTCTGTGCCAATTCAAGATCGACAAGGCGCTTCATAACGAATGGCTTGAACAATTCAAGGCCCATCAGTTTTGGAATACCGCACTGGTGCAAACGCAATGTAGGACCAGCAACAATTACTGAACGACCTGAGTAGTCAACACGCTTACCGAGCAAGTTCTGACGGAAACGTCCTTGCTTACCCTTCAACATGTCTGACAATGACTTCAGTGGGCGGTTACCTGGGCCAGTGACTGGACGACCACGACGACCATTGTCGAACAATGCGTCAACTGCTTCTTGCAGCATGCGCTTTTCGTTGTTGACGATAATTTCAGGTGCACCAAGATCGAGGAGACGACGCAAACGGTTGTTGCGGTTAATCACACGGCGGTACAAGTCGTTGAGGTCTGACGTAGCAAAACGTCCACCTTCCAACTGAACCATCGGACGAAGGTCTGGAGGGATAACAGGAACAACATCGAGAATCATTGCCTTCGGGCTGTTGACCCGACGACCTGATTCATCACGCTGGTTGAACGATGCAACGATCTTGAGGCGCTTGATTGCCTTCTGCTTGCGCTGTGCAGACAGTGGCTTACCCTTAAGACCATTTTCAATGGCATCGCGAATCTTGATTTCTTCAGAATCGAAGTCGATGGAGTCGATAAGCATCTTGATTGCATCTGCACCAGTTCCACCGGTGAAGTAATCCTGATAACGATCTTTGATTTCACGCCACAGCGCTTCGTCTTCGATGATTTTGCGAGGGTGCAATGAAGCGAATTCATCCCATGCGCGCTTAACGAGATCCATTTCGTTGTCGAAGCGATCACGAAGTGACTGCTCTTCTTTGTCCATGATCTTCTGACGAGCTTTGATGTCTGACTCTTTCGCGCCATCCTTCTCCATCGCCTTCAATTCAGCCTCTTGCTCTTTGAGCTTGGCCTTCATTGACTTCTCGCGGTCTTTGGTAATCGCTTCACACTCTTCGAGGTAATCCTCTTCGAGCTGCTTGTGATCAGCATGACGCTTGTCATCATCAACAGTTGAAACTAGGTACGCAGCGAAGTAAATAACCTTTTCGAGTTGCTTTGCCTTCAACTCTTCTTTGGGCTCGAGGCCACCGAGAAGATAGGCAAGCCATGAACGGGTACCGCGGAGGTACCAAATGTGCACAACTGGTGCAGCAAGTTCGATGTGGCCCATGCGCTCACGACGCACTTTTGAACGTGTGACTTCAACGCCACAACGCTCACAGATGATTCCCTTAAAGCGAACACGCTTGTACTTACCGCAGTAGCACTCCCAGTCACGAGTAGGTCCGAAGATCTTTTCGCAAAAGAGTCCGTCCTTTTCAGGACGCAGTGTGCGGTAGTTAATGGTTTCAGGCTTTTTTACTTCGCCTTTAGACCACAAGCGGATTTGTTCTGCAGTTGCCAGCCCAATACGGAGCTGGTCGAACATATTTACGTCGAGCATGGGAGTGTCTTTTCCTTCGAGTCAGTGGATCAGTAGGCGCGCGCCGGGCGGCGGTCACGGTCGTCATCATCAGAGCCACGCTCTGGACGACTGATGTCAATTCCGAGTTCTTCCGCAGTGCGGTAGATCTCATCATCAAATTCGTGCATTTCTATTTCCTTGCCAGCAGTGTCGAGAACTTCGACGTTGAGGCACAAAGACTGCATTTCCTTCATGAGTACCTTGAAGGACTCGGGAATGCCAGGCTCAGGAATGTTGTCACCTTTGACGATCGCTTCATAGACCTTGACGCGACCAAGCACGTCGTCGGACTTAATGGTGAGAAGTTCTTGCAAGCAGTACGCGGCGCCATAGGCCTCGAGTGCCCACACTTCCATTTCTCCGAAGCGCTGGCCACCAAACTGTGCCTTACCACCAAGCGGTTGCTGTGTGATCATGCTGTATGGGCCAGTGGAACGGGCATGGATCTTGTCGTCGACAAGGTGATGCAGTTTCAAGATGTACATGTAGCCAACGGTGACGTCGTTGTCATAGATCTCACCGGTACGGCCGTTGCGCAATTGCGTTTTGCCGTTGCTCTTGATGAGCTTGGCTGGCTTTCCTGATTCGTCGAGCTTGCCATCGGCACGGTCGGCGTTCAGGTGATCAGTAAAGATTTTTTGAATTGTCGGATGTTCTCCGGCTTTATCATCTTCGTCCCACTGAGCACCATCGAAAATTGGTGTTGCAATGAACGTTGCAGGATCTGTTGCTGAACGAGTCTTGTTTTCAGTTCCAAGGCGAGGGTTCTCACCAATGGTGTTTCCGGTCTTTGGATCGGTCCAACCCCAACGTGCTGCGTAACCAAGATGCGCTTCAAGCACCTGACCTACGTTCATTCGGCTTGGAACACCAAGTGGGTTCAAGATGATGTCAACAGATGTTCCGTCATCGAGGTACGGCATGTCTTCAACTGGAAGGATCTTTGAAATAACACCCTTGTTACCGTGACGTCCAGCGAGTTTGTCACCGACAGAGATTTTACGCTTCTGTGCAACGAACACTTGAACAAGTTGGTTCACGCCTGGTGGAAGTTCATCGCCGCGTTCCCGAGAGAACACCTTGACGTCAATAACTTTCCCGCCCTCACCGTGAGGAACTTTGAGTGATGTGTCGCGAACTTCGCGAGCCTTCTCACCAAAGATTGCGCGCAACAAGCGCTCTTCTGGTGTGAGTTCTGTTTCACCCTTAGGAGTAACTTTTCCGACAAGAACATCGCCAGGGCTGACTTCAGCACCAATGCGAATGATTCCTTCGTCGTCAAGGTCGCGAACAATTTCGTCTGACAAGTTTGGAATGTCGCGAGAAATTTCTTCAGGTCCGAGCTTTGTGTCACGAGCATCAACTTCATAGTTGTGAATATGGATTGATGTAAGAACATCGTCACGAACGATGCGCTCGCTAAGGATGATGGCGTCCTCGAAGTTGTAGCCCTCCCATGGCATAAGTGCCACGAGCAAGTTTTTACCGAGTGCAAGTTCACCGTCGTCAGTTGATGGACCATCTGCAAGCAGTTGGCCCTTCACAACTTTTTGACCTTCAGTAACACGGATGATTTGGTTGATGCAGGTGTCTTGGTTCGAGCGGTTGAACTTCATCAACTTGTGCTCGGTGCCCTTGCTATTTCCTGCGTACTTAACGACAATCATTTCGCCTGAGACTTCGGTGACTTCACCATCATCTACGGCAAGGATGACGTCTGCGCCGTCATGAGCTGCACGCTTTTCAATTCCGGTACCTACGTACGGTGCTTCTGAACGTACCAATGGCACGGCCTGGCGCTGCATGTTTGCACCCATCAAGGCACGGTTTGCGTCGTCATGTTCAAGGAAAGGAATAAGAGCTGTAGCAACAGAAACGATCTGCTTTGGTGAAACGTCGATGAAGTCAACCTCATCTGGTGTTACAGACACGATGTCAGTGGTGGCACCAAAGAAGCTTTCTGCTTCAAGCATCTTGCGCAAGTCATCAAGGCTTGCTGCTTGTGGTGAACGACGACAGAGAACGCGCGTGCCTTTGAAGGAACCATCTTTTTCAATTGGCGTATTCGCCTGAGCAACGGTGTACTTCTCTTCTTCGTCAGCAGCCATGTACTGGATTTCTTTTGTGACTTTTCCGTTGCGCACGCGCAGGTACGGAGTCTCAATGAAACCAAACTGGTTGATGCGTGCATATGAAGACAACGCACCGATAAGACCAATGTTCGGACCTTCTGGTGTTTCAATCGGACACATACGACCATAGTGAGAGAAGTGGACGTCTCGAACTTCGAAGCCAGCGCGCTCGCGTGACAAACCACCAGGTCCGAGCGCTGACAAGCGACGGCGGTGAGTAAGACCCGACAACGGGTTGACTTGGTCCATGAACTGCGACAACTGAGAAGTTCCGAAGAACTCTTTGATTGAAGCAACAACTGGACGAATGTTGATAAGAGTTTGTGGCGTAATGGCTTCAACGTCTTGCGTTGTCATGCGCTCGCGAACGACGCGCTCCATACGTGACAGACCAATACGAACTTGGTTCTGAATGAGTTCACCAACTGAACGAACACGACGGTTTGCAAAGTGGTCCTGGTCGTCAAGACGGTAGCCAGGCTCTTGCTTTACAAGGTGCAACATGTATGACACTGCTGCCAACACTTCACACTTTGTAAGAACTTCAGTCTCGTCTGTTGGAAGGTCAAGCTGGTCTGGTGTGAGACCAAACATGCTGGTGAGTTTTGCAACTTCATCGCCCAACTTACGGTTGATCTTGTAACGGCCAACGCGGCTGAGGTCATAGCGACGATTTTCAAAGAATGCACCTTCGAAGTACACGCGTGCTGATTCAGCAGTCGCTGGCTCGCCTGGGCGTGCGCGCTTGTAAATTTCAAGCAATGCTTCTTCGCGGGTTGGCGCGATGTGGCGCTCTTTTTCCCACTGTCCTTCAAGGAAATCGAAGTACTGAACGAAACGATCGAGGAATCCAGGTGCGCCTGCTTCGTCGTATCCGAGTGCGCGCAACAAAGTAAAGATTCCCATGCGGCGCTTACGTGCAACACGTGTACCTGCTGTTACGTCTTTACCTGGCTTGTGCTCAACGTCGAATTCCAACCACTCACCGCGGTATGGGTGAACAGTTCCCTTGACAAGCTGATGCTTTGACAAGTTACGAAGGCGGTAACGCTCTCCTGGTTCGAAAATAACTCCGGGGCTACGGACAAGCTGCGAAACAACGACGCGCTCGGTTCCGTTGATGATGAACGTTCCCTTGTTGGTCATCTTCGGGAAATCTCCCATGAAGACAACTTGTTCCTTGATTTCACCTGTTGTGCGGTTTGAGAAAACGGCGCGCACGAATACTGGAGTGGAGAAAGTTAATTCCTTCTCGCGGCACTCTTCTTCGGTGAACTTTGGTCCGGGGCAAAGATCTTCATCGTTTGGATCAAACTCAAGTTCGAGACGAAGGTCTCCTGAATAATCAGAGATAGGAGAAATGTCGCGGAAAGTTTCTGCGAGTCCTTCTTTCATGAACCACTCAAATGATTCGCGTTGTACCGCAATCAGATCTGGGAGCTCTAAATGCTCAAGTAGATTTGCGAACGAATAGCGCTCATGTGACAAAGAACGAGGGGCCACGATTACTCCTGACAGGCGGGACGAGGAAGCGTCATGACGCACCCATTTCGGCTGATGCACTGATTTTGGGCAATGCGAAAGCAGAAGGAGTGAGACACGACAGGGAAGTACGCTATCGCCGTTTTCCGTGCTTAGGGTGGGGAAAATTGACCTCCCGCCCGGAAGATCGCTCTCGCTGACGGGCAAGGTACGCCCCTTCGGGGTCAGTGTCAAGCACCCCCGACCATTTTCTTACGCTTCTGACCCCAGAAATGCCAGTTCCCCGCCACCCAAATGGGCAACGGGGAACTGAAACGACCGAAGTCTTTAGGCTGCGCGGCTTGCCGCGCAACGATTTAGCGGAGTTCGACGGTTGCGCCGGCCTCGACAAGCTTGGCCTTTGCCTTCTCGGCATCGTCCTTGCTGACTTTTTCGAGGACTGGCTTTGGTGCTGCGTCCACGAGGTCTTTTGCCTCTTTGAGGCCAAGGCTCGTGATTTCACGTACTGCCTTGATGACCTGAATCTTTTGTGCTCCACCCTCGGTGAGGATGACGTCAAATTCGTCCTTCTCATCTTCGGCTGCACCAGCGGCTGCGCCGCCACCGGCTGCCATAACAGCTACGGGAGCTGATGCGGATACACCGAACTTCTCTTCGAATGCGTCGAGAAGTTCTTTCAATTCAATAACGGTCAGTCCTGCGATTGCTTCGAGGATCTCTTCCTTGTTCAGAGCCATGTTGCTCTCTCCTTGTTGTAAACCCGATAGTTCGGGGTTGGGTAATAAATGGTGGGATATGAAATGCCAGCACGAAGCTGGCTAAAGGACCGGCTTAGGCGGCTTCCTTCTGATCGATCAGGGCTTTGAGGCCGTACGCCATATTGCGTGGCAGAGCCAGCAAGAGACCCGCAAATTGCGAGAGCATGGCTTCGCGCGATGGGAGATCGGCAAGTACTTGGATGTACTCGGCCGAAACAACCTTGTTCGACACAGCACCGCCACGAAGGACGAGCAATGGGTTGGTTTTCGCGAAATCCTTGAGGGTCTTAGCGGATGCGGCTAGATCGCCATCGACAAATGCGATAGCGGTGGGGCCGACGAATAGTGCATCGAGACCTTCAATACCTGCTTCACGGGCGGCGAACCGGCACAGCGTGTTTTTGTACACGCGATACTCGGTGCCGAGACCACGAAGCTGGCCTCGAAGTGCTGCAAGATTTTGAACGGTCAAACCACGGTATTCAGTAATGATTACAGCGGATGCGGACTCGATCTTGCCGCGAATTTCTGCGACGACGGCTTCCTTTTCGGAACGGACAGTTGACATTTCACCTCCTTGGGGGTGTCCTCTACGACCGGGCCAGGATGGCATCGGTACTCTGCTGGCTGTTCGCTCGGGGCGCTCGCTAAATAACGAACGCCACGCCGAACGAGGTATGAACCACGCAGGTGAGGAATTCGCCTAATCAGGTGGGAAAACCCCTTAGCCGGAAAACCGGACCGGATGTCTGCGGCGAGGACCGAGAGATCAGTTGTGTGTACGAGCCTAGGGGTGGAACTTTCGAACCACACCTTGGCCCAGATTGATTATTCGACGACGCGAAGGCGGTTGACGTCGATCTTGATACCAGGTCCCATGGTGGACGAGATAGTGATCTTGCGAAGGTACTTGCCCTTTGCTGACGCAGGCTTTGCACGCTGTACTTCATCGAGAACGGCACGCATGTTCAACTCGAGGTCAGCAACGCTGAACGAAGCCTTACCAACGCGAACGTGCACATTGCCGTAACGGTCTGTGCGGTATTCAACTTTTCCGCCCATGAACTCTGCAACAGCACGACCAACGTCGTTAGTAACTGTTCCGGTCTTTGGGTTTGGCATCAGACCACGAGGTCCAAGCACGCGACCAAGACGGCCAACAAGTGGCATCATGTCTGGCGTTGCAATGGCAAGGTCGAAGTCCATGTTGCCTTTTTCGATTTCGGCAGCAAGATCATCTGCACCAACAAGGTCTGCACCTGCGGCGCGAGCTTCGTTGGCTGCATCACCAGCAGCGAATACTGCAATGCGCAATGTCTTTCCGGAACCTGCAGGAAGTGCAACAGTTCCGCGAACCGCTTGATCTGCTTTACGTGGGTCTACACCGAGGCGAATTGCAAGATCGATTGATTCATCGAATTTTGCACTTGCAGTTTTCTTGATGAGCTCTGCTGCTTCGGTTGGTGTGTATTGGGCTTCGCGATCGAACAATGCAATTGCGGCCTTATATTTTTTTGCTATCGGCATAATGCCTCCCTCTTCTTTCCGTGTGTGGTTTGCTCCGCCCTGGTGAGGTGTTCCGTTGGGCGAGAGATTTTTTGTTGAGCGTTAGCTCAGACGACTTTGAGTCCCATCGAACGTGCGGTTCCACGAACTTGTTGCTTTGCAGCTTCAAGGTCGTATGCGTTGAGGTCTGGCATCTTGATCTTTGCAACAGCTTCGATGTCAGCTTCGGTAACACTTCCGACAATTGTCTTACCTGGTGTTGATGATGCTTTTTCAAGACCAGCTTTTTGACGCAACAACACTGGTGTTGGTGGAGTCTTCAAGATGAAGGTGAACGTACGGTCTTCGAAAATGCTGATTTCAACAGGAATAATTGTTCCTGCTTGAGATTCAGTTGCAGCGTTGTACTGCTTTACGAAGTCCATGATCTGGATTCCGTGAGGTCCGAG
>Ga0208720_1000280_pt1 | contig 13712 bp, 7 predicted proteins | sample LakMenEpi20Apr10_FD_150716 | JGI IMG/M metagenome (GOLD analysis project Ga0208720, IMG submission 150716) | Freshwater microbial communities from Lake Mendota, WI - 20APR2010 deep hole epilimnion (SPAdes) | ecosystem: Environmental > Aquatic > Freshwater > Lake > Epilimnion/Euphotic zone ...
ATTTCTCAATCATCTACAAATTCTTTTAAGTCCAGATTCGATTTATTGAATTTTCCTTTCATTTACAACCATTTTAGAATCTATTAATACATTTTTAACGTTTACTATACTCAATCCCATTTATACTAACACATTTTCCTTTTCAGGTACACATAATATATCTTTGATTTCTTTTTCACAGTTTTTCACTACTTATATAATGTTCCATTTTCAACACTTACTTACATCACTCTTTCAATACTTTCTCATCTACTGCGTCGAATCTACCAAGAACTTCACTCCCCCAAATATTTGCGCACGACAAAGGATTTTCTGGTAACAACGATGTACTGCAACGCTAACTTTCATTTTCAACAACAAAGTAAGGTCATTTTATTCTATTTTTTCCTCATCGACACTTAAAAATATTCATTTACATTAATCGCGCGGACGATTCATTTTCTATAAACACAATGTCTGATGAAAATCATAGTAATGTTTGTGTCGATTACGGCTACAGTTTAATTGAAATAATCTGCACTTTCCTCTACTATATCAAATTATTATTCGTTCATTTGTACACATACATTTACAACACAGTACAAAATGCAAACGATCACCCAGACAATTGATCACAATGATCTTTCATTTTTTCTCTCTCTCTTCTCGAAACAGAGAGAACGCTTTCTTCTTCAAAAACTCAAAAACATTTAAATTATAATATTCTTTAGTTCTGTTCAATCATTTTTTATCTCTCAATATTAAATTATCTCACATTCATTTAATACCATAATATTCTCTTATTCCACTTTTGATCTATATTGCTATTAGCAGGCAATAAGGACATTGGATTTACTAAATATTATCGTACAAAACATTTAAATATTCTAATTCTCTTTCTCATTAACATTATACAATTATGGGTTTACATTTCTCTCACAAAACTTCTCTTAAACCCATTGAATTATCTACAAAAATGCACATAGCGTCTATTCTTCTTCATTTACATTCCTTAGGAATTATAAATCATTTACAATTTTCTACTTCAATCCCTACTTTGCCTTACTTAAGTGAACTAGAAAATTTCATTAAAACGCTAAAAGAAAACAATGATATTTAAAACGATACTTTATTCGGCTTGATATGAGTACAAATAAATTTTACTCTTCAATTAACGCTGCTTCCGCTAATTTCCTTTGAGCGTCTCGCCACCAATTCATTCCTATAGCACAAATTTCACTATGGCTTCGATTTGCTTTTCTCCATGCTTCGCCAGCAATCAATGTTGCCACTTCTTGAGACATCTTTTTCGCTTTCCACACGCCAATGACGATACCTTTTCCAAACTTAGTTTCTTTTCGAAATCCGATTATTTCCCATTCCACACATTGATAAATTCTTCGCATGTCGCTCGGAGGACAATTATACCTCAAATCAGTTGGTTGAATCAGATTGTATCCAGCCATTCCTTTCTTTAAGTAACTCATTTCTTCTTTCTTCTTCAACACTACTTGCACGATTAATATTTTTCATCTTCATTCATCCACTTTATATACTTAATCACATTGATATTAATTTCATTTAACATGGCGTCAAACACGAACGCATTTTTAATTAAAAATGGAAGCCTCAAGAGACCAATTATACCAGCACACATTCTTAATAATGCTACTATGAGTACACCATTTACTCACTCTATTTATTCGAATCACATTTTTAAATACACTTTTAATCTTACGGAAGCTTTCCGCCTCACTGAAATATATTTACAGCCCCCTGTAATTATCCACTATGATAATAGATCTGGAGGTTAAAGCTCATTAATTTTTTATCTCTTTTGGAATTCATTAACTCATTATGCCTAATTACATACAAATTCCTAATTTAGCACACACAGCGTCCTATCGCAATTCATTGACAAAAATCATTACTCGTTTACAAAAGATAATAATCATCAAATATTTGGAGCAAGTAAAACTATTAAAAACTAATAAAAAGCTTCACAACATTTCTCAAATATTAACAAACCCTAAGCGACATTTACCTATTTCGCGCTACCCTAAGCGACAAGCAAACACACATCCAAGATGCAAATGCTATCATTAATATTAAAAAAAAATAATAGAGGCCGCTTACGTTTTTTCCTCTTCAAATCTCACATTTATGCTTTCGACATAAAAACGTTTTTCAATTCTACTTTACTCTATTATTAAAAATAGTCAATTCATTTCTTCTCTAAACACTCATCTTACTACAATACTTTTCATCTACTACGTTGAATACGTCCTCGAAATCAAGTTCTCTATATATAAATACTTAGTAACATAACCCACATTTTTAATGTCACTTACGAACATTTATGTAATCATAATGTTTCTCATGCTCTCATTTATGGCGGTTACTCTCATTTTCAAAAGTTTTTGTATCAATTCTCGCGCGGATATTTACACTATCACACCATAGACAAACTATTTCTTTTTCTACCTCTCACAATGCTTCAAATACTTGTCTATTTCTTCATTCGCTTCATTCTTTCCACATAAACTTTCCACTTTCGCGCGGACATTATTATTATTTTTTTCTTTTCTCTCTCATTTACAATGTCATTCACATTACAAACAATCTTACACATTAAAGCATCCAGAGCGATAGGCGACACTTTAGTTCGTTTGCCTACAGTTTCTTCTACAGTCAGAATGTCTGATGGCAGTTCATATTCAGCAATCGATGAATTATCCCCTAGTCATATCCAATGTTTTACGGGTTTCAAACTTCTACTCTTAGAAGATTTTCATTCTCAACCTTCCTCTTCAGTAGTGGTTCGTTATCAACCAGTTCAAGAAATGAACATAACTGTTGAAACAAAATGAACGATGAAGAGACTCAGGAAAACAATACCGAAAACAGACAGATTGACCCGATTGATGGAATTCAACGATCAAATTCATACATCAACTTCGTCGAATCCGACGACGAACTCAACAACACCACCGAAGATGTGGTTCACAGACTCCGACGACTCCGAGGATCTCCCACCAACTCAGACGACGACGAGCAGAGTCATTTACACGCCGGAAGAGAACCTGGCCCCTCAATTTCCTCAAATCCAACTACAGCTCATATACAACAGTCAAGCCTCGCAAACAGAGTCCGCCAGACCCAACCTGTTACGCAGACTGGCCCGCCTCCTACTATCGCCCCTACGCAGAATCCGCGAACTTCTACGCCAGTAAGAGATATCATTAACATGGCACAACATAACGACACACTTGATGATCTGGCCAACCAGCTTCAAAATGTGGACATTCATGGACGCCGTCCAATGCCAGAAAACCAATCTCCTGAATATTTGCCCCCAAATGAACAAATCAAAAAGATCCACAAAATTGAATTATTGGAATCTCAACAAGAAGCTCATCATTCAGCTCAGCTCTCTCGACTTCTTAACTCAATTGTTAATGATACTTCTTCACCCAATTTGAAAGCATTAAAGGCAGAAGTTGATCAAGAACTTGAACAAGCAAAACAGGCAGTCAAAAACAAAACAGAAAAGCTAGCAGCAGCTCAAAAGATTGTTGAATACTATAAATCCTCAATTCAAAAACCAATTATCAGAAATCCTCCTCCAGATTACAAGAAAACTTTTCATCGAACTTCTCCAAAAGAAATCACTAGTTTAACAGGATTGTTTGACCCAAAAAACCCCAACACAGACTTCTCTCACGTTTGGAGTAAACTCATTGGTTATGGTCAATCTAACTATTTTGAAGAAAGAGAATATTTTGATGCCCTTCGTTACATTTTACAAGGTGATGCTTATGACACCTTCCTTTCTTTTGAACAATCAAATGAATCATTATCAAACATAATCGATTATTTTGGCAAAGTTTACACTCCAAAACGCTCTCTTAACGCACATCGACAAGAGGTCGACCATTTTGTGCGCCGCAAAGACGAAAGCTTGGAAATCGCTATGTTACGTTGCCTAGTCGCTATTGATCGATTAAAAATTCTTTACCTTCCAACAGCCTGGCCTGAAGCTCGTATTAATTTGAGACGCAACATTTTAACTCAAATTATTACTGAAGATACTAGACGATACATCCGGCTCGAAGAAGATGACATTCTTGAAAAACATGGTTTACCTATTGATCTCGATGCCCTCATTACTATGGCCCACAAATACGAGGTTCAATACAATAAAGCCCCCAAAACTGAAGTGACCACTCTTTTTCAAGTCGCTTCTGGAGGTCTCAGTGAGGACCCTCAAAAACTCAAATCGGAACTCAAACACCTTAAAAGGGAAACTTTTCAAGAAAAACAACAACAAAATATGGAATACAACGCAGCGCCAATAATGGCGAAAAGATTCTCAGCAGAAAAAGAAAGAGAATCAAGAAGAACAAATCGAGACGATCGGGTTCATGCACAACGTCAGAATCGCTTTGATTCTAAACGTGACATAACTCCGGAAACCCGCCCTCCATCCCCATCAACCTTCCCACCTCCCCAACCAACAAGATCCAGGTCGCAGCCAATGGAGACAACGCCGTCTTATTTGGAACGACAATTGGTCAAGTATGACCCAAGAGTTCAATCACCATCTTCAAGATCAGAATCCAGGAGCAGACCAACTACTCCATCTTTTGACCCTAGATCTAGGGATCAAAACCAGTCATACAGAAATCCTCCATATGACGGTCGCAATAGCCGTTATAGCAGCCAGGATAGATATCGAGATCTTCGACGTCAAGATCAAAATCGATACACCCCCAATCAAATTTACCCAACTTCTCCTCATCCCCCTCCTTCTCAAAACACTCAATACCGTTCTTACAGTTCGGATCGTTCAAGGCAATATCAACAACCCCCTCTGCAATACCAACGCTACAATGATCCTCGCCAACAACAACAAAGGCAATACCAACAAAATCGGTACAGAGATCCGGCAAAAACTTACTACCCGGAAAATGCCTACCAACAACGTCAACGATCATATAGTCGAGAACGAGAGCAACCTTATTACCAACAAGGTCAAAACCGCCCACAATATCGAGATCGGTCTTACAGTAGAGACAGAAATGTCCCTTACGATCGACTCAGAAGTCAAGACAGGACAGGCAGACCTCCAATGAGAAGTATTACCTTCAATCCCAACAACATTCCCAGCCCCAACCCCAACTTCAGGGAACCTTACATCTCCCAACGCAATCCGGATTACAATCGAATGTCAAGCCGGTCACGAGAACGAGATGACAGAACCTCACGAGACAGAGGGCGACTATCTCTCAGATCTCCTTCACCCTACCCGGAACAACAACAACAACAATACCGGAGTAGAAGCTACGATCGATACGAGCCCAGATCAACATCAATGACTCGAGTAGAAGACATTCCACCGTCTGCAAAAATGCTCACAGTCAATGTCAACGGTTCAAAGTTTGACAAACCACATCAAAAAAACTAAAGGGGTCTTCTAAAAATGAGCGATGGGAAATTCACATAAATGATCCAATGGCTGATACCATCAACAGACATTATGAAATTACCATCATCGACGAACCACAATTACCACCGGTCTCTTACGACACAAACAAATCAAATGTCGAAACATCAAAATATCTTTCAGACTCAGAAGAAGAAGACTTTTATGTCCCAAAATTAGAAGGCCTTTCGCCACCAAGAACCGCTCATGTTTCAATCGATCTTTCTGCCGAAAAATATTCAAAAAAAATAAAAACAACAGCTTTGCATGATTCAGGCTGCGCAAAAACTATCATTCACAAACGCATTTTTGATACTATTCCTCATAATACTTCATTATCTATTACTCCCCTTCCAAACACTTACATTTCTTCATGTACTGGAGAACGAACTAATGTCTTAGGTTCGGTTACTCTCAATCTGACTTTTTACGGTGAAAATGGTACACAGAAAACTTTCCTTCATGACGTTTTGATTCATGACTCTGTGGAACATGATTTCCTTTTAGGCCGTGATTTCACTGGCTCACCGGTAAAAATCCTTGAGACCAACCAACACTTATACCTAACAGACAAAGTCGAAATAAATTCTATTGAAAATTTGTGGAAACACGATAAACAACACTATGTAAACGTACCTATTATTGGTGACGTTGTCAAAACTCATTCAGTCATTACTAATTTCGAAGCATGGATTCCTCCTTTCTCTTTAGTCAGCATTCCCTGTTCACTGGAACATTCTGACAACATTCAATTCATGACTAGATCAAAAGAACAAACTCCCACTTTTGAGGTTAATCAAATCCTCCAACCTGTGCTTAAATGCCCAGATGCTCTTTTTACATTTTCAAATCCTCACCAAATTTCCATTCCAGTTTATAACCCTACAGCTGAAGATATATTAGTAGGCGAACATGAAGAACTGGCAAACATTGAATTTTGGTCTGACTGTGAACCAGTTTACAATTTAACTATAGCTCCTGACTCTTCTGAACTTATTACTTCATCAAACCTTAACATTGATTCTGATGAAAATCTCTCTGAAGAAGAAAAAGCAGAAGCTTTTCAAAAATATTTAGAAACAGGTCAATACACTATGCCAATGTCTTCTTTCATCGAAAAAACTCCTTCTATCACAGAAATGTCTTACAAAAACATTAAACCTTACTCTGACGCTGATTTTGAAAAACAATTTGATTTAAAACACTTACCCCGTCATGTAAGACGCCAAGCTTTAAGACTTTTCCACAAAAATAAGGCAGTTTTCAGTAGACATGAAATGGACTTAGGTTGCTCTAAAAATGTTGAAATGGAAATTGAAGTTGACGCTTCAAAACCTCGCATTCAAAAATATTATCCACTTCCTCATGCTGTCCGAGAACCAGTTCGAAAAGTATTAGATCAAATGCTAGATTTTAACATTATCCGTGAATGTCCGGAACCCTCTTTATTTGTCAGTAATCTTTTGGTTACTAAAAAGAAAAACGGTGACTATCGAATTCTTTTAGATGGAAGACTTTTAAATAATGCCACAATAAGACATGCCACCACTTTAGTTGCCCCACTAGAGATTTTTGCATCTCTCGCACAGAAAACGCATGTTTCCACTTTTGATGTTTCAAACGCATTTTTTCAAGTTCCAATTAAATTCGAACACCAACCTTTAACTGCATTTTATTCTGAAGCCCACGGCAAGAGATATTGTTACACTCGATCTGCCCAAGGTCTCAAGAACTCGCCCCTTTTCCTAAAGTTACTAATGGATCGAATGTTAGGTCATTTAGCTAAATACGTCATTCATTATGCCGACGACGTTATGATAGCCACCGACGGTTCGTTAGAACATCACATTGACATTGTCGGTCAAGTTTTACGACAATTTCGTCTTGAAAATATTAAAATTAGGCCTCAGAAAATGGAAATTGCTAAACCAGAAATTGAATTCTTAGGAGTTCTCTGGAAAAAAGGCTCATTAAATATTCCAAAAGCCAAAATTCAAGGCTTTCTTGATATGAAAAAACCAACTACTCCTCGCTTAGTCAAAACTTTTGTCTGTGCAATGGCATATTATAGACGTTTCATTCCTTACTTTTCTGATTTAGCCAAACCCCTCACTCAACTGTACAATGACAATATTCACCCTAAACAGTTTAAATGGTTACCAGAACATGACGAAGCCTATAATCGCATGATTCAAGCAATTGAGGAAAACACTTCATTAAATCTTCCCGACCCACATGACACTTTTTATCTGCAAACAGACGCTTCCGATGTCGCAGGCGCAGGCAGAGTGTTTCAAAAAACTAAAGACGGTGAAGAAAAATTATTAGCATGTATTTCTCGCACTTTCACTAAAGCAGAACGAAAATATGGTGTTTTTAGAAAAGAAGTTTTAAGCTTACTCTATTGTCTAAAATCCATGGATTTCTTTTTACGTTTTGCTCCCAAATTAGTTTTTCTCATTGACGCAAAATCTATCATTTTCTTACGCCTTTGTCGCGAAAGCGCAGGCATTCTTTTACGATTTTCTCTTGAATTATCTAAATATGATGCAGAAATTCATCATGTCCCAGGGACTAAGAATGAAATTTCTGATTTGATGAGCAGAGCTCACAAAGACATCCCCTCTATTTTACAAGATAACAAGGAAAAGAACATTTTAACTGAAAAAGAATCTACTTACATTTTAAATCGTTTGACAATTCCAGAAGGTAGAATTTTCACTACCGAGGAAGTTGCTTGTTTATTAGAATTAGATTCACTTCCGGGGCCGCCCAGAAAACGTAAAAAACCTGATTCAAAAGCCAAAACTGGCAAACGCTTGATTAAAAACACACCCCAAACTATGGGTGAAAAATGTATTAAATTACCTGCTACTGCAAAATACAGACCAGGTGTCATTCTTCCTAAGTACACACCCTCTTGCGCATTCTCATGTTATAATGCCTCACTAGGTTTACTTTGCAATCATTCACAAATCTCTTACCAAGAATTTGGCAATATGACTCGTTTAATTTTGCCAGGAAATATAACTAAAGAAAATTTTTCCAAACTGCAAAAAGACGACCCTAAATATGGCCCAATTTTCACTCAAAAACCAATTCGTAAAAACTTTAAAATCATTGACAATTTGTTATTTAAGTTTCGCATTTCCAGATATCGATTAGTACTTCCTTCTTCTCTTTTAGACGCTGTCATTAATTCTAAACATTACTCTATTATGGGTTTACATTTTTCCAAATCTAGAATTAGACGCGATGTACTAGCAAAATATCATTGTAATGTCGGCGATTTTAATAAGAAATTACAAAACACTTTATCTTCTTGTATTCAATGTCAAATGAACGCTTCCGCTCCTTCCTCTCATGTTTTAAAACAAATGAGTTTTGTTTACGGCCCTAGAATTTCTTATGCCGTTGATTTAATTCCTTCACTAACAAAAACAGAACGAGGCAATACCGCACTTTTTCTAGCTGTTGACATGTTTACAGGCTACATTCAATTGCAGCCAATTAAATCTAGACAAACTTCTGAATTAATAGAAGCTGTTAAAACAACCATTCTCTCTCCTTTTGGAATTCCCAAATTTTTTCGTTGTGATAACGAGTCTGGTATGGCAAACTCAATTGAATTCAAAAAATTTCTTGATCCACTAAAAATTAATTTTTTGCCTTGTTCTACTGCTTCACCCTGGTCTAACGGAGCCGCTGAAAGAGCAGTACAATCCATTAAAAAGGCAATTAAACATTTCATTAACATGGAAAAAGCCCAAGATAAATGGGATGATTTCATTTTCTATTACGTTAACGCTCACAATAAATCAGCTAATGTTTATAACTACTCTCCTGAAGAACTTCATTTTGGTTTTTCAAATCCCTCTATTACTGACTTGATTGAATTTTGGCCTCATTTTTCCTCTCACTCTGAGTATGTTGAAAAAATTGTTCCTATAGCACAAGAATTAAGAGAAAAAGCTAGAACAAAAGCTTCAAATCAAATGAAAAATGTTTTAACTTATCGAAATCAAGACAGAAAATTGAAAACCTTTAAAGAAGGTCAAGTAGTTTTACATAGGCAATTACAAGTTTCTACAGGCCAAGGAGGTGCGTTTAAACCCAATTTTACTGGCCCTTATGTCATTAACAAAATTTCTAAAAATCAAAGTAGCGCAACAATTCAACATTTACACACAGGCAATGAAATAAAAGCGCATTTCACTAATATTCAACTTTTACAATATGATCCTGCTACTGCTCGTTTGCCCTCAAATTTCGACGACATTGTCGAACAATTTCTTCCAGAAAAATACACAATTGATGTGTATTATCCTCATTCTAAACAAAAGCGAAAAGAAAGAAATGAAAAGAATCGACAAAAATTAGCTCGACTGAACTCTGAAGATTCAGATTCAGACATTGTCGATGATCTAGATTCTCTTTCCGACACTGATAGGCAAGGTTATGAATCTCCCACCCCTCTTCACTCTGAAAATAAATTTCTTTATCCTTCAAGGGAACACAATAACTTTCCTTTCTCTTCTTTTTACGACGAATCTGTCGAACCAAATCTTCTTAGTCGAAAAGACTCTCATCTTCACATAGACCAACTTTTTGATTCCAACGAAAAAACTCCCTCTTCACTTGTCGATCTTTTTGATGCCTCACAGGATGCATCAGATATGACAAATACACAACATTGTTCACCCCCTCCTTACTCTTCCCATTCACATACATACGACTTGCATACACATTTTAGTCCGTCGTTTCACTCACTTTCTGAAAATCCTAAAACAACGAAAACGGCAAAAACCGCAAAAAACCCTAAGTCTCAACACAATTTACCTCACTCTCAAAGTCAAAGTTCAGACCAAAAAACAGAAAGCCAAATTCCTCACACAGCTCAGAACGAAAAAATGCTTTCTAACCAACCTTCTTATGTGCCTGATTATTTAGACTTACGTATAGATGTTGATAGACTACCAGGAGATAGAATTTTTGTTCAGGATTTAACTCGATACAACGATGACCCAGTTTTAAAACCTTCAACCAACCAAGAAAATCATAAAGAATTAACTAAACAGGCTCGTTTACTTAATTCTCACTCTCCTTTTTACGATACCTCCATTCCTTCAGATAGACCTAGATATGGCTATTTACTTAGAGGTAACGAAAAAATTTACTTTACTGGTTATCAAACTTTTGAAATACCAACCGCTGAAAATTACTCTCGCGTTCTCGAATTAGAATATATCGATGACTCATTAACATATCCTCCTCTTCATTCCGATATCAATTCTTCTTACGACAACATTCATTTACAAAACAATAGTGATTTAAATAACACATTCGACAATAACGATGGTTATTTAAATAACGATTCATCTACTCCTTACTCTCAAGAAGAAATGAACTCTTTACAAGATCAATTGCAACAAACTAATTCAGAACTAGATTCGGCATTTGAAGATTTAAAAGCAGAATTTTCAAAACCATCTTATTTTGATCAACTCTTTAAAAGCAATTCTGATCCTTCTTTAAATATTTCTTCCAACGAGTCACAGGAACAAATGGATATTGATCAGCAATTTCCTGATAATTCTTTTGGAAAATTATCAGATGAACAAACTAACACTGACGATATCCTTAATTCATTAATTCACCACTCTAAAACACAAATCTCTGAAAATTTATCATCTACTTCCGATCAAAATTTACGACATCAGTCTCCACATTTAAACAAAGACACTGATGACGTCGATTTGTCGACGAAAAATATGTTCGACAACACTTCTTTCTCAGAGAGAGAAGTTTTGAACGACAATCTCATTGACGAGTTCTGTTCTGATACCGAACTCTTAAAACTTCCTAAAAAACAAAAATCTTCCAAAAAAATTCAAAAAAGAAAAAAATCAAAAAAACCGAAACCACATATCATTGTCCCAAAAATTTTAAAACCAATTCCAACTCAAATTCCAAAATCAACTTTAATTACCCCCCAAATTTTTCAATCAGTACACAAAAATTCCCCAAAACATTTGAGACAACGAGATAAATTTTAGAAAACCTTTTTCGGATATTTTCAAAATTTCTATTTTCAAAATTATGACAAATTAACTTGATACTATTCATTCTCTTAAGCCCAATGGAACACATTTATCTTTTATTTTAATCTTTTGTTTTCCTTATTTAATTTTTCATTATTTTTCCGTTTCACATTATTGCTTCCTCTCTTCAAAAAAAAAATCAAATCAAAAATCACATTTTTCCTTATTTCATCTTGATAAGCGTCAAGCGCATACGTACGAGCAATCTGTCGAACAAATTTAGAAGGCAACAAAGGTTATTTTTGATCGACAGTTCAAATAGTTCGAAATAGAATTTTCTCGCGTTTTCCGTGTGAACTTTCTGCGAAAGCATGGCGCCCCACCCCCGCCAACTTTCGTCGATCTTTTTCTACGTTTCTTATTCCAGCGAGACTTTTACTGTTTTTCTTTCCGTTTCCACAAACCTACATAAATAGTCTTACAGAAAGGCTCTGCAACCCCGACTGTAACGTATAAAGAGTGTTGGATCTGAGCTCACATCCATGAAAATACAGTCTTCAGCAGAGGACACACTCTTGCGTGCGATAGTGATGCAGCACTGCACGGACAACATTTGTGTAGGCAGAAGCCAATGCACGAGCAACGAAAGTTTTACTCTCGAAGACTACTCGTGTAAAATTCAAAATTGGCTAATGGTTTATGTTCTACCTGAACGACTCGTCACAATAAAATCTCAGTCGGAAGAAATAAAGAGATAAATGTCATAGACAAATAAGTGGCATTTCCGTACAATAGACTCACACCTTATCTATTTCCCCTTCTGCATATCAATCTCGACCCGACCCGATGAATTTAAAGAGAACATCCTTTACCAAAACCGTATATTAGCTAGTAGTTTAAATGTAAACTGATCATTCGCTCATTGTTCATCCACTCGACAACTTGTCTTCAAAATTTCTCCAACTTTTTGTGACTTCGTGATTTCTTTTTCTAAAAAGGTAATAGTTTTGAGAAAATTTCACAATGTTTTGTCTTCGAGCGAATTTTGCTTTCCAACTCTTAACAACTCTTGCTATCACTTCTTTGGTAACGGTGGTCTTCTCTAACACTGTTCAGTTTAAAGGTAATCTTTTGTATAAGGATTTCGGAACTAACTATTTGAACCAAGACCACATCTTGATCTCGAGACGTCTTGAAACTTCAGATCTCCAAATATACGCCCAAACTTACCAAGACTCTTCTGATTTGTACGTTTCTTTTTGCGACTCGATCGCTCGCCTTTTCTACAAAACCAATCCCCATATTGTCCCTCCTTCTCAATACGCAGACAGTAGAAACTTTACCATCATCGTTTCTCCTACGAAATATCCTTTAGCTCAAGCAGCTGCAGTCTGCAAAACTTTAGGTGCTCGTTTACCAGAAATTAAAACTAGATTAGACGACAGGGACTTCTTGGAAGCTGTCGACAAATACGAAGTCAAAACTATTCTAGCTGGTATTCATTACAACATCAAGAGCAACGTTTTTCTTTGGGATTCAAATTTAATTGAAGTAGCTCATGAGACAGTTTATTCGCAACCCTATTACGGAGGTTCAGCAGGCCAAGTTTGGATTCTAGCAGATAATTGGTATTCTTCTTATCTCAAGCACAATGCTCAAAATTATTACATGACTTACGTCAGAGCAAAAGATGGCATAGCTTTTCGTCTTTCAGACAGTACCACCCCAAATAATCAAGAACATATCGTTTGTCAAAAACCAGTTCCATCCATGGCCCCAACAGCAGACCCTGCCGCTAACATCTTAATTCAAATGACCAAAGGAATTTGTACCAGAGATACTCAATCTTTAATTGATACAACCAAACAATCCATTGAACAAATAGAATTAATTACTTCCCTAAAATTAAACCTGACCACTTCTTCAACTACACTAACTCATTTTCTTCCTTCTTTTCAAACAGATCTTTTTCGCGAAAAACGCGACATTTCTATTACTCTCCAAACCTCTCCAAACTCCACCGCTTTTCCTAGTTTCACTTTACCCGAAAACATTTCTTCTTCTCCCCCTCTTCATTTTTCTTCCAAATCTTACAATATTTCCGAAAATTCCACCTGTATTCGAATGACTAATGGTTTCTCCTTTTGGGCCCCTTTGGCCGCCGAATTTATTTTCGAAACTCAATCCACTATTTTCCCTCCATATCC
>Ga0208720_1000282_pt1 | contig 13599 bp, 7 predicted proteins | sample LakMenEpi20Apr10_FD_150716 | JGI IMG/M metagenome (GOLD analysis project Ga0208720, IMG submission 150716) | Freshwater microbial communities from Lake Mendota, WI - 20APR2010 deep hole epilimnion (SPAdes) | ecosystem: Environmental > Aquatic > Freshwater > Lake > Epilimnion/Euphotic zone ...
CTCACCAAGTGATAAGGAAACGTACCATGTCCAATGCTCGCACGAACCGCAAAAAGAACCTCAACGTCATCCGTCCTCTGGAATCGCTTGAAGATCGCAGACTGATGACGATCAGCAGTTGGGATCTCGTCTCGACTTCTGACAGTGCGTATAATGAAATACCAACCTCGGGGCCTGTGGATAATACATCTTACAGTATTCGTGCGCTTGTTGAATATTATAATACTGTCTACAATGGAGAGGCCAATCAGCCGTTCACCATCGTACTTGGAAATGGCACTTATACATTATCTGAAGTCAATCCGAGCCTTCCTGAAAATGGTTGGCAGGGAAGAAATGATAATTACAATTACTATGGTGACCTGGATATAAATCCTGCCCATACCTTTGCTCCGTTGATTATTCAGGGGCCGGTTGGAGGATCAGCGGTATTGACTTGCAGTATTGTTGACTCGATGGCACCGCTTGACCGATTGATACAAGTCTATGCCGGAAGCCTTCAGCTTCAGAATGTCACCTTAAAAGGTGGATTGGCATGGGATAATGCCACTGGAAATAGTGCCACAGATGCTCTTGGTGGTGCCGTGCTGGTGAACCCTGGTGGTGCCTTGAGCCTGACGAATTGCAAGATCAGCTCCAATGCTGCATCTGCGACCCGTAGTACGCATGCTGGATCCGCAGGTCTGAATGCGGCTGGTGGTGGTATTTATGGCTGTGCCGGTAGTGTGATCTCACTGAATGGTTCAAACGTTTTTAATGCAAACCGGGCGATTGCTGGAAAGGGTGGGATTAGTGCAACATCGACCGGATTATCTGGAGGGAATGCATTTGGAGCAGGTCTTTCGATGGTGGCTGATGTGAGCGAACCAGGACCATACTCCACATCCGAAACAATCCCAACCACTGAGTTAAGCATCAATGCAGAATCGAGTACGAATACCAGTTTTATCAATAACAGGCTTAATAGTTATATTAATACGAATGGTATTATCGTCAGTTCTGGCGGTACTGGTGGAGCTGGATCAGGCACTGGTGGCAAAGGTGGAAATGCCTCTGGAGCAGGTTTGTATGTCGGATCAGGACAACTGAATTTGAATGGTGGGAGCACGAATAGCCCGATTACATTTATCGGTAATCAGGCTCGGGGAGGCTCTGGGGCGATTACCTCTACAGGTGTTTCAGGTGCAAATGGAACAGCTTATGGTGCCGGGGTTTATTATATGCCAGGTCAGGTGACGGTTGCGAATGCTCCCAGTTCTTCGCCCGTGAGTGTCTCTGTTCCGAATTACGGCTTCGAAACACCTTCTCTGGGCGATGGTAATTTCACTTATGGTACGACAGGTGCTAGCTGGGCATTTCTTGGTAGTTCGGGGATATCGAATAATAACAGTGGTTTCACAGACGGCAATCCTGATGCCCCACAAGGTGATCAAGTTGGGATCTTACAGGAAAATGGTAGTTTCAGCCAGACGATCAGTGGCTTCGCCTCAGGCAAGTCTTATGATATGACATTTTATGCGGCACAGAGAGATGGATATCCTCAACAGAGTATATCCGTTCAGCTTGGCGGATTGTCGCTAGGTACATTCGTCCCAGATAACACAACCTATCAATTATTCAGGATTGAGGGTATTAATCCTGGAACTGGAAGTTATACACTAACATTTACCGGCTTAAATCCATACAATCAGGATGAAACTGTATTTGTTGACGATATTGTCATCACTTCGGAAACAGGGATTCTCGAGTTTTCAAATAATTCGATCAACAATACCCTTTCTTCAATTTATATCCCAACAGTTGAAACTGGCGATATTGGTTACACATCTGCCGATGGGCCATGGACTCTGCGAACGGCTGTTGCAGCGTTAAATCCACTGGTTGCCACGGGCATGAATCTATCCCTTGATCTACCTGCTGGAAATATCTCACTGGTGAATTCCACCAGCGGCTCCAATACGGGCAGTATTTCTGTTGCAAATACAGGAACAGGGGCCTTTACTATTGTCGGTGCCAGCGAATCCGGTTCGATTATCAGCAACAGCAACCTGACGACTTCAATATTTAATCTTTCGAGTGCAGACGTTACATTCTCGAACCTGACTATCACAGGTTCGAATACAACTGCAAACGGTGGTGCAATCACCCAATCGGGTGGGAGTTCGACATTAAATGATGTTACGCTTTCCTATAATAAGTCAGGCAATGGTGGAGCATTTTATTCTTATGGTGGCAGTTTCGCCATGATTGGTGGCTCTGTGATTGGAAATAGTGCTCCATCTGGCGCTGGTGGAGGATTTTTCTTTAATGGTGGAATGGCGGCCACCCTCAGCGATGTGAATGTGTCGCAAAATTCAGCCGCAACTTCAGGCGGATATGGTGGTGGACTGATGCAAGATGCTGGCGGTTCGCTCACCATTAAGAATAAAACGAAGATTCAGAATAATTCAGCAGCTTCAGGTGCAGGACTTTATGTCACAGGTACCGTTGTACTTAACGGTGGAAAGATTTCCAATAATACAGCCAGTTCGATCGGTGGTGGAATGGTGATTTCGACAGGTGGTAATGTAAATCTATCAAATGTTAGCGTTGTCAGTAACAAAGTGGCATCAGGTTCTACGCCTGTAGGAACTGGAGGTGGAATTTATCAAGGTAATGCGTCGCTGAATTTACTGGGGTCGACTGTCGTTGAAAATAACTCCGCTGGAAATTATGGTGGTGTATTCTCGGGAAATAGCAAGCTCACAGCAACAGGTACGAAGTTCACTGGGAATTCAGCCAGCGGTAATGGTGGTGGACTGGGGATCACCAATGGTGGAACAGCTGAGTTGTCAGGAGTGACCTTCTCTGGTAATGCAGCAAGTAATGGGCTTGGTGGTGGGATTTATCAGAATGGTGGCAGTGTGAATATCAAAAATGGCTCAAAATTCAAGAGTAATTCTGCTAGTCAGGGAGGTGCAGCATATTCAACAAACGGCACGACTAGTATGAATGGTGGTATTGTTCAGAATAATAAGGCTGTTTATTATGGTGGAGGCTTACTATCTTACAATAACAATTTGAATGTGACCGGTGTCAGTGTAATTACAAACGCATTGACTAGTGGTGGAAGTCCGTCAGGCTCTGGAGGAGGCCTATCCCAGACCGGCAGTGGCACACTCAATCTAAAGAACTCTGTGGTTAATAACAATTCGGCTGCACAGGGTGGCGGGTTATTTTTCTATACAAGCACCTTGAATGTGATAAATACCACATTCAAATCGAATACAGCCACGAGTCTTGGTGCAGGTATTTATGCAAGCAACAATACTAAGGCCATGAACTTTACCTCGGCTAATATAAAAAGTAATACCATCAGCGGGACTGGAGCTGCTTATGGTGCTGGTATCTATGTCTCTGGCGGCACCCTTAATACCAAAGGCTTTAACCTGAATAACAACAAGATTACGGCTACTAATAATGCAACCATAGAGGGGGCTGGAATTTATGCCACTGGAACGTCGATCAATTTCAATGGTGGAACGACCAACACGACCACAATCAGTGGGAATCAGCTGGTTGGTAGCGGTGGTGGGACGGCTTATGGGGCTGGAATCTCTGCTCAATCTGGGACGTCCATCAATGATCAAAGTGTGATCACATTTTCCAATAACACCATTACAAGCACAGCCAATGGAGTGGGCGGAGCGATCGCTTTCTTTGCGAACACTTCTTATGCGTCAAGTTATTCCACCACATGCACTGGCAACAGCGCCAATGCCGGTGGCAATGACTATGCTTTCGAGCTTGCTGTCAACACCGATAATAATAACAGTTCAGGCCAGAATGGCCCAAGCGGAATCAGTTATTTTACAAATACAAGCGGCTCAGCATCACTTCGCAATGCGATTGAATATTGCCAGACCTGGATGAATGGCAATTCCAATAATAATTCCATGGCGATCATGCTTCCAAGCACTTCAAATTATGTATTGAATAGTGGTTCAGGGCAACTCGTGACATCTGTTCCAAGCAGCGATTCCCTTACCATTATCGGTACCGCCGGAACTGCCACAATTCAGGGCTGGTATAATAGAACGATGTACGTCGGTGGATCTGGGACATTAGTCCTTCAGAACGTGAATATATGTGGAGGTGATGTTTCTGCGGGTACGAATGCTCAAGGTGGTGGTATTTATCAGGCATCAGGCACCGTGACTCTTAATAATGTCGTGATGTATGGAAACGTGGTGACTGCAACTCAGACTGGCAGTGATGGTGGTAACGGGGGCCAAGGCGATAATGGCGGGGGTGGCGGAACAGGCGGTAATGCCTATGGCGGGGCATATTTCCTTGCTGGCGGCATATTGAATTTGACATCGAGTGCGACCATTGGCGGTACCCTAAGCACTTGGCAGAATAGTGTCAGTGGGGCTGCGGGTGGAAGTGGCGGTAACGGTGGCAGTGGTGGCTGTGAACATACAGATTTTTCAGCTTGCAAAAATCAGATCGACAGTGGCGCTGGAGGAAACGGAGGAAACGGTGGAGTTGCATTGGGCGGGGGCATTTACCAGAGTGGGGGAACTCTGAATTCACCTTCAGGATGGAATAACATTTATAACAATCTAGCTACTGGTGGATCAGGTGGAGGCGGGGGTAACGGGACAAGCGGCGCACCGAGCGGTGATGATTGCAAGTGGAGCGGTAAAAGTGGCGGCTCCAGTGGTAGTACGGGACAAGCCGCTGCAAATTATTCATATGATGGAGGTAACCGCTTATTTACATCCAAAGCGACCGCGAATGCTCAGTCCGTCAGCGGCTCTGGCATGACAATGTCGGGCGGCACTTTGAGTCTTAATCATGCGTCACCGCTTATCCAGGCGGCTTCTCAAAAACTCAATGGTGCCAGATTCATTAGTCTTGAACTTTATTCCGTGGATGGATCACTCATTGCTACAACCAAATCCGATTTAAATGGATATTATCGGTTCAATACAGATTTCTCTGGACAGGGATATATCCAGGTTGTCCCTGTTGCAAACTATCGGGCTGTTGCAAAAGGAACAACAAGTCCAGATGGTCATAAATCCGCTTTTGATCCAAATACTCTTCGCTCCGATACTCTCAATTTCATGTTCGGTACGGCCACGAACCAGCATGTGGAACTAATTCTCAATCCTGTCGAAGCAAGCCTGAAAACAAGTCGTGGAACCGTAAGCCTGGTGAATATGAGTGACGGCAGCACACTTTGGAAGACAAAGGTTTTGCCGAACTGCTATTCTGATGGTTTTACCACTTCCACATACGATGTGAATGGTGATAATACAGCCGATTATATTCTAATACCTCGAAAAGGGTCTGCGAAGCCGATTTTCATTGATGGTCGAACCGGTGCCCCGACATATATTGCAAATGAAGTGAGCCGAGGCTTGAGAGCCGGTTTTGTGGTACAGTCGTTTAATCTATCGGTAACTCCATCATCAAACCCAACAACCCAGTGGGTTTTTTCACCATCAAATAACCGTCAGGGGCTAGTTTCGCTTGTGGACACCAAAGTCAAGCGTTCATTGTGGACGTCAAAACAAACGGTATTTGGCCCGACAATTGTCACCACTGCAATCTCAAACTTTCAGTCAGGTTCTACATATGGATCAACTCCATCGGTGATTCTGACGAGTGTGAACCGTTTCAACTACAAGTATGAAAAAGTCCTCGATGGTCGAAATGGCAAGGTGACCCAGATTGACGAGAAGTTGGTTGGAAGCCCGCTCCTGGTGCAGCACTGGAAGAATTTGTTGAACCATAAAGTCAAGCCTGTCCAGGGTATCGCATCTAAAATGGTGTCGATTCCTCGGAAGAGTTTGCCAGTGATCCATCTGGCCTAAGTTTTCTAGGTGAATGGGCAAGACTGTTCAAAGTCTTGCCCATCTGTCTGAAGGGTAGGGGCATTTTTGATCCGGTCAAAGACTTCATCAAACAGTTCTAACACCCAACAAATTCAATAGATAGGTGGTTGAACCAGAATCGGTAATGCCAGTTAAGTGGTGGTTCCGGCTTGACCTGAGACCAATAACAGATAGAATGATAAGTTGTGCCAATGAATCCCGGGCAAACTCAGGGCAACGATTTTGATGACCGCTCGCGACTCTGATAGAAGTGCTACTCGCTCGATCAAAGCCCGCTTGATGGTCATATCAGGACCTTCTGGTTCAGGCAAAAGCACAGTCGTAAAACGACTTGCATGCGATCCGCGAGTGGCGCCTTACGTCTCGATTTCAGCGACTACGCGAACTCCTCGATCGGGAGAGACGCATGGTGTGGAATATTTTTTCCTGAGTCGCGAAGAATTTGAAACTCTACGCAGTGAAGGCAATCTGCTTGAGTCGGCTGAAGTGCATGGAAATGCTTACGGGACACCGGCAAAGCCGGTTCTGGACCAGATCAATCAAGGTGGACTGGTGATCCTTGAGATCGACGTTCAGGGTGCCGCTCAGGTTAAGGAACGGATGCCCGAGGCGGTTTTCGTTTTCATTCATGCCCCTGACATGGCTACACTGGAAGCAAGGTTGAGGGGGCGTGGTACGGATTCGGAATCGGTGATTCAGAAGCGACTCGAAAACGCCCGCCAGGAAATAGCGGAAGCTCACTGGTACGACTATCAGATAATCAACGAACATTTGGATCAAACCGTGAGCGAACTGGTCGCTCACTGGACCGATCTGATCTCACAAGGAGCCTGACTTCCATGATCGAAGAGCTGAAAGAAGACGCGATCGTCAACAAAGTTGGTGGCCGTTTCAAGTTGGCCACTTTGATTCAGAAGCGACTCATCGAAGTGAACCAGGGCGCAAGGCCTTATGTCGATTTGAAGACGAACGACAAACTTCAAATCGTGATCCAGGAGATCATGCAGGACAAGATTTATCTTGATCCAGCCAACAACGTGGTTGCTGCCGAAGATTTTGATGGCGATTATGGTCAGACCTACGACCTAACCACATCTGACTGATATAGATAGAGCAAGGAGGGGGACTTGATAGCTTCAGGTGCCCTCATCCTCTACCATCCACAGATTCCATCCAATTCGGGCTTTTTGATTAAGACGATTTCGTTTATGGTGTTCGTAAGAACCAGAAATTCCGTATGGAATGATTCCATGCGTGGAACTTCGTGAATCCGCGTTCCAAATCAGGTGTCACGCAGGATGTGGAATCATCAAGGTCTTTCCCGATATGGTGGCACTCTCAGCCTGGCCTTTGCCGTGGCTTTTGTGAGCCTGTCTATCGTTGGTTTCGACCCTGCCGACCCACCCACAAAGTCTGTTTCGCCTGCCAACACCATCGCAACAAATCCTTGCGGGCCAGTGGGTGCTGTGATTGCACACCATATGATGGAAACGGTGGGCTGGAGTGTCTGGATACCGATTCTGGGCGCAGGATCCGTCACTCTTCTGGTTTTCCGTCAACGTCCGTTTGCAAGCTGGGGCTGGGGCATGTCAGGCATCCCTCCCTTGATGCTGGCAACTGCCGCCGGGTTAGCCCGCTGGCTGCCTGACCTGAAACCCTGCACACCCGTTGGCCCTGGTGGCTATATCGGAGCTGCTGCAAGCCTTTACGCACAACAGCATCTCGGGAAATTCGGCGCCAGTCTGGCAATCGTCGCCTGTGCTTTGGTCGGCCTGAACCTGGCTTGGGAATTTTTAATCCTCTGGCCAGTCGCCGAAATCAATGGCTTGCTCCGTTGGCCTGCATTTTGGTCGAGTTTTATCCAAAAACTTAAATTCAGGCTTCCAAGTAAGCCTCGTTCCGCCGATGGCCGAGCTGTTGTAGCGTCTGCACCAAGGGGAGCGACACCGGTTTCAAGGGCACCTATGGAAAAAGCCTCCACTGCCGCGCCATCGCCCAACTTCGCAACAGCGGCTCGGATGAAAAGCTCTCTACCCCAGACGGCTTTAAGTGGACCAGCTTTGCCAGCAGGAATGCCCTCGGCCAATCAGCCCAAAACCACTGCACCAGTGCCTCAGCAGCCTCCGAAAAACTCCAATTACCTGCTCCCTCCCTTCAGTATTCTCGAACAGCCTGTGGCCGCTATCCAAGAGAATGAGGACCGTCTGCAGGAACGCGCTCAGGTGATCGAGCAAACGATTGAAGAATTCGGGCACCAGGTGCGCGTCGTCCAAATTGATACAGGCCCAGTCATCACCCAGTTCGAAATTGAGCTTGAAGCTGGCCTGCGAGTAAGCCGTATTGTCGGGCTGGCTGACGACTTGGCGCGTGCCCTGGCCGTTCCAAGCGTGCGGATTATTGCTCCGATTCCTGGTAAAAGTACGGTGGGAATTGAAGTTCCGAACGAGCGTCGAGGCGTCGTCAAGCTGACTGAGATTATCAACAGCCTTGGCGAACGTATGAACAGGATGAAGATTCCTCTGTTCCTCGGCAAGGATGTGAAAGGGACGGCGCTGGCCTATGACCTCGCGGATATGCCGCACTTGCTGATCGCTGGCCGAACCGGGACGGGTAAGTCGGTCTGTCTGAACGCCATGATCATCTCAATTTTGATGACCAAACGGCCCGACGAAGTCAAGCTCCTTCTGATCGACCCGAAAATGGTGGAACTCTCTCAGTTCAAACAGATTCCGCACTTGATGCACCCGGTTGTGACCGACATGAAAAAGGCCGAGAGCATGCTGGCCTGGGCCTGCGAAAAGATGGACGAACGCTATGCATTCCTGGCCCGGGTGGGTGTTCGTAACATTCAGACTTATAATATGTTGGGCGCTGATGAGATTTATGCCCGACTGCGCCCGGAAGACGAGGCCGAGCAGGCCCGCATTCCGATCTATATGCCCTATATTGTGATCATCGCCGACGAAATGGCGGACTTGATGATGACGGCCCCGAAAGAGGTGGAAAACCACATCGTTCGGATCGCTCAAAAGGCCCGTGCTGTGGGGATGCACCTGATCCTGGCGACGCAAAAGCCGACTGTGGATGTGATTACAGGTCTGATCAAAGGCAACCTGCCTGCTCGGATCGCGTTTCAGGTGACGAGTCGAGGCGATAGTCGCGTGATTCTCGATGAGATGGGGGCTGACCGCCTTCTGGGCATGGGCGACATGCTCTTTCTGGTGCCTGGAACAAGTCATTTGGTGAGAAGCCAGGGCACTTACGTTTCCGATGCGGAAGTGACCAGCGTGTGCGATTATCTGTCGCAATATCCTCAGGAATTTTCCAAGGAACTGGTTCAGCTTCAAATGAAGGGCGGGGGGGCCGGCAAGGGTGCGGATGCCCTGAAGCAGCGTGACGAGCTTTATGAATCAGCCATTGAAGTCGTGATCCGCGAGCAGCGTGGAAGCACATCTTTGCTTCAAAGAGCCATGGGTATCGGATATGGCCGTGCGGCACGTCTGATCGACTACATGTATGAGGACGGGATCGTGGGCGAATATAAGTCAGGCTCTGCCCGCGAGGTCCTGTACAGCTGGGATGAGTGGGAAGCCCTGAAAGCTGGAGGCGGCGACGGGCCAACGGAGCTTTGATCAAGCGTTTCATCTGATTGCAACATGGGCTGGCTAAAATGCAAACTCGTACGATCTGCTTACTCTTGATAGGTTTGAATCTTTCGATTGCAATTAAAGCACAATCGCCTCAGAACCCTTCGCCGATGGTAGAGCATCTGCGGGATCACCCCCGTCTGACAAAAATAAATCCGCCCGGAAAACGTGAAAATCTCTCGCTGGGGCGTCTGTTTATTCCTGAAAATCTGGTTCAGGATAAGTCGAAAACACCGATTTCGCTTGTGATTGCATTTCATTGTGGCGATTGGATTCCCGAACAGGCTGTGAGTGGTCTTGCGGAGCCACTGCCGTGCATCACCATGCAGCTTGGATCTGGATCAAGCCGATATTCCAAGCCGTTTGTGGACGACCAGAAGCTGCTCGGGAAATTACTCTCAGAGTCGGAAAAGTTCCTCAATAGACCAATTTCTGATTTGATTCTTGTTGGTTGGTCAGCTGGATACGGATCGATTCGCGAGCTGATTCGAGATCAAAACTATGAGCCGAAGATAAAATCAGTGCTTTTGCTGGACGGGCTTCATACAGGCTATATTGGTGGAAAGCCGGGTCCCATGGAGTCGAAGCTGGAGGAAGATCCGCTGAAACCGTTTCTGGCCTTTGCCCAAAAGGCGCTGAAGGGTGAAAAGCAGTTTTACTATTTGCATACAGAGATTTTTCCTGGGACATTTGCAAGCACCACAGAGACGGCTGACTGGTTGATCAATCAACTTAATTTGAAGCGTCAGGCCGTTCTGAAATGGGGGCCGATGCGGACTCAGCACTTGGCTGAGACGGTGAAGGGTGGGTTAAGAATTGACGCTTTTGCAGGTAATTCCGCGCCTGATCACGTGGATTTACTCCATGCTTTGCCAGAGATTCTTAAAAAATTCGTGGTGTCAAAATAAAAATCCATCTGGTTGACATGGACTCCTGACAGTTATACCGATTTTACCATCGTTTATAGTGCCGGGTTGGGATTGTTTAGCCGATATGACCGTTATTATGCCGATCCATTAGATTAACGGAGTGCTGATCATCCATGGCATCTCAGATGCATGGTTTCAATGTAGGAACGAGAGAGTCGCTGATGGCACGCAAGGCACGATCATTCAGGCCTGATTTTCAGAATTCATCGGCTGTACTTGAAACTCGCGAACTGCTTGCTACACTGCCTCAAGGACTTGTGATCAAGAATTTATCAGAGAATCTGGGTGGGCCGACAACGTTTGTTTCGGATCATGAGTCGAAAATGTTTGTTGGAGACCTGGATGGTTCGATCAGGTCGATATCATTGGTTGATGGCAAGGCCTCGATCATCGGCAAACTGAATGCCGAAAATGTCGATGCTCGCGGGCTTTATGGGCTGGCAATGGATCCTGGATTCGCTACGAATCAGACGCTTTACGCGTTTTATTATGCGCTGGATGGGGTTGGTGGTCGAGAGGTCAGGGTTTCTAAATTGATGGTCCATGAAGCAACGGATCCATCCATAACGCCTGAATTGATGGAAACCGTGCTGATGCGAATTAAAATTAGCAATTCGCCACAGATGCATCATGGCGGCGCGCTTGAGGTTGATAAAAACGGCTACTTGTATTTTGCGATTGGTGATATTGAAGAACCCAAGAAAATCTCGAAAATTGATATGCCAAATGGAAAAGTCTTTCGGATTCGAACTGATGGTACAATCCCTAAGGACAACCCGTTTTACAGGAGATCCAAAGGACTTGGCCGGGCTGTCTGGGCAACAGGTTTGCGGGAGCCAATGAAATCGAGTTACGATACGGCCACGGATACATATATGATTCATGATGTCGGCTGGTTTCAAACGGAAGAGCTGAACGTGATTAAAAAAGGCGCCAATTATGGCTGGCCTTATTTTGAAGGCAAAAACCAGAGCAGTCTTAAGGGCGGTAACGCTTCCAAAGTGACGTTTCCATTTTATTCTTACCAAAATATGACCTCATTAACTCAGAAAACGTTCCCATTAAATTCGAACAAAAAAGTGAAAAGTATGATTGCATTAAATTCAGATGTCGGATGTGCCTCAATGGGCGGTGTCTATTATCGGCCAGACAAGCTGCAAGATACGGCATTGTCTGAATATGTAGGTAATTATCTCTTTGTTGACCTTTGCTCAGGATGGGTGAATGCCCTTGATTATAATACCAAGCAGGTGAAACGGCTTGCAGATCAGGTGGATGGCCAACTGATGGATGTTGAGTATACGAACGATGGCCGTATTTTTCTGCTGTGTCGGGGTGACGCCTCTGTGGATAATCAGATTAAAGTGATCGAAGCTCAGCAAAACGATCCTCCAGGATTTTCCAATGACGGAGGCTCGATCATTGCATCTGCCGGTGAATCGCTTGATCTAAATGCAACTCTTTCTGGGCCTGGGCCGTTCACTTATCAGTGGTATCATAATGGTCAGCCAATTCCTGATTCCGTAGACTCCTCATTGAAATTTACAAGCCTGAATCAACAAGCTGATTCTGGTCAGTATTATGTCACAGCAAAGAATGCATTTGGTGAATCTGTAAGTATGCCATGGGATATTCAGGTCTCTGACAGGGCACGTCCCACCATCAATCTGACCGTTTCCAAAGATGGACAGACGATCAAAAAGGGCGATAGAATTGCATTTTCAGCCACGGGAACCGATCAGGTGGATGGAGACCTGGGAGCCAGTCAATATAGCTGGAATCTGGAGCTAAGGCATAACACACATGGGCACCCTGTATTTGCTTTGGCAAATACGAAGGCGTCAGAATTCACGGTAGGTGATTATTCGTATGAAACTGGCACCCTTTCGCTGAAACTGTCTTTGACAGTCACGAATTCGATTGGCCTCACCAAAACCGTCACGAAACAGTGGCCGGTTGTCATTTGATCAGGATCACTTCACCGATGAGGATGTCAGCGGTTGATAGGCTTGCCAGAGTGACTTGAAATAGGTAAGAACTCTTTCAGGGTCAGAGCTTTCAGGGATTTCAGCAAGTGTGAAGCCATTGTATTTGATGGCTTTGAGGAGTCGGAAGAGCTCTCGCCAGGGATATTTATCGTCGGTGAGATCGTGTAGGTGAACTTCGCGGATTTTATTGGCGACGAGTGCAAAATTGCGCTGGATGGTGCCGTCGGGGCTAACGTCGGTGGGGTTCGAGTTCCAGCATACGTAAACGTTTGGATGGTCGGCATAGCGCATGATTTTGGCGATATTTGGGAGTTCGCAGGTGACGGCTCCGTGAACTTCCAGACGAATTTCTACGCCAAACATCTCGGCGTCTTCACTGACTTCATGCAGGGCCTTGCCAATTTGTTCCAGGGTTTTTTCGAGATTCGTGCCCTTGGGGATCCCGTTGGGACGCACTTTCACACCTGGTGCACCGACATCGTGTGCCAGCCTGACATATTCTTTGGTGGCTTCAATATTTTTGCGAACGATAAACATGTCAGCGTTTTGATATTCAAATGCACTTCCAAGGCCGGCCAGTTCGACAGGCGAATCTTCAAATCGCTTGCGAATGGCTTCGCGTTCCGACTTACTCAGATTCACCTCGACTTTATGAGCATGGCTGGTACGAAGTTCCACGCCTTCATAGCCAAGCTTTTCAAGTGATTTTAAGATGCGGTCGAGGTCCCAGTCTTTCGCAATATTGTAGGTGATTGTTCCGAGGCGACTCATGTTGGGAAGGCTCTTTCCTGTGCATTGTTGCTGAAGGTGAATCAGAGATCCTGGAACTTTGGTGTGCTTGTGAGAGTTGGTCATGCCAACCCTTTCAATATGATTATAGTTGTGAAGTTCCCCGATGGACAGAGAAAATGGAAATTTAGGAGTTGGCCTAAATAGTTGTCGCGGCCACACATGATACTTCGTAACAGAATGATGCCGGAGGCATCAAAGCAAGTAGCCGGTGGTTGAGCGAAGCGACACCACCGGTTATGAATGAGATGGGGGTAAAAGTTGCTGGCACCCCGGCAGGGGTGCAAGACCTTATGCCGCGTTGTCGTCCGGTGGTGTCGTCGCTGACGCTCCTCAACCACCGGCTACTGGCTGCGATGCC
>Ga0208720_1000283_pt1 | contig 13590 bp, 10 predicted proteins | sample LakMenEpi20Apr10_FD_150716 | JGI IMG/M metagenome (GOLD analysis project Ga0208720, IMG submission 150716) | Freshwater microbial communities from Lake Mendota, WI - 20APR2010 deep hole epilimnion (SPAdes) | ecosystem: Environmental > Aquatic > Freshwater > Lake > Epilimnion/Euphotic zone ...
CATCAATCACGTGCCCCGTTCCACGTGAAACCGTTTCAAATCTCAGCCAGAACCCTCCTGCCCCAATTTCCCGTCAATCGTCGCCGCCAGTGTCATATCGCTAATCACATTGGTCATGGCCCGGCATCGAGACAGCAGCCAGTCGACAGCCATCAATAGAGGCACAATTTCCTGAGGTAGTCCCACCGTGGCCAAAACAATCGTCAGGCTGATCAAGCCAGCGTCAGGCACTCCACCAATCCCAATACCGGCAATAATGCAACTCAGTGCTGCCAAGGCTTGCTGCCCCAGTGTCATGTGAATCCCCTCATACTGGGCCACGAATAAAACGGCCATGGCTTCGTAGAGTAAAATTCCATCGTTATTTAAATTCGTCCCGACACACGCCGCCAACCGGGCCGCCGACTTGCTCACACCCAGCTTTTGCTCGAGTGCTATCAAGGTGTCGCGCATGGTCGCCAGGCTGCTCGATGTCCCCATTGCCACTGTAACTGGATGCCGGGCTGCTGCCCAGAACTGCTTTAGAGAATAGCGGGTGCCCCAAAATATCCAGCTTTGATAGACCACCAAAATCTGGATCGCCAGCCCGCCCATTACCACCATCACATAAGGCCCCAGCAAGGCCAGCTTGGCCAGCCCGCCTTCGCCCACCGCTTTGGCCACCACGCTAAACACAGCCAGGGGAACCAGTGCCACCACCCAGCGCATGATTTGCTGAATGACTTCAAAGCCGGTCACCACAGCGTGCTCCACAGCCACATAATCGGTTCGCCCCTGATGGATTTGAAACTGCTGCACCCGTCTTAATGCAGCTCCGATTAAAACGGCCAGAAGGACAATTGAAATCACCTGATTATCAAGGAACGGCTGAACCACGTTCTGTGGCACATATCCGAGAATTTCTTTCAACGGCTCAATTTTGCGAGTGGCCGGTTTGATGGTCGTCGATCCCGCCGATTTCAACTCGGCTGACGGCTTCCAGCCCACCCCAGGTTGAATCACGTTCGCCAGAGTCAGGCCAATGACGACGGCACAGGCTCCATTAATCGCAGCAACTGAGATCATCCGCCGGGCCTGCTTCCAGGTCATTTCCGTCTTCAGAAATGCCTCAAGCACGGCGAACAAGATCAGCGGACCAGCCAGCGTTTTGATCATTCCGATGATGGTCGAGCCAATCGGGCCTACAACCATGGCCTTGGTCCCAAACAGGAGGCCAGTTGCAATTCCCAGAATCATGGCCAGCAGGATCAGCTTCACGGGGCGAAGGTCAGGCTTAGACGGTGCATCGCTGATCAGGTCAGAACCTGAGTCGGTTGAATCAAACTGCTGAATGCCTTGCGGCTGGTTCTGGTCCACGGTCATGATTGGCTTCTCGTGTTGCATTTAGTTCGATGACTTCTTGATCTGAGATTCCGGCCGACATCCCAGAGTTTCAATATGGAGGGTGGCCGATTCCACGAGCTTGTCGACGTTGTAACCGCCCTCAAGCAAGCTCACGATGCGTCCTCCACAATGGGTGTTGGCCACATTCATCAAGGCTTTTGTGAGGAGACCAAAATCTTCAGTCTCCAGATTCAGCCCGCCCACAGGGTCGAGTTTATGAGCGTCAAAACCTGCCGAGATCAGAACCAGCTGAGGACGCATTTTCTCAGCCGCCGTTTCCAGAACTTTCTCAAAAGCGGAATGGTAGGCAGTGCGACTAGTGGAGGCCCCAAGGGGCGAGTTCCACGTGAAACCGGCTCCACGACCCCGGCCCGATTCATCGGCCTTGCCCGTGCCTGGATAAAACGGATGCCGGTGGATCGAGACGAACCCGACCCGATTGTCGTCGTAAAAAATCTCCTGAGTCCCATTCCCATGGTGCACATCAAAATCAACAATCAGGATCCGTTCCAGCCCAAGCTGATCACGGGCATGAGCCGCCGCTACAGCAATTGTGGAATAGATGCAAAACCCCATCGCAGAATGGGACCTGGCATGATGGCCGGGCGGACGGATCGCACAGAAGGCGATACGGTCGTTGACGTCAGCCTTCATGACTTGATCCACAGCAGCCACGGCGGCACCAGCGGCAAGCCGGGCGGCCGTGAGTGTGGAGCCAGCCATGTGGGTGTCGGGATCAAGCATGACGGGACGGTCGTCCGTAGCTCGGGGGGATTCGGCGTCGAGGTCGTCCAGATAATCGGCTGAATGAATTCGAGACAGTGCAGGGCGGGTCACTTCACCAAACGAGCCGGCCCGCATGGCAGCCTTGTGGCCCTTCTTTTCCCAGTGATCAAGCAGGGCCGCAAGCCTCTCTGGCCGTTCAGGGTGACCAGCAGGATTCTTGTGGTCGATCATCCGTCGGTCGGTGTAGAGCGTAATCATTTTTCGATTTTGCCTTTCATGGGCGATTAAGATTGGCTTGATCGGGAATGGACTCATTATGATACATCCAGATCTGTGAGTCGATGACTATCTCTAAGGGAGCCTCTGAAAAAAGTGGCCGTTGCACCTGCCTCCAAATCCTTCATCCGAAAAAGGCCAGGGCTTATCTTCCTTGCGGGTTTCCTGCTCAGGCTAGGCTTGCCAGGCTCGATTGGTCTCGACCATTTCGACGAAGGCATCTATGCATTCGCCGGCGAGTGGCCATTCGCTCGTGGTGGGCTGTCAGCACTCGATCCCTCACTGATTCCATACGGCCCACCCGTCACTTCCTTGCAAATTGGTATCAGCAATATTCTGCTGGGCGGCCCGTCTGACTTCTCCGCTATTCTTCCAGGGCTTTTATGCGGCAGCCTCGCAGTGGTGGTGATCGGGCGACTCTCAACAAAGATCTTCAGCCCTCAGGCAGGGCTTTTCTCGGCCATACTGCTGGCCACATCAGGCGCCGCGATTGCCTTCAGTCGATCGGCACTGACCGACGCTCCATTGATGCTGGCCTGGCTTTCAACGATTTATGCCGGAATCCATTTCTTGAAACGCCCGAGCTTTTTTTCATCAATATTATTGGGGGCAGGCGTTGGACTTTCGCAACTCACAAAATACAACGGAGCCTTGACAGGCTTGATCATCGCCCTGACGGCCTTGGTGGATATTGCATACGTTCCACGTGAAAAGATCCGCGATTTTAAATTGTTCGCCAAGCGTATCGGCTGGGGCATATTCGCCATACTGATTGCAACATTGTTGTATCTTCCGTGGATCCAATTTGTGGAGCGTCATGGAGGATACAGAGCACTGATGAAGCATCACAGCGGATACATGGGCGGAGTTGCAACATGGTTCGACCATTTGAAATTGCAACTGGCCCAGGCAGCGGTTTTTCAATCGCAGTGGCTTCTTATGATTCTGGTCGTGGTGGGTTGCATCTGGGTCGGGGCTTCAAATCAAAATCAAGCGAATAAAACAAAAATCAAATGGCCCGTGGTTTGGACTATTTTACTCTGTCTCATACCGAATGGAATCTGGATCTGTTCTATCGTAAGAACGCCGAGATTATTGCGGTCAGCCGATGTTGGGCCGAGAGTGATCGCTGTCTGGCTGATATTTCTATCCATACTGACTCCGTTTTATCATCCATACGCTCGGCTTTGGCTACCCACAATGATGGCTTGTTTTGTGGTGGGAGGATCGTTGCTTGATGAGATCTGGTCGAGGCAATTTTTAATTGAGCTGGCACATTTGAATTTCCGGACGATGATTCGCAAGAAAGAATTCATCGCCGGGCTGTTGATTTTCTGTGTCGTAACAAGTTTTCAAATCCCTTTGCAACTCCCGGGAGTCTGGTCGGGCAGGGGGGTGATGAAGAGTGATATTGCGAAACTCGTTCCACAGATCCAGTCAAGTGTATCCAAAGGCAAAACGGTTGCATTATATGTGAGCCCGGCTGTGCGCTGGCAATTGCGAAACGCCACACCGCCCGCTGGCTTCGGGCCTGGCAGACTGGTCAATCTGCCAGATCTCCAAGCCTATCAATCGGGGCCATTGCTGCTGGATCGAGGCCTTTTGAATGAGCTTGAATATCAGCAGTTTCTGGAGCGGAATCCGACGATCAAAAAACAAATGAATCCTGAGAAATGGCAGAGAGGTTTAATTACGATTATGGACATCGCCCCAGGTGCATCGCTCGGATCCCCACTGCCAGTTATGGGACTGGAATGGCTGGGTGATTGAATTTAATCATGATGAGGATGAATATCAGTGCTCGATTTTAGGAATTCTGATTCCCGTGCTTTTTCGTAACTGGCGAGAAAAGATATCCGGTTTTGGGGTGATTGGGCTCCATCGGAGACAGCTATTAATAGGCATGTCCGAAGGATCAGGCCGGAAATAACTTCCCGTTTTCAAACCAATTAATCGGGGCTAGCGCCAAGACCGGCTAGATATGAGGCGCAAGCCTCCGATTTCTTGGTTTGAATCTAGCCGCCGGGCGCTAGCCCCCGGTTCGCGGAAGATAAATAACCGGGGCTAACGCCAAGACCGGCTAGATAGATAACAGCCAAGTTATGCTTGGCTACGATTGGACTAAAAAGCGGAAGTTATTTTCTGCCTGTTCCTAAGACATCAGCAGCCCGAACCAGACGTTCTTCCTTTCGTAGCTCCGTCGGAGACCTCTATTAATAGGTCGGGTGAAAACAAAAAAGACCGGAACCTCTATCAAAGGTTCCGGCTTGAAATATCATCCGATGAAATTTGCGAGATCGAAATTCAGAACGTGCCCAGTTCGACCAGTTCTGAAGTGGCCGTGGCATATTTCTTGAGGTCTTCACTGATCCGCATGGAACAGAACTTTGGCCCACACATGCTACAGAACTTCGCTGATTTGAACGTATCCTGAGGCAGCGTTTCGTCGTGCATGCGGCGGGCGGTTTCTGGATCGAGCGAGAGGCGGAACTGCTCTTCCCAGTCAAAATTATAACGTGCACGCGAGAGAGCATCGTCGCGGTCTCGGCTGCCCTTACGGTGGCGGGCCAGGTCGGCGGCGTGGGCGGCAATCTTGTAAGCGATCACGCCTTGGCGAACATCCTCAGGCTCGGGCAGCCCCAGGTGTTCTTTGGGTGTGACATAGCAGAGCATGCTCGCCCCGTGCCAGCCGGCGATGGCGGCTCCGATGGCCGATGTGATGTGGTCGTATCCAGGCGCGATATCTGTGACCAGCGGCCCCAGCACATAGAAGGGGGCCTCGTCGCACTCAATGGCCTGCTTTTCCATGTTCATGGGAATCTGGTCCATCGGCACGTGCCCAGGACCTTCCACCATGACCTGGCAGCCACGGGCCCAGGCTCGACGGGTGAGGTCGCCCAAGGTTTTGAGTTCGGCAAACTGGGCGGCATCGGATGCGTCGGCGATCGAACCTGGGCGGAGGGAATCGCCAAGGCTGAAGGTCACGTCATATTTCTTCATGATGTCGCAGAGGTCGTCGAACCGGGTGTACCACGGGTTCTCAGCCTTGTGGCCCATCATCCAGTGAGCCATCAAAGAGCCGCCCCGGCTCACGATTCCGGTGATCCGGTTTGCGGCCAGGGGCACGTAATCGCTGAGGATCCCGGCATGGATGGTCATATAATCCACACCCTGACGGGCCTGGTGTTCGACCATTTCCAGAAGGTCGTCTTCCGTCAGTTCCTCAACCGACTTCACCTTTTGAATGGCCTGATACATCGGAACGGTGCCGATCGGAACAGGGCTGGCCTGAATGATTGCGGCACGGATGGCGTCGATATTCCCACCGGTGGAGAGGTCCATCACGGTGTCGGAACCCAACGAGACGGCCATGTGAAGTTTGGCGAGTTCGTTTTCGATGTCGCTTGTGACGGCCGAGTTGCCGATATTGGCGTTGATTTTGCACTTCGAGGCCACACCAATACACATCGGCTCTAAACCGAGTTTGAGGTGATTGATGTTGGCAGGGATCACCATGCGACCTCGCGCGACTTCAGCCCGGATCAGCTCCGGCTCAAGTTGCTCGCGTTTGGCAACAAATTCCATTTCGGGCGTAATCACACCGCTGCGGGCGGCTTCAATCTGTGTCATGGTCGCAATGTCCCGGCGATCTCAAAAATTCAGGATGAACACCCAGGCTCAAGCCAGATGCCCACACATATGATTGCTCAAATCAGTTTAACCCTAGAGTTGGTCCAAGGTCAATCATTATCAGGAGGGCAGGGCATGAGCTTGATGGATTACGTTTCTAAAGAAACAGGTCAGGCGACCGTTTCGAACTATAGAAATCGTCTGTGCCTTTTAAAGTTGGCTAATGCCCAGTGCCTATCTAGCCGGTCTTGGCGCTAGCCCCGGTTCCGCCTATTCAATCCAACCGGGGCTAGCGCCAAGACCGGCTAGGTAAATCCAATCAAATCCAACCGGGGCTAGCGCCAAGCCCGGCTAGATAAATCCAATCCAACCCAATCCAATCCAACCGGGGCTAGCGCCAAGCCCGGCTAGATAAATCCAATTCAACCCAAGATGACTGGATATTCCCAAACCGATCTGGCAAGATAATCACATAGCCTTCGACATGATCTGTCCGATCACAACCATTTTTGAGAACGCACGCAACAGACTCATCCATGCTTGTTTGTGACAAATTCGAGAGGTGAATTCCAGAATGGCTGAAACCATCGTTCGCTGCACTCATCCAGGCTGCTCAGCATCTGCTCAATATAAAATCGCTGCGATGTGGTCCGATGGCCGCTTTCGCGAACTCAAAACCTATGGCCATTCCTGCGTGGACCACCTCGGTGATAACTTTCACGAAGCCGAAGAACGCTGGGATATCACCACTCGAGTCTCTGGCGAAATCATTGAGGAAGTTGGAATCTACCGATTCAAGTCAGGCCTCCGCGATGCCTTTCTGGAACGCCTCTGGGGACTCGAAGAAAGTTATCGGGCGACCTCAGAACGGTGATCCATACACCAAAAGTCAAGAGAGAATTATGACGCTCAGATTACCGATTCCGCCCATTCTTCCACTCGTCCCCCTGGGCGTTTTTCTTTTGCTTTATCAGGCCGCAAGCCATTCCCTGGCGGCGACTGAATTCCAACTCAAAGCCACGTCTGGTGATTTCGCCCGGACCGATGCCGTTGTAAAAATGATCGTCGGATTTGAGCCTAACGCCACTAACCCGAATTCGCCAGATCTACCTAAGTTAGACTCAGGTTCCCGTAAAGCCTGGACTCTGAAACGTGCTGACCAACCTTCGCTCCCACCGGTCGTTGTGGAAGTGGAACCCTTGCCAAAATCCTCAGGCTGGCAACTCACATGGGTTGAAGCAGGGCAGTGGCCCGCCGGCCAGGAACGTCAGTGGATTCTCAAAACCGAGCCTCCAACTGATTTCAAATCGCCATGGTCGTGGAAGTCAGCCAGCGACGGCCAACTTGAGCTTCACCACTCTAAAAAAGGTCTGGTATTTCGATACAATCAAAAACCAGTCAATCAGCCAGGCCTTCCTCCAACTCAGTTGCGTGGCGCTTATATCCACCCATTTATGACACCAAGTGGTAAATTGGCCACCGGCGATTTCTCTCCATTTCATACCCATCACCGCGGCTTCTTTCTGGCCTATGCCAAAACCAAGGTTGACACACTCGCGCCCGACTTCTGGAACATCCACGCTGGAACCGCCAAAATCGTCGCCAATGCAGACCATGTGCAGACCATCGCTGGACCTGTGACGGCCAGCCTGAAAACGCATCACGACTGGCAACTGCGCGACAAATCCAAGCCAGGTGAAGACTCCGGCAAGACCGTTCTGGAAGAGTCTTGGACCATAGATGTTTACGATGTCCCGAATCAACCGGCCTGGATCTGGGATCTAACCAGCACTCAGACACCACTCGGCCAGGACCTTGAAATTGTCAAGCACCGATATGGAGGCATGGCATATCGTGGCCCTGAGCCATTTGTGAAGGGTAAGCTCGATGTTCTGACCAGCGAAGGGCACAACCATCGCACCAAGGCTGACCAGAAGCCGGCGAAATGGTTTGACCTGACTGGGCCTGTCGCAAACGGTTCTGAGACGTATGTCGGGGCCGTCATGTGCGACCACCCTTCCAACATCCGGTTCCCGAACGTGGTGCGGATCCATCCTGTCACCTTACCGTTTTTCAGCTTTGTACCTGCTTACAATGAGAACCTGAAACTGAAAGCAGGGCAGGGCACAACCTGGAAATATCGCACCATGGTGCACGACGGTCGGCCTGATCAACAGCGGGATGAGGCGCTTTTTCAAGACTTTTCCACACCGGTCAAGGTCGAATTTAAATCGCGTTAAAATTGAAATCGGTAAGGAAATAAGTGCTCCGTATGTGGCGGTTTGCATACGACCGTACCAGCCCGCAAGTTCTGCCGAATCGTTACAACTGCTACATTCCGCAATGGTCGCCCAACAGGTCAGTCATCTTCATAAAACCGGAGACTGGAGGGTGGGTAGGGTTGTTTATTCTCCGATAGTTACGGTTGTCAAGTGCGAGTCTCAAGGATGTGTCACGGAAGCGACACTTCTGATTCTCGTAGCCCATGAAGCTTGAACAGTTCGGCCTTAGCCATTAAGGCGGGTGTTTCGTTGATCTCCGGCAAGCCGGTGAGCGACTGAAACCACTCGAGCCGATTTCGTTCATGGTTCGCAAGGAAGGCAATTCAAACACTTGACGTTACAAGGAGGTCGTGTCATGAACGTGATGACAAGTCGGTTTGGTTCGCTGAATGTTCAGGAATCAGATGTTGTGCGATTGACTGAAGGCCTGGTTGGCTTTCGATCATCCACCCAGTTCCTGCTTTTGGCAGATCAGAAAGTGGATGGCCTGTACTGGCTTCAAAGCCTGGACACGCCAGAACTCGCCTTTGCTCTGGTCACACCCGGGGAAGGGCTTGAGGATTATCATGTGGATGTTCGTGCCGGTGATCGGGCCGCTTTGGCGCTTGACGATTGTCAAGAGCCAGAAGTCTTCCTGATCCTGAATCGGAACGAAGCTGGTGTCTTGACCGTCAACCTGCAAGGGCCGATGGTCTTCAATCTGGAAAAACGGCTTGGCCGCCAGATGGTTTTGACATCCAGTCGTCACTCCGTGCGACATCCTCTCGGTGAACCGGCATCGGATGAAATTCTGCTCTCTGTTGGATCAGCTTTTGCACTTCGTGCCTCTGCCTGACCCATCCGAAAAATCGCGTATTCATTCCCATTCCGTTTTATCACGTTCAAGCAGGTCGTGGAGTGATCCGACTGCCGACTACCCAACAATACCAGGGAAACTCGGCACCGGAGCACGGGACAAATCCGGAAAGCGTGGCCAGGGATGGTCACGGCTCTCGACCGTTGGCAGGAGGAAGGAGCCTGTAAGATGCTGGTCCTTTCACGTCACCGAGACGAAAGTATCATCATTGGCGATGACATAGTCATTACCGTGGTGGACATTCGTGGTGATAAGGTCCGATTGGGCATTGCTGCCCCTATCGAGATCAGCGTGCACCGTCAAGAAGTGTACGAAGCAATTCAGCGCGAAAATCGACAAGCCAGTCGCCTGGAACCCCAGGAAGCTCGCCAGGTCGAAGCCGTTCGCGGCCCAATTCGTCGCGATTTCAAGCGAAATCATTTGGAAGCCTAATGCTTCCCATCACGGGAGATGGCCACTTTTGGCCATCTCCCTTTTTTTTGTTTCTCAACCTAATGTCTTACGCTTACGCAACTGGCGATAGATCAAGCCTGTAAAGCCCAATCCGTAAATCACGATCGTTGCTGGCTCAGGCACGACTGTCGGGTTGATCGAAAATGTGTCCACACCAATGTATCCACCAGATCCACCCACAAGCTCCTGATTCGACAAATTGTAGCGGAATCCAATCCGGCCCGTTGTCGGACCATTCAGTCCCGAAACTGTTGCCGTAAACTGCGTCCAATTATCAGGAAATCCATCTGCAATCAGTGTCGGATTGATGCTCGTCAAAAGGGTGTTGAAATCGCCGACCCCGTTTGGATCGCCCGATTGACCGATGTAAGCGCTGTCGCCATTGGTGCTTAATCGCACTTCCAGGCGATTCGTAGTCGAAGCAGTGGACTGCTCGCGAGCCCAGAATGAAACAACGTCGCCATTGTTCAGAGTCTGCGAATCCGATAGCAGCCATGTGTTGATAAATGACCACGATGTCCCATCATAACCAGCCGCCCACGAAAACCCGGCGTAAGATGTTTCAGGGCCTGACTGAGCGTCAAACCCGTAGGGCTGAACCGTGGCGTCGTAGGGTTGACCGGGAGTTACAAACGGATTGTAAACACCTGATGAACCAGTCGTTACAGCCGACCATCCAGTGGGGAGCGAGTCGCCCGGAACCGTGTAGTTGTCAAAGCCCTGTTCTGAGGTGATGGGCTGAGAATTGATGATCGAGGCATCAATAGTAGTCTCTGTGGAAATCAATCCAGCGATGGCGAACCCAATCAAAGCTGGTAACCGGAGGCGAATCCATGATGCATGCATAACACGAGTCCATTCTTCATGATGTAGTGCAAAGGCTGACCATGCAGGAAAATGATGTCCTACATCACTCCTGATTGCGAACTTATAAAACGATGTCGCAAAACTGTCAAGTGAAGTTTGTTGAAATTGAAGAAAGATTTCCTTCCCAGACATTGTTTTGAGAACTGGACGATACTTCTTGACTGTTTCTGAATTTGGTTCGAGCTCAAAAGCTCTGGATGAATCCGATTGCCCCTCTCCCAAATTTAACGTATCCTTATAGAGAGTGCCCACTCCCCCTCCAGCACATCTTCTCGAAATCGCTGAACCTCAAAATCATGCTCCACCGAACGATTTCTAAAATCACCATCAGAATCGCCCTCGGTTTCATCTTCAGCCTGGCCGTTTCGTCCATCACGAAGGCTCAGCAATCGCAAGAGCACAGCCGTTTCAGTCGCGAAATTCTTCCGATCCTTTCCGACCGCTGTTTTACCTGCCATGGCCCCGATTCTGCCAAACGCAAAGCGGATCTCAGGCTCGATCAACGCGATTCCGCCCTCAAGTCAAAAGCCATCGTTCCCGGCAAAGCCAGCGAAAGCGAGCTGATCGCCCGCATCACCAGTCATGATCCCGATGAGGTCATGCCTCCACCCAAACTGGCCAAACCGCTCAGCCCTGAACAAGTCGAAACGCTCAAAAGCTGGATCAACGCAGGTGCCGTTTGGGGCCAACACTGGGCCTGGGAAAAACCAATCAGGCCAAATCTTCCCAAAACGGTCCATTCCGGATGGGTTAGAAATCCAGTCGATGCCTTCATCATTTCACGGCTCGAATCCAAGTCGCTCAAGCCTCAGCCAGAAGCCACCCGTGCAGAGCTTCTGAGACGCGTTTCACTTGATCTCACCGGCCTTCCACCTTCCGACTCCGAAGCCTTAGCATTTCTAAATGATACTGCACTAAATGCTTACGAAAAACTCGTCGATCGGCTTTTAGCGTCCCCGCGATTCGGCGAGCGCATGGCCTGGGATTGGCTCGATGCTGCCCGATATGCAGACACCAATGGATATCAAGGTGACGGCGAACGCAGCATGTGGCCCTGGCGCGACTGGGTTGTCCAAGCATTCAACAACGACATGCCGTTTGACCAGTTCACCGTCAATCAAGTCGCTGGCGACCTCATTCCCAAAGCCCATCCCGATCAGATTCTGGCCACCGGATTCAACCGAAACCACATGATCAATGGGGAAGGGGGGCGGATCGCCGAAGAAAATCGTGTCGAATATGTCTTTGACCAGACCGAAACCACCAGCACCATCTGGCTCGGCCTGACCATGACCTGCGCCCGCTGCCATGACCACAAATTCGACCCCATTTCCAAACGCGATTATTATCAGCTCTTTTCATTCTTCAACCAAACACCTGTGAGCGGCTCCGACGGCAGTGGCCAATCCGCCCCAGTGCTTGATATGACCACGCCCCAACAGCAAGTACAACTTAAAAAGGCATCAGCCGCTCATGATGCTCTATTAAAAGTGGTGCTGGCCAAAGAATCCAAGCTTCGTGAAGCCGGAATGGTCATCAAAGATGGCAAATATTCCACCACCTTGCCCGTGGGCATTGAATCCACTTTGCGGAAGGGCCCAAATTCGCGTGTCCCTGAAAATGATGCGGAACTGACCTCGTATTACGGCAAGACCGAGCCGGAGTATCTGCTGCAATTGGAAGAGTTGCGAAAGTTAAAAAAAACGCGTGACGCTGCGGCTTCAAAAATGACCCGAGTCATGGTCATGGCCGATAGTCCCAAACCTCGCGAAACATTCGCTCTGACACGCGGCACTTACGACAAACTTGAAGCGAAAGTCTCTCCGCAGTTGCTATCCGCGTTTACGAACGATACCCGAACCGAATCCAAGCCGGAAAATTCGCTCAACCGGCTCGATCTGGCCAACTGGTTTATCGACCCTGAAAATCCGCTTACAGCCAGAGTTACGGTCAATCGTATCTGGCAAATGCTGTTCGGCATGGGAATCGTCAAAACTACGGAAGATTTCGGCCTTCAGGGCCAGTTGCCAAGCCATCCTGAATTACTCGATTATCTTGCTTCCGAATTTCAATCGCCTCTCAACGGCTCAAAACCGTGGAGCACAAAGCACATCATCCGCCTGATCCTGACCTCAGCCACATATCGCCAATCAGCCAGTGCTCCAGCAGAATCGTGGTCGAACGACCCTGAAAACAGGCTTTTGGGCCGTGGGCCAAGGCATCGGTTGCCTTCGTGGATGATTCGCGATCAGGCTCTGGCAATCTCAGGCCTCTTAACCCCCACCATGGGCGGCCCTTCAGTCAAGTCCTACCAGCCCACCGGCATCTGGGAAGAAGCTACTTTCGGCAACAAAACCTACGTTCAGGATCACGGCGATGCGCTCTACCGCAGAAGCCTTTACCTGTTCTGGCGAAGAATTGTCGGCCCGACCATTTTCTTTGACAGCCCCAATCGCCAGACATGTTCCGTGAAGTCCGTCATCACCAACACACCTCTGCATGCCTTGATTACCCTGAACGATGTGACGTATGTCGAAGCTGCCCGGGTTTTCGCAGGAAATGCAATCCGTCATGGGGGACCAACCGATGCCTTGAAAGCAACCTGGATCTTCCAGAAGGCGTTGGTCAGATCACCCAATCCGAACGAGTTGCAATTGATGCTGAAATCGCTCTCAAAACAAAGAGCGATTTTTCAGGCAGATACCACTGCAGCTCAAAGTCTGATTAAAACCGGCGAGAGTCCGCCGATGCTTGACCTGAATCCTGCGGAACATGCGGCTTGGACACAGGTTTGCCTGATGGTCCTGAATCTTGATGAAACACTGAGCAAACCTTGAAATCATCTGAGAAAAATATCATGCAAACTCCTGAAGATTTCATTTCAGCCCAGTTCACCCGCCGAAGCCTGTTCGGCAAGTCAGCCATGGGCCTTGGTTCAGCAGCACTTGCATCACTTTTTGGGCAGCAATCGCATGGCGACGGAATCTCCGGCAATGGCCTGCCGCATCACACGCCCAAAGCGAAGAATGTGATTTACCTGTTCCAGAACGGGGGGCCATCGCATGTCGACCTTTTTGATTACAAGCCGGAACTGAGCCGCCTAAAGGGCGAGCAGAT
>Ga0208720_1000284_pt1 | contig 13578 bp, 5 predicted proteins | sample LakMenEpi20Apr10_FD_150716 | JGI IMG/M metagenome (GOLD analysis project Ga0208720, IMG submission 150716) | Freshwater microbial communities from Lake Mendota, WI - 20APR2010 deep hole epilimnion (SPAdes) | ecosystem: Environmental > Aquatic > Freshwater > Lake > Epilimnion/Euphotic zone ...
CACCCCTGCCGGGGTGCCAGCAGCTTTTACCCCCATCTCATAACCGGTGGTGTCGCTTCGCTCAACCACCGGCTACTTGCTTTGATGCCTCCGGCATCACTCTGATACGATGTAACATGTTTGGCCGCGACTACTATAGCCGGTCTTTACGCTAGCCCCGGTGAATTGGTTTTGAAAACCGGAAGTTACTTTCAGCCTGATCGGTAACACAAAAACCTGTGGTTCAAAGACTTGAAACCACAGGCGTCGTGATATAACGGAGAGAGCGGGATTCGAACCCGCGGAACCGGTTACCCAGTTCAACAGTTTAGCAAACTGTCGCTATCGACCACTCAGCCATCTCTCCCACCAACGCATATATCATACATCCGCGTTTTCAAACGGTCAAGCCAAGCTCTCCCCTATCTACGAATGAATCTAACGGCAAACGCGATTCTCAGGACGGAATCCGACCATGACTTATCCCCAAGACCTTGCTTCCAAAGATTTTCAAATTCGGTGTAACGAACTCAATCAGAATGCCTGATGTGCCGATAATCACGGTTGTAGCGTTAAATCGTCCTGTCAAACGACTCCTGCCGATGGTGACCGATCTTCATGATTCAGGCGAACTTGGACCAACGGTCATCGATATTGGCGAAAAAGTTCAGGCGTATCCTGCTCAGCCTCTGTTTGCTCAGCTTCCCCATCACGGGTTGTCTGTTAGAACCCAAAATCGCTCCGAAACCGGCTGCGATGGTTCAACATGCTATGCATCGCCCGCAAAGTGATGTCGAGACCTGGCCCCTGCCCGTCGATTCTCTCGCCAACTGCCGGCTCGACGAAGCCAGAAATGCCCTCAGTCAGGCACGTATGGCCCGACTTTTCCACAGTCCAAAAGCAGCCGCTTACTATCGCGATGCTCTCGTTCATACACTTTATGCCCTGAATGCATCCGAAAAGTGCGGTGGCTGCAGGGATCATTCAAGCGAGTCGATCAGGCTTCATAACCAATCGCTTGAAGGTCTGCTTTTGACATCAGGATTTGGAGTTGGCCAGGATGCACGGGCAGCCTCAGAAAAACTGGCGGCTCTCGGGTTCCAAATGTCATCTGCAAATGGCTTTATCGATGAATTCGAACCAGACGAACTTTGGCCGGCCCATGATTTTATGACAGTGAATGTCAAAGATCCAGCTCGTGAGAAAGGTCTTGGCCTGCCTCTGATCGTGTATCGTAAACCAAGGCCCAGACTGCAGATCGTACCCGAGATGTTTTATCCGCCACATTGGAAGTTTGCAGCTACGGCCGTGGCTCGTCTGGCGAACTCAGAGAATGGTGAAGGGTTTGTTCCCGTGATTGAGCTGGTGGACCCTCTGGAGAACGATCATGTGGTGATGGGCCAGACGACAATCCCTCTGGCAAAAGACCTGACCACACCTGTGATCAACCTGCTTTCGCACAGTGGTTATCGCGATAAAGCCCGCCAGGGTCTGTTTCGGCCGAACACATTGACCGATGAAGAAGGCGTGACCCTGGTGCATCCATATCGTTCAGGGCGGATTCCACTCATCCTGATCCATGGGATGGGCTGTAGCCCGCGGATCATGGCTGATATTGTGAATAGCGTGCATGCGGATCCTGAGCTTCGTCAGAGGTATCAGGTCATGGTGGTCTACTACACCACAGGCGACACGATTTTGCAGGACGCAGGTGTGATTCGACGTGCTTTTAATGCAATGCGATCGCATTATGATCCATCACACACTGACTTGGCCTGGGATAAAACCGTCGTTTTGGGGCATAGTCTGGGCGGACCGATTGCGCGACTTTTGACCAGTCATAGCGATCATCAAATGGAACAGCTATTATTTACCAAGCCTTGGAATGAGCTTGTCATGAGCGACGAAATTCGACAGGCATCCGAGTCCGTGATATTTTTTGAGCCAGTGGCAGAAATCAACCGAGTGATTTATCTGGCAGCTACCATGAGGGGCAGTCGGATTGCAGACCACTTCGAAGCGCGATTTCTCTCTTCAGTCTTGCCACGTCGAAAAATGCTGGAGCAATTTCATTCAGAGATTATTGCCAATAATGGAATTGAAGTGTTCCAGCCGGTATACCGGGATCGCGTGCCTTCATCGATCGACAATCAAAGTCCTGAAAGCCCGGTGCTAGCCGTGACAAATCAATTAAGACTCAAAGAAGGGCTCATCTCGCATTCCATACAAGCCAACGTGACTCCATTATTACCTCAGAAAAAATCGACAGACGGCCTTGTTCCATTCACGAGCAGCCTGATTGATGAAGCCGTCAGCCAAGTGATTTTACCCTTACAGGATCACTTCTGCACCCACGATCGGCGCACTTTGAATGAAATTGCACGGATTCTCAAAGAGAATCTCGCCGAGTGATGGCGAGCTGATTTGGGCTAGGAACAGGCCGGAAATAACTTCCCGATTTGGGATGGTTTTAGTTTTCGGGCCAACGGCCAGAGATCCTAAAGCCCAGTCCGAAGGGCTGGGAAGATCGTTGCACATAGTATTTGCTTTTCGTCCTGAAAGGACGTGATTGCGGCCCTTCAGGCCTGAAACAAAATTTTGTCGCTCGCAAAACCCGGCCCTTCGGACCGGGCTGTAGGATCACGCCCCTTCAGGTCGAAATCTAGCCGCTGGGCGATAGTCCCCGGTTTCGGCGATTGAGAAAACCAACCGGGCTAGCGCCAAGACCGGCTAGATAAGAGGCGATAGCCTTCGGTATCTTGGTTTCAACCTAGCCGCCGGGCGCTAGCCCTCGGTTCGCGGAAGATAAATAACCGGGGCTAGCGTTAAGACCGGCTAGAAAGAAGCCTCAGGGCGAAAGACCACGGTTCGCTTAAAAAGCGGAAGTTATTTCCGGCCTTATCATTAGATAGACAGATCTCAGGCAATGATCGCTTGAATCGGTGTCCCGTGGTCGATTTCCAGACGTTTGCGGCCGGGAATTTCGAGCTTGCGTGAATCCAGGCCCAACTGGTGCAGAATTGTGGCGTGAATGTCCGTCACATAATGGCGATTTTCAGAGGCATGGAATCCGATCTCGTCGGTTGCTCCATGAGCAATTCCGCCCTTGATTCCACCACCCGCCATCCACACAGAAAAGCCGAAGATGTGGTGGTCTCGACCATCGGCGCCCTGAGTGCCTGGAGTGCGTCCAAATTCGCTTGCGAAAATGACGATGGTTTCATCCAAAAGCCCGCGCCGATTGAGATCTTCAAGCAGTCCGCCCACTGGCTGATCGACAGCCAAAGCCAGTTGCGAGTGATTTGCCTTCAGCGAACTATGGGCATCCCAGGCCCCTGCCCCGCCTCCACCATGCTGGATCTGGATGAACCTGACGCCACGTTCCACCAGTCGTCGGGCCGCCAGAAGCTGCATCCCGAAATCGCGGGAGTGTGGCAGATCAAGGCCATAAAGCGATTTCGTTTCGGCCGTCTCATTCGAAAAATCGACCACTTCCGGAACAGATCGCTGCATCCTGTAAGCCAGTTCATAGGATGCCACACGTGCCGCCAGAGCAGGATCGTGGGGATATTCCACTCCACGGAGCCGATTGAGCTTCTCAATCAGCTCAAATCCGGTTTCCTGAGCTTCCTTCTGGAACGGACTTTCAGGGCTACCAAAATCGAGAGGATTTTTCGGGTCGATTCGGAGAGGGACAGCATCATGGGCAGGGCCCAGATAGTGGCCGTCCTTTTTGTTCCAATACTCGCGGGTCCCGATCGAAATAAATTGCGGAAGATTATCGTTCAGAGAACCTAACCCATAGTGCACCCAGGCCCCTAGGGTGGGGAAGTCGCCGTCGTTCTGGTGACGTCCTGAATGAAATTGAGTCTGGGCGCCGTGGTTGCTGTCGGTTGTCCACATCGAACGCACAATTGCCAGTTTGTCCACATGGCGGGCTGTATGAGGGAACCAGTCGCTGATTTCAATTCCACTTTGACCGTGCTTTTTGAAGCCGACCTGAAGCGGGAAAAGCTTGTTTCGCTGATTCCCGTTGGCATCAGGTACGACCAGTCGTTCAATGGCCAGTTTTTTGGGGTCCTGAGTGCTGGCGAACGGTGTTTCAGCGATGGTCTTCCCTGCATATTTCGTCAGCATGGGCTTCGGGTCAAAGCTCTCCACATGGCTGACCCCACCGTTCATAAACAGCCAGATCACATTCTTTGCCTTGGGCGCAAAATGGGGGAGACCGTCCGGCGGTGCCCACGCCACATCGTTGGCCGTGGTCTCGTTCTGAAGCATTGCGCCCAGAGCCAGCCCGGTAAAGCCCATGCCCATGTCTGCCAGAAATATGCGTCTGGGAGTGTGTCGATTCAAGTGCATCTGGTTCATGTCTGTACCATTTATTTTGCGAGAGTTTTGCATTTTTTATTTCGATTATCGCAATGTGACAAAGTCGTTATGGTTGACAAGTGCCCAGATCAGATTCGCCCGGGCCTGTAAATCACCACCCGGATTCTTGCCTGACAGCTTTTTCCAGCTTTCAAGAGCTTTGACCGACACGGCCATTTCATCAGGGCCTGGCTCCATGGAAAGCGTATAGATAAAGGCCAGCCGAATAAATCGGAGGTCATCGTTTTCATTTTTGGATTGCAATTGCTGAGTAATTTTCTCCGCAATCTTTGGTGCGGATTCATGCACCAGTCGAGAATTCGACAAAGCCAGCGCCTGCTGCGGCACAATGCTTTGCTCACGCTGGTAACAGTCTTTGACCATGGCTTCATCGAACGTGGTCAGGAAGAGGTTTCGGTCGTTGTTGGAGTGGAAAAAATAGAGGCTGCGGCGGAGCGACTTTGGTTGATCAGAGGCTTCAATCGGTGGGCCACCCATCGTCGGGTCGAGCGTTCCAGATAGCTTTAATATCGAGTCTCGCACTACTTGAGATTCTATACGGATCGGCTCCCTGTGCCAGAGGAACTTGTTATCAGGGTCAATCTTTAAATTCTTTTCAGGTAAATCATGCAGAGAAGATGACATTTGATATGTCGATGATTCGACAATCAGACGGTGGATATGTTTCATGCTCCAGCCGCTTTCGACAAATTCAGATGCCAGCCAGTCCAGCAATTCCGGATTGGATGCCAGCTGACCTTTGCGGCCAAAGTCGAAAATGGTGGGCACCAAAGGCTTGCCCATATGTCTGGCCCACAAATGATTTACGGCCACTCGTGCGGTCAATGGATTTTTCCGGTCGGTGATCCATCTGGCAAGTGCCGAACGGCGACCTGTGCTTTGACCAGAAAATGAGGGCGTTGGGTCGAATGCCGTCGATGATTTAAACTTCGTCGGCGTATGCTCAGCCCCCACAAGTGGTGTGTGCTTGCCCAGCGGCTCGGCCAGGTTTTTCCGGAATTGTTCGACAACCGATTTCGCAGAATCGAGCTTCTTTTGCAACTCTGCCTTTTGCTCGATTTTTCCGCGCTGAAGTTCGAGCTCGAGTCGGGCCACTTCCACATCTGACCGCGTAATCGCCGCCTGACGCTCCGCCCAGATCGCATTTTTTACGAGTTCCTGACTCGATTCCTGACCAGCAGACTTCACACTTGCCACATCGGCTGCCGCTCGCAGACGAATCGCCGCAAGCTCTTCCTCAGCCGCTTTGAGATTCTTCTCCGCATGATTTCGGGCCAGCAATTTTTCGGTTGTGAATAAACCCGCTTGAGTATTTGCCTGAACAAGTGCTTTTTTGGCAGCTTCAATCTGCAATTGTTTCTGGCTTAAATTCGATTGACGAATATGGGGCCGAAGCTCTGGATGCCACGATTCGATGGGAAGAGTCACAGGTTTTACAGATAATCCCGAACCTGTCAGAAATGCTGGAACATCCGGCGGAATCACAACCGATTTATCAGGGCTGCTTTCCTGTCCACGAATAAAGCGATACGTGGGTTCATTCAAAAAAGCGTCGTATGCCCTTGAAATGCCATCCGCTTTTGCGTCCACCGAACCGGGCAAAATATCATTGCGAACCATATATGGCTCAAACACAGCACGCATCGAATAATAATCGGTCTGCCTGACAGGGTCGAATTTGTGGTCATGGCATTTGGCGCAATTGATCGTGAGGCCGAGAAACGCCTTGCTCACATGCTCCACGGTTTCATCAAGCCACTGGTTGCGATTGAACAGAAAATAATTTCGGGCCAGATATCCGGATGCTCTCAGAGAGTCCAGATCCTCAGGCGCCAGTTCATCAGCGGCCAGCATCAACTGAACCATTTGATCGTAAGGCTTGTCGCGATTGAGCGACTCTACAATCCAGTCACGCCAGTGCCAGATCTGCTTCTGGCTGTTGCGTAGTTCAGCACCCAAACCCCACCAGTCGCTATATCTCCAGACATCCATCCAGTGGCGTGCCCAACGCTCGCCATGTCGTGGGTCGTTCATAAGTCGGACGACAGATGTCTGATACCAGTCTGATTTCCGACCCGATTTGAGGTTCAGGGCATCTTCAAGTGTTGGAGGCAGGCCAATCAGGTCGATGTTTAATCGTCGGAGCAGTACCAGATCATCGGCTTTTGGGGCAGGCTTCAGACTCCTCGATTCCAATCCTTTTAATATAAATGAATCTATCGGGTTCTTTACCCAACTCGTCTGGGTCACCTCGGGAACGACTGGTTTGACGATCGGGCGGAATGCCCAGTGATCCCTCGGGCTTGGCTCGGCTTTTTCATCTGTCGGTGCATGGCTACCGCTGGCAATCCATTCGGAAATCTTGGCCTTCTCAAGTGCGGATAGTGGGACTCCTTCACCCTCAGGAGGCATCCGGTCGGAAACATTCGTTTCGTTGATACGCTCCATCAGCAGGCTTGGTTTCCCGTTCAGCACATCTCCATTATCGCCGCCTTTGTGCATCAGTGAAACCGTGTCAAGCCTCAGCCCCGACTTCTGCATCAGCGAACCATGACAGGCATAACACCTCGATTTCAAAATCGGCTTTATTTCCGTTAAATAGTCAACAGAGGCACTCGATGTCTGCAAATTCAAGCAGAATATTGTAATCAATACAAATGGAGAGAGGTAATTGAAATTCTTCATGGAGATTGGAGCAATTTTCAGTCTCGGGGTTTGATTTCAGATGTTACCGATCGGATTGGGCAGGATACTTCAGCCAAGGCAGGACTCGTATCCATAATAACTCTGAATCCCCTGCGATATCAAGGGCCGACGATCAGATTGGGCCATTTGTTGAATTCGCAAGGGCTATCAGAGGTTACAGATATCTAAGTGAAAGTGGATTCACGAGCATTTTTTAGGACTTACCGAAGAGCGATCTACCCTGAAGTTTTCGAAACGCCCCAAAATAATTATCGCGATTTTAAGATCGACATGTAGAACATGCGATATGGATATGGGTAGAATGATTTTATCGTTCGGTAACAAGACCCGGTTCAGAACACGCCTTTTCATGAACCTGAGAAAAGGGACCTTAATTATGCGATCCTGGTTACTAGCAATCTGGCTGATGCTGCCCGCCGTGGTGGGAGCTTACCACTTCGGGCCTGGCCAAAATGGAATGAAAATGGATAAGGCGGCCGATGCGCTGGCTCAGGCCAAAGCGGCGGTTTCAGCCGAAAACTGGGCAGTCGCCCTCACGGCTTATGACGCGGCCTTGGGAGCCGTCGATGCCAAAACTCAGCCTGAACTGGCCTATTCCATTCGTCTGGGCAAAGCTCAGGCACAAATGTTTGCCAGTCAGCTTCCAGAAGCGTCCTCGGAATTGGAAATGCTGCTGGGGGATATGGAAGGCAACCCCAAGACGGACTCAAAAATCAGGACCGAAACACTCTCAACCCTTGCCAATGCCAAGTTTTATATGACCTGGCTCAAACGGCTCGAAGGCCTGGGCGAGCCTGAATGGCAGCCGGATGTCGAGAATGCCCGCCAAACCTATCGCCAACTCGCGGAAGAGGCCGAAAAAACCGGCGACCTGGCCGCTGCAAAAACGTACCGGGACGATCTGGAAGGGACCATTCGTCTGGCCCGTATGGACGTTTCCGAACTTCAGGGCATGCCGATTCCCAAGCCATGCTCCAACTGCAAATCTGGCCAGTGTAAAAATAAAACTAAAGGCCGAAAGCCAAGTCCGAAAAAAGACGGCCGTGGAGCGGGCGCTGGCCCAGCACCGGATGGCAGTGGTTCGTGATTTGATTCTCATGAACTGTCCAGTATAAACCTCTGGCATGTCAGTTCTTATACTGGCATGCCTGCCTCATCAATGGCCTTGAGTCTGTTTTTTTGCAGATCGCTTTCAGAATCTTTTCAACCAAGGATTGGCGTCTGATGAATCGGGCTTTACTGCGCTGGACAAAATCGGCAATCACCTCATTCTTTATGATGGTTTTTTGTGGCCTGGCCTTGATGGCTCAGACTCAAACCATTCAATCCGTTCAGCTTAGACCTGCAAATACGGTTTCTGCCACCGTCACAATCAAGCCGGCGGGGGATGAGAAAAAGTCTGATTCCAAGCCGGTAGAAAAACCGGCCGATGATGTCGCAAAACCGGAAGAAAAGAAAGCCGATCCAGCCGTCGAACGGTTGGCGAAGATCAATAAACAGACGTTCGACCGCAAGCCATCGACCATATTGAAAGTCTGGTCCGAAGAATCGGGCGTGGTTCAACCGAAGGCGAAAGTCAGTCCGACTGAGACGAGTGCTTCAAAGATTCCCCCGGAACTTGCCACCCAGATGGAAGCCGAAAAGGCCCGGGCGGCGGAATCCAACCCAACGGCCAGCACCGATAAAGATGGTCCCAAAAAAGCCTCGGAAGATCCGTTTGACAAGGAACTTGAAACACTTTCTCGCAATGTTACACTAGGCCGCTGGCCCAAAGTTGCGGGTCAGCTCAAGAAGCTGACTCCCAAAGAGGGCATAGCAGCCTGGCGAGCCATTGTGAAGTCGCTGGGAACTGGGCAACAACTGACCACAGGCGTGATCGCTCTGGTCAAGGCCTCGAACGCATCCACAATCCCGGTTGAAAATGCTAACTCCCAGTCCAGCATGATGATGCAGCGTATGATGGTGTTTAATAACATCAACATGAACGACCCCGAGACCATGGCCTTGATGCAGGGACGTAGTGGGGCGAATGAACAGAACCTGCTGACTGCAAAAGACTTTATCGCTTTGACCAAAGCCAGTCCTCAGGCAGTGGAAGCGGAAGACCGTGAGCCATTGGCCCGACTGGTTGTCCTGGTCGATCGCCAGACGGACGCCACAGAAGACCTGGTTCGGCAGATCCAAATCCTTGTCCAACAAAAAGATACGAAGCCCGTCTTATCCAGCCGTGACGCTGCTTTGATCCTGACCTCCGCCAATCTTGCAGCCGATACCGGGCCATTCCTCCCTGCACCTGAAAGCCCTGAGGCCAAATCCGATCCAGTCGTCTTAAACCTATTGGCTCGTTATGCTTTGGCCAAATATAACCGGCTTGGAACTCCGGAACTGGTCAATCAGGCTTGGGCTGCCTTGCAGGCTTTGATGGCCCTGGAAGTGAAAACGGCTGAGCAGAGCCAGGCTCGGGAAGAAGCTACAAAACAGGCGATCGCTTTGGTTCCGAAAGTGGATAAAGCATTGGCCAGAAAGTGGTTTGACGATTCATTCAAGGGTCGGCCTGAACGCGGAGTGGCTCTTTTAACGAGTCTTGGCGAATCAGCTACTACAAATCTCCAGACGAATATTCGTACCAGCGAACCACGCCTGCGGGACTTGGAAATGCTGAAAACGGCTATCGACGCCCTCCTCTCAATCGCCCCTGAACGGGCCGACCAATGGAGTGAAAGCCTGACCACTTTAGCAGCCTCGTGGCTGGCTGAGGTCAAAATAACCAAGCAGTTTGACCGCTCCAGCGGCCCCCGTATTCAAAGAGATATGTACGGCAACGTGTTTTACAGTTCTGACGATGAAGCACAGGTCAACCAGCAATTCGTTCCGAATATGCCTCAGGCGGTTCCTGCACGCGAAATGGTGCGACTGGCCCCACTCGCTGGCTGGCTGGAACGGGTCGACCCTGGAATGAAGCCGAATATTCACAAAGCATTGGCAGAGTTATACTTAAAGATTGGTGGAGATAGTGAGGCGTTCCCTCATATTGAGGAAGTGGCCAAGACGGAGCCTGAAATGGGCCGTGAACTGGCTCAGGAATTTCTGAAGGTCTGGACCACGAACCACGACATGAATCAGGCGAAGAATCAGAGAAATCCATATATCTTTATGTTTGGATTCGAACAGAAGGCCGAAAGTATTCCGCTGACACGTTCCAAGCAGGAACGCAACCTTCAAGAGCTTGGAGGATGGCTTGTGAGGCTTAAGAAGCTCCCGATTCGGCCTGTCGATGAATCCCTGATAGCCAAAGCTTTTACAACATGCCACAGTACAGCGGAAGTTTATCGTACGGAAGCGATTACAGCCGTTTTTGGACCGATGGAAAGCCTCAAACCGGAAACGATTGCTCGACTTGCTCAGCAGATGAGGCTCAATCTGGCAGGTCTTTGGCGCAAACCTGCTGTTCAGGATCAAGCCAAAACCAAGCGTCGCGAGAAGGATATTCGCGAAGAAGTTTTAAAAGGTTATGAGACCGCCCAAAAGGTGGTAGACGAAGCCCGCACGAAGTATCCGAACGAATGGTCACTGACGGCTTCCAAAGCGGCTTTGATGCACGACGAGAACAACTTTCAGCAGGAAATCGCCCTTTCGCCCAACTTCATGCCGATTCGCCGCAAAGCACTGGCACTTTTTGCGCAAGCTGCGGTTCAATATGCGTCGGTGGTCAACAATTTACCTGCGGACAGGCAGACCAACGACGTATTTGAACAGTGGTTTTATGCAGGGCTGGGCGCATGTGAGCCAGCTCAGATCAACGAAACGACCGTAGCAGAGGCGGGTCAGCCTGCCCTGATTCGTGAAGCCTTGAAATCGCTGCCTGGAGCGGCATCTGGGTCGCACATGAACCGGTTTGCCAACCAGCTTTTTTCACGGATGAGCGCGTTGACACCCTCTGTGAAGTTTCGCTATCTCAAAGCTGGCTTTGAGATTGTCGGAGACGCACCACAGGCTTATGAAGCACGCAAGGTGTATGACTATTACAAAGATCTGAATCGGGAAATACAACTTGAAGCCTTGGTGGACGGCCCGACCACGATTGATCCATCGCAACCGTTTGGGGTTTATGTGCAAATTCGCCATACCAGAGAAATTGAGAGAGAAAGTGGCGGCTTTGGGCGATATCTTCAAAATCAGGGGAATAGTAATAATTTCTATTACAACTATGGTCGCCCGTTGGAGAATTATCGCGATAAATTTCAAGAGGCAGCAACAAAAGCTCTTCAAGAACATTTTGAAGTGCTTTCTGTGACATTTGAAACCGAAAAAGTGACTAGCAATCCGCTGCCTGAAAATGGCTGGCGAGCCACTCCCTATGCCTATCTTTTATTAAAAGCCAAGGGTGCGAAGGTCGACCGCATTCCTTCCATGAAGCTCGACCTGGACTTCATGGACACATCAGGATATGTGATTCTGCCAGTAGAATCAGCAACGGTTGCCGTGAATTGCAATTCCGGGAATCCATCTCCACGTCCGTTTCGTAATCTCCAAATCACCCAGATTCTCGATGAGCGGCAATCGGCAGAAGGAAAGCTGATTCTGGAAATCAAGTCCACAGGTCATGGGTTGATTCCACCAGTGGCTGATTTGGTGAACCTGGATGCGATCCCGGACTTCAAAGTCGAGAAGATTGACGATCAAGGCTTGGCTGTATCGCGATTTGATGAAGATTCGAGTGCTGCAGGAATCATCTCCGAACGAACGGCAATGGTGACATTAAAAGCTGTAGAAGGGTTAATTGCTTTACCAGCTCAAATGACATTTCCCAATGTGAAAGTGGATAATGCAAAGATCACATATCAGAAATATGTCGATGCTGATCTTGCAACCGCTGATTCAGTGACTCCATTAATTGCAAGATATGGCAAGGTGGATCGAACAGGCCAATATCTAGCCATTGTAGGGGGATTTGCAGTATTTGTATTTGCAGGAGTTGCGATACCAAAATTAATCAAATCATTGGGGCGAAAGTCGGTTGCAACTCACCAGGAATTACCGACAGAACCATTTGCTGTGCTGGGTCTCCTGCGTGGTCTGGAGTCGGAACCGAGCCTGAACGAGAGTTTGCGAAGCGAGTTAAAAGATGCAATCCGATCGGTGGAGCAGAGCTTTTTTGCCGATGCATCGGAGAGAACTGGAACAGTACCAGATTTGCAATCACTGGCTGTGAGATGGTCGCGACATGGGCGCGTGTGATCTCTGGAAACACGATGAAATCTCTTGGTTCTTGTTCACTGGAGTAAGACACTGAATGGAAGGTCATTCATCAAGTTCCATTCCAAGCAGCACTTTCATGGTTTTTGAGGTCTTTTTGTAATTGTCAGTGAACTCGACGATCTTTTTCGAGTATGACTCATAATTGCCCCGCGGATTATCGACATAGTCCTGGATCTCTTCGAAATTGGATTTTAAATCGTTGAATTTCTCTTTGACATTGGATTGTATCAGATTATCAGATTGAATCCTCACGATATCACGCTCGATATCACCAAAGTTGTACCTTCGATATTTCTTGAGCCCCTCTTGAACCTTTGTTCTGACCGTATTAAGTCCAACATTAACATCCATATTGTTGTTTAATGCATCCTGCATTGCACTCTGGTAAATTTTCATGCCTTCAATATGTACTTCAGAGAGTTTATCAATACAACGAAAAACAGCTTTTATCCGATGCAACCTGTTGACTTCATTCCACTTGCTTTCATCACTTAGCTTGGCGTTAACAAAAGAAGCTTTCACAGATTTTGCAGGAATACAAAACCCATGACCTTCCTGATTAATCGCCTTGAGTGTCACTATACCCAGAACATCGCCTTTTACATCAAAAACCGGCCCTCCCGAATTGCCTCCATTCACAGCAATTGACATCTGATAAAATGGACGGCCCCCGATCACGGTTTCAGCACTCATCACTCCTTTTGTGACTGCATTCTCAAGTGTTCCATCATCATCGTCAAGACCTCCAGGATTACCGATCAAGGTGATATCCTGGCCTTTTCTTAGCGAATATTGTTCAAGCAACTTCAAATGTCTTGTATTCTGAATCGACATCTGAAGAAATGCAATATCGAGTTCAGGATCTTCATAAATCAGTTTCGCTGTAAAAGGGCCTTTTTTATCTCCTGATTCTGAAGGGAAAAATATCTTGAGGGATTCAATAATCTCATCGTCAATCACGTGTTTATTTGTGACAAGAATATGATTCTCAAGCATAAATCCTGTGCCAGATCCTCTCGTGCCTCTGATCAGTGCGACCATTGATTCAACGTTCTTGACCAGCTCTTCAGTAGACATGGGCACTGTCGAGGATGCAGGGGTTGTAGCTTCAGATGACTTTGAGACTTCTTCTTTCTTCTTTATCGGAATCGACTCATTTGGTTTTATGGAATTCGTCGAATCAGAAACACGATCATTCTTTTCAGATTCTTTTGATGCGGTGAGTACCAGTACAAAACTCAA
>Ga0208720_1000289_pt1 | contig 13457 bp, 12 predicted proteins | sample LakMenEpi20Apr10_FD_150716 | JGI IMG/M metagenome (GOLD analysis project Ga0208720, IMG submission 150716) | Freshwater microbial communities from Lake Mendota, WI - 20APR2010 deep hole epilimnion (SPAdes) | ecosystem: Environmental > Aquatic > Freshwater > Lake > Epilimnion/Euphotic zone ...
TGTAGGAGTAGGAAGAACACCATCGCCTACATTTCCGATTGGGGTAGGAAGAACACCGACAAAGAGAGGTCCTAATATTGCAACGATGCCTAAAAAGAGAAGAACACCAACAAAGAGAGGTCCTACTATTGCAACGATGCCTAAAAAGAGAAGAACACCAAGTCCTGTTTATAATCTAGATCCAAGACAGCAAAGAACACCAAGTCCTATTTATAATCTAGACCCGAGTCAGCTAAGAACACCGAGCCCTGTGATGGGTCAACTTGTTTCAAAACAAAAAAGAACACCAAGCCCTGTGACGGGTCATGTTGTTTCAAAACAGAGAACACCAAGCCCTGTGATGGGTCAACTTGTTCCAATGCCTCAACCAGTATATCCAATTAGCGATGAGTGGTTTGGAGGAATACCATATGAACCTGTTGGACACAAGTATCCGTCTAAGCATCCAGTAAGAACACCAAGTCCTGTTTCTCCAAGAAAAGGTTTATTCCCAACAAGATCACAAGTAATTCAAGGAAGAGGTGGAAGAAAAGCAAAGAAATCTCCAGTGGGTAAATTCCCGAAAACACCATCAGGTGCTATGCAATCACCACCACCGGGATATCTTTCTCCCAATCAATATGATTTACAACATCTCATTTCTAGATATGGCAGACTTAAAAATATTCCAGGAACATCTAAAAAATTGAGAACACCAAGTCCAAGGGTGTCTCGATATGTTAGGACACCAACACCTGAAGTAAGTGCTTATGAAACAGCTGAATCTGATGTTTATAGAACAGCCGAAGAATACTAGAAGAAATCAACCTAAAACTGTTTCCTTTGGTGCTAGAGAACAGAAGAGTAGACATTGAGCATAAATGTTGTTAAATAATATATTGTCATTTGTAAATGACATTCAATAACAATTGTAATGATAGATTGAACAGGATAATAATAGTGATAATGCTTTTCATAATAGCCCTGTTAGTAGCTTATATTATATATGACCAAATCAATGAACACTTTAATGACAAAGATCCTAAACTATCTGAACTGAAAAACAATTTGAAAACATTATTTGATAGTAAAGAAAAATCAGGTGAGAAATGGACTGGTAATTTAGAAAATCTAAATAATAGAAAAGATATTTTGGAACAAATCAAATTGTATGTAGGTTCAAAATCATATACTATAAATAAGAGTAAGATCTATATGTGTTTGAAGGATGAGAATGGTAATTATTACGATGATAATTCTTTAATGTTTGTATTACTCCACGAGTTAGCACATGTTATATGTAAATCGATTGGACATACAAATGAATTTCAAGAGATATTTAATGATTTGTTGAGTGAAGGTGCAAAAGCTCGTATATATAATCCTAATATACCAATGGTTAAGAAGTATTGCGGTCACGATTAAATAAATCAGTTTGTAATTAAATTGTAAACTTACAATTTAATAACATTTACCACATGATGGAGAACATCTACATCTATAGCATACATTTTTGTTGATTTTAAAACAAGAAAAGCCTTGATATTTGAACTTACAATATTGACAATAATGTTTTGAATATCTCTCTTTCCAGCAGTTTTTACAGTATATAAATGAACTGGAAGAATAATTTTTATCAGCTATTGATAAAAAGTAAAGTTCGTCATTAGAATAAAGTTGATTACATATTGAACAAACCCAAATCAAATTGTAACTCATTTATCATTTACAAAATCAATAATTTCAAAATCATCAAATTCCAATATGATATCTTTTTGTATCTTTTCGAATTCGGATTCAAGTTCAATAATTTTAGTTTTTAATGATGCAACTTTATTAAAAAGAAGCTTGTTCACTAGTTGAAGTTCTATATTTTTATTACTTAGATTTTGAATTAGAAAATGTTCATTAAGAGTCATAATGGAAGACATTTATTTGATGAAAACATAAATGATTATTATTGAAAAAAATAATTGGTACTTTTGATGATATTATAAAGTAGATTGTAAATCAGTTTAAACATATATTTCCACACTAGAGTTCTATTTAAAATGAATTTATTTAATATATTTTTATAGAAAGAAAATGAGTTCAAATATGCAAAATAATAACATAATGTTTATTTCTGAAAACGGTATTGTTGTTCATCAAGAGGATTTCAGACAATTAGTAGAGAAACATCGTACAGATAATAATATTGAATTCTATATTAGACGATCAAATGAATATGCTGAAAACTTTTTTGAACCGTCTACCAATCTAGAAGTTATCGTTTTTCAAAATATAATATGGAACGGTGTCTTAAAAATTGATTTAGAAGAGACTGGAGAACGGTTATATTTTGATACTTTTTTATTAAAAAAAGAATTCAAAAAGATATTGAGATTACCGTTTGAAAAAGATATTACAAATTATTATAATAATTTAACCCAATACAAGAATAAATTATTTGATATGAAAATAAAGTTGAAGATTCATATTGATAAAATGAACAAAGAATATCCTCTATATAATTATGGGTTTGGTCAGATATTTTACAAGCTTATCAATATATATTACAAGTTGAAGGGGGTAATCAGTATGATAATGATCGAGTTGATTAAAGCAACTGTTATATATGAGAAACATAAGAAGGATACATTGACTACAACTACATTGTGTTTTAATCATAACTTTGGGTTACCGATGTATTTTAAAATCGAAGAAAAAGCATTCATTAATCAGATCGAATCATACTTGTTTTGAAACGATAATACTATAAAATTTTAACTTGTAATACAATTTAAAATAATAATTTAAAGAATTTCAAATTCGTCTTGATTTTGAAGCTCTATTTCTAAATATTTTCGTTCTATATAATTTTCTTTTAATTTTTTGTTTTCTTCTTCTAGCAATTTGATTTTGGTTTGGTATATGATATTTTTTGTAAACAGTTCTTTATTTTTAAGGGTGATGATTTTATTGGTATCGGTTAGTCGTTGAATTATAGTATATGATTTTTCTAGATATTTAATTATTTGATCTTGTGTTTCAATTGACATATTATAATTTATTAAAGTAAATTAAATTTAAAAAGAAAATGTAAATAAGAAAACATAATGAACAGTCTTACCGATTCAATTAATGATTCAAAGGATTCTTATACTATTACTAGTATGACTGAGAGGGAGGGGGGAATGGTTAACAAAGGAGAAGTAGAAACGGTTGATAGAGCATTTATCGATACAATGCAAGAGTCGTCTATCATTCGAATGACAGATAGTGATAATACATATGGTCTTCAACTATTCTGTTATGAACATTGCGATAAACTAGATTCTGAAAGGGTAAAACAGTCACGAGGAATCGTATTCTCAGGCGATACTTTAGTGATGAAAGCATTTCCTTATACAGAAGAAATCAGACGAGGAGATCTAGAAACATTTGTCGATAAAATCAACTTATCTGAATGTAAATTTTATTCTTCATACGAAGGGATGCTTATCCGTATGTTCAATTTTGGAGATAAGTGGTTCGTTTCAACTCATCGTAAGCTTGATGCTTTCAAGAGTAAATGGTCTTCTAAAGTCTCATTCGGAGAAATGTTCGTACAATGCTTACAAAAAGAATATGAACATAACGATTCATTTACAACTGCACTTCAAGATACTCCTAATGATTCGAGTATTCTAGAACGATTTCAGAAGACACTTGATACGACAAAACAATATATGTTTTTATTGTTAAATAATGAAGAAAACAGAATCGTATGCTTGAACGATCCAACTGGACCAGGAATGTTTCATGTAGGAACTTTTGATGCTGATGGAAATAGTGTTGAAGTTGATATTAATATTATCAAACCAGTTCAATTTCCTAACAGATATTCATCATTGTCAGATGTATATGAACATTCTCAAACTCTTGATTATACGGTATGTCAAGGAATCATCATCTTCACTCCAAACAATAAACAATACAAGGTTCTCAACTCAGAATACGAATACTACTTTGGTGTTCGAGGAAACGAACCAAGCATCAAATTCCGTTATCTACAAGTTCGTAACAACAACGAGTATTGCAAGACATTAAGACAGATGTATCCCCAAATGTCCGACTCATTTGATACTTACGAGAACTACATCGGAAGCATTGTAAAGGATATTTTTAATGCATATGTTGAACGGTTTATGAAAAAGAATTTTACATCAGTAAGTCAGGACGAGTATGTTATTGTAAAGGCTTGTCACGGTTGGCATCTTCAGGATAGGAAACGGAATATCATTACACTAAAGAGGGTTTACGAAGAGGTTAACAATGCACAACCATCACTTGTTAATAAAATGATTAGATCTCGTATTCAGAAGGATAAGAAAACAAACTCTAAATAAATAAATTATAATTTAAATTCCAATTGGAAATTAAATTGTCATATCAATCTCCGTTAATCTCCGTTAATCTCCGTTAATCTCCGTTAATCTCCGTTAATCTCCGTTAATCTCCGTTAATCTCCGTTATCAATGTCCGCTTAAATTGAATTTTTTAAATTTTAACACGATAAATTAGATCATGGAAACTGTCCGCCAACAAGATTATATTATATCCTACGACTATGCTCATCCTATTTCTAACGGGAGGATAAATGAGGTATTTGAATGGTTCTATCTTTCAGCTCAACTAGAAATTCGAAATTATCCTGATACCCTATATAACCTCTCACATAACATCATCAGATTGTTCAACGAAAGATTAACTACCGTTGATAGTCAAGATTATATCGAGACATCAAGGACCCTCTGGTTGAAACTCAAATCATTTCAATCTGAACGAGACCTATATATGGATACTCTCAGTGATGAACTTAAAGAAAGCAATCTCATTTCAATCTACGAAAAACATAATTCGAAAGATATAAACGATACCGTTTCAAAACTAAAAGACAAAAAACAAATTATTATCGAATTCTTTGAAAATATCGTTGAATTGTATACTGATATATTAACAAGAACAGAAAGTCATAAAGATAACAAACGGTTCCACTTTAAAGCATACACAAATAAAATCATAAAAAAATTAGACTCAGTTCTCGTTCAAAAACAAATTGTTTTAGATTCGTTCGATATAGCAATTGAAAATATAAGAGAAAAAAATCATCGAAGAGCTGTAATGATTCAATGCATGAAACAGAATTTTGGATATTCAAACTTAAGTCCAATTGAAAATGCATTAATCTACAACATTGATTCCTATATTCATTAATTAAAATAAAGTAAGTTTAACTCGTTATAATTTAAATTCCAATCGGAAATTAAATTGTCATATATTCGCCTTTATCAAACGGCATTTAAATTGATTTTTTTACATTTTAACACGATAAATTAGATCATGGAAACTGTCCGTCAGCAAGATTATATTATATCCTATGACTATGCTCATCCTATTTCTAACGGGAGGATAAATGAGGTATTTGAATGGTTCTATCGTTCATTTCTGCTAGAAAATCAAGATTATCACTATTCCCTGATTAACCTGTCCGCCAATATCATCGGAATGAATGACGAAAGGGAAACTTCTGTCGATACCGAACATTATATCGAGACATCAAAGACCATCTGGTCGAAGCTGAAAACCTTTTATTCTGAACACAACTTTTATATTAACACTTCCAATTATGAAATTAAAGAAAACAATCTCATTTCAATCTACGAACAACATAATTCAAAAGATATTAATGATACCGTTTCAATACTGAAAGACAAACAGAAAAATCTTATAGCTTTCTTCGAAAATATCGTTCAATTATATACTGCTGTAATAACAAAAGCAGAAATTTATAATAGACTGTTTCACATTAAAATATACAGAAATAGAACTGCAAGAAAATTAAGGTACATTCTCGTTCAAAAACAGATTGTGTTAGATTCATTTGATATAACAATTGAAAAATTACGAGAAAAAAATCATCGACGAGCAGTAATGATTCAATGCATGCAACAGAATTTCGGTTATTCAAACATGCATACAATCGAAAATGCATTGATTTATACGATTGATTCATATATTCATTAAGTAAGATAAAATAAAGTTATAATTCCTATGGTATTACAACTTATAATTTATTATCTGTATATAATAAATAATGGCAGAAGAGAAATCAAACTCATTTACTCAACTATTTTATCCGTGGTTTTTCGGAGGGGAACTAAAGGGTCAAATTGAGAATTACATTAATGGAGATAAAGGCTATTTAGATACATTTAAACATGAATTAATCAGACTTTATCAAGAATTCAGTCAACCTCCTGAGGAAAATACGATATACATTTTAAATATCGGTGCAAATTGTACTGATGATGATCTGCCGTGCTGGCATCGTGAACTACCGAACTTCATATTAAATGGACTATTAACTAATACAAAAATCAAACTGTTATTAGTCGATAATTTTAAGGAAGGTTATGTTCCAAAAACAGTTAGAAGAAATAGAGATTATGCAAGCAAGACAGAAACTGGTTGGATAGTAGAGGATATGAATATGGAAATCAAAATGTTCAGGACTTTTTTCCCTTCTTTTTATGAAACAAGAAAAGCATATTTTCCAGTTTCAAAACAATATAAAACTATTGAAGAAAGAAGGAGTTTAAGTGAAGACCGTGAATTCATTGATTCTTTCTATTCAAAACTAGAGCAGTTTACAGAAAGATTATGTCAAGTTGGAAGCATGTTTATCGTGATATCAACAGCAAGCTTCAAATATGATAATGTAACAGAGAGTATTGATTATCAAGTGAAAAAATTTTCTGAAGGAAATGGTAATAGAACACTTGAGTTATATCCTGAATTAATTAACATAATTCAACCTTCTACATCGGATTGTTTTTATTTATTTGTTTGGGCTTTTGAGAGTGAGTATGTTCAGTTATTCGGTAGTAATGTTCGTCTAAAATATCACGAAGATCCACTTTACGATACACCACAAATCAATATCGATAAGATAAATGATAAACTGGTATTGATACCTGTAAAAAAGGATATTAGAGACAAGTTCAAAAATTCACGATCACCTATATATACTGTCGTTAAACGAAAATAAGTATAATTCTGATTCTCTTACATAAATTAGTTGATATTTAACTTGAACTTCAAGTTAAATATTTATAAATTCAATATCCTTTGAATTTAAAATGGGTTGAATTTAATTCTAAAACATCATAAAGATTGTTAATTACCGTTTGATTTTGACCTGATAAATTAGTCCAAAGATCAGTATTCATTTTTTCTATATTTTGTTTATTTTGCTTATTTCTAATTTTTCTGAGTTCTCTTATGATTTGAACCTTATTATCGAATTGCTTTTCGGTAAAAATTGATAAATCATAATTAATATGAAATGGTGAATATAAATATCTTTCAAAAAACTTTTGATTCTTATATTGAAGTTCAATATCAGTTATGATGAGTTGGTTTGATTTGAATAGTTTACCATTGATCGACATATCCGAGTTACAAAATTGTAGTTTATGTGTTCCCTCTGGATAACTAATCATACGATATAATGGTTTAGCAATGGTTTTTAGACAATAAAAGTTGTATATATATGATGACGACATTTACCTTATCCGACTAAAGCTTTAAAATCATTATTTATAACAAAGTGGTGAACAAGGAAGCTCGTTAGTGCCAATACGACATCAAGGGCTAAGAAAATCCAAGCATAAGACTTCTTCATAATTGCTGTAACAGCAAATAATAGATATAAGATAAAATGAAGAGGTCTAACATTATTCCACCAGATATCTTTTCCTAGAAATTGAGGACCTGTAGGATTGGTAAAAAATAGATATATAAATCTTATAGCTCCAAGTAGGATTATTATGCCAATATAAGGTAGATAATTAGGGTTAATTACCTTGGTTGCATATGCTAAACCTGATCTAGCCCCTAAACACCCGATCATAAACATCAAAAATCGTTTCTGGAAGTCGTTCATTTATTATTATATTCTAATTTCATTTTCAAATCTCTCATTCAGAGAAACCTTTAAGGAATCCAACTCCCTAATAAAATCACTTTTAGATATACTATTGTTTTTTACAGATTCAAATAGTAAATCAGCTTGAATATTTCCATCTTGAATTATTGTTACTATAGGATATGCTTTATTTAAGGATATCTCATTATCGGATATCTTTTTAAACAATTTTTTCCTAAGAGATTCAATGTATAAATTAAACCGTATTAGTCTTATATCCAACTCTGGTATTGTCTTTACTATTTTTACACAACTTTTTAAATTATCACTTTCGTAGTTATAAGTTTCAACTGCTCCAATCATTTTTAAAAAGGATATATAATTATTAGTATGTTCTAAACCAGCATATGCAATAATATTTTTGCTTTCTTCAGGTTGAAATGATACATTAAGTTTGTGTTTTTTAAACATCCTGCTCAAACAATACATATCAACTGATAGTGAAAACATAATTAGAACAAATTCACCCAAACTTTTCAACTTGTAATCCATATCATTTTTAACAGAACAAGAATCATTCAGCAATATTATAATTAGTTCATTTATTATTGATTCTCCTCCTAGATATGAGTTTATCGTATCTTGATATTTGATTTTTATAAAATCGATAATCTTGACTACCATATATGATTTAGATAATTCCTTCCTCATATCTGGATTAGAAAGTGCAATTCCTAGAAAGTTGGAAGTTTCGAAATTACCATTACAAATCATCTTTGCTAATACTTTTAACATAGGCTGACCAATCCTCCTTAACAAGGTAATTTTCATCATATAATCAATATCATGTTGTAACAATATATTAATCATTACTTTCATATAGAAATCATCATTAATCTGCTCTGTAAAACGAGATACTCGAATATCAATATTGTGTATCCGCATAAGTTGACAATCAAGTTCATTTCTACTAGACGGCTGTATACACCTTGAAAATTCTTCAGACACCAAATCAAGCATTTGACTTGTTGTATCATCAGGATTAATTATGTATTTTTCAGTCTCAAATTCATCGTGAAAATCAATCGTTTGATCAGATTTCATCTTATTTATCACATTATTTATGGTTATGATTGTCCTATTTCCAACTATATCATAATGTGATAAATCTCCTTCCAAAACAGGCTTGCTTCTTCTCAACATTGGAAGCTCAATATACAAATCGACGAAAGACGGAGAAGTTGATGCTAACCGTTTTATATACTCCGAAAAATCAATTGATACTTTCTTTGAATATGGGAAGCATTCTCCTCTTGTTTCCTTATGATATTCACCAAATAGATAAAAAGATTTTTTACTTTGACCTTCAATATCTAATTTCAATTTTGTAACTTTAATAGGACCCTCAATATAATCGACCATATATGTCTTTGGTACCTCCAAATTATCAATCAATCGCAATAATACAGGATTTACAGTATCCTTTAACTCTCGTATTTTTTCATCTGATACACCTTGAAGATAAAGTGCATTATAGGTTTCTTTAAAGGTTTCTATCTTTTCTTCTTCCGACATTTATTATTAACTAGATGATTTATTTTAAGATTGATTCTCCTTTGACAGATTCGTAACCGTATTTATTCGAATGAATAAATTTATACTGTAAATCAAGTTGGAATTTTAAATTTATTTATATTACTTATTGTTTCGATTTAATAATAATTAAATTTATATATAATAAATGACGACAAAATTTATTGAATGGATGAAGGATAATTTAAATCAAGTTACAAAAATTATCAATAATGATGAATTAGATCTTATCTATTTCTTTGGAATGAAAAAAGTATTAATTCAGTTTATTCATACTGATAATGAGACTATAATAATTATGTATCTCTCCGATATTGAAAATATTGAAAATTTGAAAAATATGTTTGCATTTGGTATTATGCCGTATAGCAATTATTATTATATCAATACTAATGGTGATCCTTATACATATGGTAATACATACCTTGACAATTATAAAACTACGAATATTTATCCCGAAATATCTTATTTTATAATTTCAATACCCAACTCAAACTCTGCAAATATAAATAATTCGTTGTTATATATTAATGACAAATTAGTTCCAAAAGAAATTGATGATGATGACCCATTATTACAATTCGTTAAACATTTCTGCACACATAAAATGGCACAGTTGAAACGAAGGCTAGAAATTACGAAAAAGATTGAACAAGCCGAATTAGAAAAAGAAGAGAGAAAACAAGCCGAAATAGAAAGGACAATACAAATTGTAGCTTTAGCGAACGAAAAAGCTGAATTAGAAAGACGAGCTAAATCTATAGAAAAAAAAGCTAGAGCCAACGCTTTAATCGAAGCTAAAGCCAAAGCTAGAGCCGAAGAAGAAAAGAGAGATAAAGAAGAAAGAGAAGCTTTAGCTAGAGAAGCAGAAAAACCAAAGAAAAAAACCAACACTAAAAAGAGTTCTAAAGCACAAGCTAATCTTGAAGAACACAGGAGACAACAAGCTGAACTTGAACAAAGGAGAGAACAAGCTAAACTTGAAGCAGAAAGGATAAAACAAATAAGAGAACAAAGGATAGAACAAGCTAAACTCGAAGCAGAAAGGAGAGAACAAGCTAAACTCGAAGCAAAAAGGAGAGAACAAGCTAAACTTGAAGCAGAAAGGAGAGAACAAGCTAAACTTGAAGCAGAAAGTGATGATTATGTAGATCCAACAAGAAAAAATAAAGAACCACGTCCTTTTGAATTTAAAGTTAATATTTCAAATATGCCAGTATTTAGTGCATTTCTCCAGAGAGAAGTTATCGACTACCATAATGATAATGCTTGTCCTGAGAATTATTCACCATTATCACTTATTCAAGGATTGCTAATAGCTATTGTTTATAATAATAATTTAAATGATTTCAAAAAATTTAGATTGTTATTAAACTGTATATATTTAAGGTATATAGATTTTATAAGATTTTTACCTAAACCTACCACTGACCAAACTGCTACTTATCAATCTGATATGAGAATTTATAATTCTAATCGTGAAGTATACGAATCTGAAAAACTTGCTATTGAAGCTGAAAAACTTGCCGAAGCTAATCCTATAATAGACCAAGCTAATCCTATAATAGACCAAGATATTCCTATAATAGACCAAGCTAATCCTATAATAGACCAAGCTACACTTGAGATAAGACAGAGAATTGAAAGGATTGAAGAATATATAGCTATACAAAAATTCGTGAATAGTCATATAGATGCTATAAGAAAAACAACAGCAGTACTGTTTGTATTTTGTGATTATATGAATCAGGTTAACGACCGTCAATACAAGAATATATTGTTGGGTGATTCATTACAAGAAAAAAAGGTTCATTTTAAGCAAAAACTGGAGGAAATAGAAGATATAAGAGGTATAACTACTTTATTGGGTGCACAATTCGATGATGATGTAAATAGTGTCAAACGCATAATAGAAATATTGAGAACTGTGGATTTTACATTACCAATATTTAGTATTCATTCACGTATATTTGACGAGGTTATGAATGAAATTAAAACCGTAAAAGTTGGTGACTCAAAATCAAAAGATATAAATAAACTGATAAATAATATTTATAACCGTTTTAACCAAGAAAAAACACGCCAACGACTAGAACGAGAACAAGAACGACGAGAACGACTAGAACGAGAAAGACTAGAACGACTAGAACGAGAAGAACGAGAAAGACTAGAACGACTAGAACGAGAAGAACGAGAAAGACGAGAAAGAGAAAGACTAGGACAATCACCAAGAAGGTCAAGATGTTGCAAAGACTGTAAATATCATTTATCAAAAAAGCCTGTTGTTGAACTTAAATTTATTGCAAAACATTTAGGTTGTAAATGTTCTTCAAAATTACTGAAATCAGAATTAATTAGATTTATTATGAAAAATTGCTAATTACATTCAAAATTAACCTTAATTAAGATATTAGTATTTAACTTGATATTCAACTTAAATTTATCTGATGTCCATTTCTAATTATCGAATGTTTCTAATGAATCATAAACTGATTTCAGTCTAATATTATAATAGAAATAATCTATTATAATGAAAATAAAGTTATCATCACTACGATATTCTAAAGACAATGCAATTTTTTAACTTTTTCGTCTTGGTGATTTGACTACCTTTCGTCTTGGTGATTTGACCACCTTTCGTCTTGGTGATTTGACTACCTTTCGTCTTGGTGATTTAACTACCTTTCGTCTTGGTGATTTAACTACCTTTCGTCTTGGTGATTTGACTACCTTCCTTTTTGGTGATTTGACTACCTTCCTTTTTGGTGATTTAACTACCTTCCTTTTTGGTGATTTAACTACCTTCCTTTTTGGTGATTTAACTACCTTCCTTTTTGGTGATTTAACTACCTTCCTTTTTGGTGAATCATCACGATTACTAATATCTATTCTTCTATCTTCTATAATACAAAAAACCACAAATTCTTTAAAAATTACAGTTGTAGATAGGTTCTTAAAATATTCATTTATCTCCTGTGGATTATTTCCATATCCACCTTGCATAGCTCTATCAATAATATATATATTAGTTGAATTCTTATATGCCATTACAGCATGTCCTATTGTAACTCCAGGATTCGTAAGCATAGAAAATATATATCCTAAAGGACTCATATTACCAACCATTAGTTGATTCGATAAGATGGATATAAAATCATGGATAGTTGGAAGCAGAGTCGGTAACAATGTGTCATATGGATGAGAAATATCATATTTTGCCTTTAATAAATAAGTTAATTGTGTAGTGTCAAGCAGTCCTCCTCTCATTCCTCCAGAAATACTATGCCCAGATGCAGATGTTATATTTCTACCTTGAAGGTTGTGAAACTTTTCAGCTGTACTCTTGTTGATTATATCTAAGTCGTGTAAAACTTGTAGTGCACAATTATCATCCATCCATGAATAATGGGTATTTAATCTTCTTTTCCGATTAATAGTCAATATCTTTTGAAAAAGTACAGCATTATTATATATGGGATTATTATAATTATATAATAATGCTGGTGGAATTGATGGAACACATTTTCCGGCTACATAGCACGACTCATTTACTGTCTTTTCTTCCCAATCACATTTACTTTTTTCTGAATTCAAATATATCATTTTGTTTTCAGCTTCAATTAGGCAATCTGTATTTGTCAATGGATCCAGTTCAAGTAAATATCTCTGGTAATTAACATCATCGCAATCATAACTGTATCTAGAAATATTATAATCAGTTACATTAGAAGAACTACAATTTCTAGATGCTGGTGGTGGGAGTGGTAGTGTGAGTCTTGGTACAAATGGGAGTGTGGGTGCTGGTATAGGTGCAGAATCACATTTACTTTTTTCTGAATTCAAATATATCATTTTGTTTTCAGCTTCGATTAGACAATCTGTATTTGTCAATGGATCCAGTTCAAGTAAATATCTCTGGTAATTAACATCATCG
>Ga0208720_1000290_pt1 | contig 13401 bp, 17 predicted proteins | sample LakMenEpi20Apr10_FD_150716 | JGI IMG/M metagenome (GOLD analysis project Ga0208720, IMG submission 150716) | Freshwater microbial communities from Lake Mendota, WI - 20APR2010 deep hole epilimnion (SPAdes) | ecosystem: Environmental > Aquatic > Freshwater > Lake > Epilimnion/Euphotic zone ...
CCGCCACTTCCGACATCAAAGACCGTGACCTCCAATACATGGCCGCCCGGCTCGACGGCCTCACAGTGGTTGTCGGCGACATGGTTCGAGGGACCCTTTTTGGCAGCCGCCATATGGACTTTCTGGTGAAGGAGACCGACCCCAAGGGGCCTGTCGTCATCGTCTCAGGCACCATGCTCAAAGTCGGTCCAGCCAGACCTGCAGCAGACAAAACTGCGACCACCCGCCCAGCTTTCTCCTATGAAGATATTGGCGGGCTTCGCAAAGAAGTTCAGCGCGTTCGCGAGATCGTCGAACTGCCTCTACGATATCCAGAAGTGTTTGCCAGGTTAGGTATTGCAGCCCCAAAAGGCATTTTACTTTACGGCCCACCAGGGTGTGGTAAAACGTTGATCGCTCGAGCAGCAGCCCACGAGACGAACGTAAAGTTCTTTTCGATTAGTGGCCCTGAGATCATGCAGAAGTTCTATGGGGAGTCCGAAGGTCACCTGCGCAAGCTCTTTGAAGAAGCCACGCGGCAGGCCCCCAGCATCATTTTTATCGACGAAATCGACTCCATCGCCCCCAAGCGTGAAGAGCTTGGAGGAGAGCACCAGGTGGAGCGGCGCGTGGTGGCGCAACTCCTGACCCTGATGGACGGTTTGAAGGCTCGTGGACAAGTGGTCGTGATTGCTGCCACCAATATCCCCAACTCCCTCGATCCTGCCCTTCGACGGCCAGGACGATTTGATCGCGAAATTGTGATTCCGATCCCTGACCGTCACGGCCGCCTGGAAATTCTTGAAATCCACTCTCGTGGGATGCCTCTGGCCAAAGACGTGAATCTCGAAAAACTGGCCGATATCACCCACGGATATGTCGGTGCCGACCTCGAAGCCCTTTGTCGCGAAGCTGCGATGATCTGCGTTCGTCGGATTCTGCCTGAGATCGACTTCGCGCAGGCGAACTTGCCCTACGAATCGCTCCAAAAGCTTGAAATCAGCAACGACGACCTGCTCACCGCCCTCCGTGATGTCGAGCCCTCCGCCCTTCGCGAAGTTTTCGTCGAAGTGCCCACCACCACCTGGGACGATGTCGGCGGTCTCGATCAGCCTAAACGTCTGCTCCGGGAGGCCTTGGAATGGCCATTGAAATACAAGGATCTGTTTGACGCCGGTGGGATCAAGCCAATCAAAGGGATCCTCCTTTGCGGCCCTCCCGGATGCGGCAAGACCCTCCTGGCCCAAGCGGCTGCGAGCGCGACTCAGGTGAACTTTATTTCCGTAAAAGGCCCGGCGTTGCTCTCAAAGTTTATTGGGGAATCCGAACGGGGCGTGCGAGAGGTCTTCCGAAAGGCCAAGCAGGCGGCCCCTTGTCTGGTCTTTTTTGACGAGATCGACGCACTTGTTCCTCGACGAGGCAGTGGAGAAACCGATGCAGGCGTGAGCGAGCGGGTCGTCGGGCAGTTTCTGGCGGAACTTGATGGAGTGGAGAAGCTTTCAGGAGTCCTTGTTCTGGCGGCTACGAACAGGCCTGACATGGTCGATCCAGCCCTTCTGCGTCCAGGCCGATTTGATGTGACCGTGGAGATTCCGTTGCCAAACGAGGTGGAAAGGCTTGCCATACTTCAGGTTCAGGCTCGTGGGAAACCGGTCGATTCGAACGTCCCACTCGGCACGATTGCAGCCATCACAGTCGGTATGACAGGTGCCGATCTGGGCGCGATCTGCCAGCATGCAGCCCTTTTTGCAATTCGCGAACGAGTGGAACAAATGGAACCTCCTATAGCGACTTCGCCATAGTTAGGGTGGAAAGCCATGCCAGAAATCGCACAAAACACGATAAAACAGATCAGAATGAACGATATGGACGAATAGAACTGGATAAAAGGGTCTTTTTATAGTTTTTAGGATGAAAACTCGAAATTGCGACAGATTGGTAGGATTTGGCACAGCTATTGCAATTAGTATTATTCAGTGATGCGAAGGGTGTCCCCCTTACTTCGCACTCATAATACTAAACTGGGGACATGCAACAAGCACAGGAGCTCACCAATGGCTAAGGTTCAAAAATCCACAGATTCATCCAGCTTGGCTGAAGTTGTTGACCGCATTTTGGACAAGGGCATCGTCATCGACGCCTTCGTCAAAGTGTCCCTCGTCGGCATCGAACTGCTTTCAATCGAAGCCCGCGTTGTGATTGCATCGGTCGAAACATACCTCAAGTATGCTGAAGCGATTGGCCTGACCGCCAGCGCTGCTTCACCAGCCTGAATTTGATCCCTTCCCTTTCGGTGGGGCATATTCATGCACCACCGGTTGGGGGGATGATCATAAATGCAATGGAATTTAAATCATTCCGTGGATCATTGATTTCATCAAGGATAATATCATGACCAGATCTGAAGAGCTAGCACGTCTGCGATTAAGCATACAGACTGACGAAGCGAATCGGGACGAACTCCAGCGCAAGCTGGCTGAATTTGTTTCCAAGCTGAATCAGGAAGTCACGACTCTAAAGCAAACCAATCAGGCTGAGAACCAGGAACGAGCCCGTGCTCTGCAGCAGATGTTGCAAGAACACATGGCTTCATTAATGGATTATGAGCAATCCCGCGAGCGTGAAGCCGCACGTCAGGCTGAAGAGCTGGCGGCGTATCTTTCGAACCTGATGAATCAGGTGGCTGGGATGCGAAAAGCAAATCAGCAGGAGAACCAGGCAAGCCGCACCAGCTGGCTGCGTGGCCCGGTTGTTGTCGAATCAGGCGTGACCCGCCAGGTTGTTTTAGGTTGAGTGGGATCGAGTGACTGGTTTTGAGGGCTGATTTATCGCAGTCAACCATCATCCGGGAATTTCACGGTTCCGAATTCAACCGATTCCTGGTGCGAGCTGACTGATTCGATTGCATTCCTATCGGACTTGGTCCTCGACCAGGAAAATCATAAATGCCTGCGAACCGCTAATAGCACTGCATCAATTTCACACAGTCTTTGTGAGTATTGAAGTCAAGAACAGGTTGCAATTGAGTGCCACATGAAAAACCATTCGGAATCGCATTTGGTCGTAGCGCCTTGCGTGTTTTGTGGAGGCAAAGGCAAGGATCCGTTTGAGATCATGTCTGCTCTATCCAATTGCCCTGTCTGTATCGGCCGGGGCGTAGTTGCAATCCCTGAAGAACATATGGTCTGTGCACATTGTCGAGGGACAGGCGCGATCAAAACCTTCACCTGTAATGCATGTCAAGGCAAGGGCCGACTGAGCGCCATCAGAGGGGTGACAATCGTGTGCCCTGACTGTCAAGGCTCTGGAGACGATCACTCTGCCACGGGTATGGATTGTCTAAAATGTCGAGGACGTGGCCGAATTCCCCAACCTGAGTCCTCCATCCCTACACTCGAACCGGAGCATTAAGATCATGTCAGTCACGACCCTCAAAAAACCAAAAGATCTGAAATCGGACGTGAAAATGCCACAGCTTACGGAAGATAACATCGTCCCTCAGCAAAGCGATGCATTTGTTTTTACAGACCACGTCCAGTCATTGACCGACCGTGCCCTGGCCTATCTTGAAGCAGGCTACGCTGTGCACTTCTAAGGCCCGGCCGGTACCGGTAAAACGACTCTTGCATTTCACGTGGCATCGAAACTCGGTCGTCCCGTCAGCCTGATTCATGGAGACGACGAATTTGGGAGCTCTGACCTGATCGGCCGGGAAGGTGGCTTCAAACGCCGTAAATTGGTAGACAACTTCATTCATTCTGTATTAAAAACGGAAGAAGAAGTGAAAAGCCTTTGGGTCGATAATCGCCTGACAACAGCCTGTATCAAAGGCGAAACACTGATTTATGATGAATTTACCCGTTCCCGCCCAGAGGCCAACAACGTTCTGTTGAGCATCCTTTCAGAAAAGATTCTGAATATGCCAAAGATGCGTGGGACTGGCGAAGGATATATGGAAGCCCACCCCAATTTTAGGGCCATTTTTACATCCAATCCTGAAGAATATGCAGGCACTCATAAAACCCAGGATGCCTTGATGGATCGAATGATCACTTTATTGGTGGGCCATTACGACCGCGAAACCGAAGTGCAGATCACGAAGTCGAAATCAGGGCTTGGCCTCGAAGATTCAGAAATCATTGTCGATATCGTCCGGGAATTACGGGAAATGGGCGAGTGCAAGCATCGTCCTTCGATTCGTTCCTGCATCGCAATTGCAAAGATTTTGGCTCTTAAGGGTGGTCATGCACGATGGGGCGACCCTGTTTTTGAATGGGTCACCCGTGATGTATTGAGCACGGAAACAGCCAAGGTGACGCGTGCAGGTGAGTGCGTTCCGTCTCCGGTACTTGGTCACGTGATCCAAAAAGTCTGTGGCCCAGACCGGGAAACCTTTCAAATTCCTCTTGAATCCGGTCAATTCACATCATGAAATACAATCCGAGTCATCATCGAGCCGGAAAGTTGCAAACGATTGCAAAACGTCGTGGCCTGGAGCATATTCAGACCATGACCCAACTGGTTGTCGATTCGAGTAATCCCCAGCACAAGTTCATGAAGCTGGCCATTCTCTCCATGGAGAATCAGCGAAAGAGCAAGGAACTGGCACTTGCGGAGCAATTGATTCAGGATCTGAAAGCCCGGCTGGCGCAGATCCAGATCGAAACCGCTGGCTTGATGAGTCAGTTTCAAGCTCCCAGCGAACTTGAATTGGAAACTGTTCAAGGGGCAAAGTCTGTCGTACCGAGAACGATTCAAGGCCAGTCACCTGGTTTCAAATTAAAATATTGAAATCAGCTGTTGTTGTTCTGGATGACTTTGTGCTATGGTCAATATGAAAGTTGCCTGAAATTCAACAGAAAGTGATTATGTCAAATCCACTCACGGAAAGTTCAGTATCGAATGGTCGGGGAACTGATGGTGGGGAAGCCGGCCAGGCTCCGAAAATGCAGATGATTGAGCAGGTCCGCAGGCTCGCAGTTGAATTTCTCAAGAACAATTGCGAAGCCCGACGGGTCCAGGTGGTGAAAATGGGATTGGCGGATCAAGCGAAAGGAATTTGGGAGATTGAGGCCCATGCTTTTGTCCCAAATACAACGATTCAGAATCTCGGGCTGGAAGTTTCCAAGGAAGTCCTTGATTCGGAAACTTACACTCTGAGAATTGACGGACAACTCAACATCATCGGCTTCGGCCTGAAATCACTGGTTGACGATTGAGCAAAATCATGCAAACACCCGGCCAATACATTTATGCAATTGCAGACTCCACAGTCCAGGAAGGCTACGGCCCGATTGGAATTCAGGGTGGAGAGGTTCAAGTGGTCCGATATGGGGCCATTGCGGCGATTGTGAGTGATTTCGCTGGTACAAAACTCAGGCCCGAGCGGCGCAATCTTGCAGCTCATAATGCCGTGATTAAAAAAGTGATGGAATTCGAGACCGTTCTCCCGATGGCGTTTGGTACACTGGCGGATGACATGGACGATGTGATGAGTATTCTCAAGAACAATGAGACCAATTTCAAGGAAGAGCTTGATCAGGTTCGTGGGAAGGTGGAAATGGGCGTGAGGGTCGGTATGGATCTGCCCAACGTCTTTGAATATTTCGTGAATAAATATTCCGAGCTGACGACATTGAGGGATCGGATACTGACGATGCAGAACGCTGCCAGCCAGCTCGATAAAATCGAACTTGGACGGGTTTTTGAGCGGATTCTGAACGAGGAACGCGAACGTCATACAAACTCAGTCAAAAAAGTCTTACTGACTTTATGCGATGAGATAATCGAAAATCCTCCACGGGATGAGCGTGAAGTGATGCATCTGGCGTGCCTGATAACACGTGAAAACCAGAAGGCTTTTGAGGATGGAATTTTCGAGGCGGCCAAACTATTCAACAATGATTTCACATTCGACTTCAATGGTCCATGGGCTCCTCACCACTTCATTCGCATGAATGTGGAGGCCTGATCAAACCATGTTTATTCTTGACGATATTCTCATCGCACCGATTCTGTGGGTCTTTAAAGAGATCAACAATGCCGTGCAGAAAGAAATCACCGGCGAGGCAGAAACGATCACGCGTGCTCTGAGCGAACTTTATACGAAGGTCGAGTCTGGGGCGATCACAGAAGAGCAGTTTGAGGCAGAAGAAACCAGGCTTTTAGACCGGCTTGATGAAATTGAAGCCAGTCAAGAGGTTGTGGATGAATCCGAGGATGACGAATAGTCCGTATTTTCACGCTCAGTGAAACCATGTCACTGACGGCCATAGATTTGATGGATGGAAAAAATCAACGAAGGGGAGTTCGCCATGAATGATGACAATGACATCGATATTGTGATTTCAGTATCTGATAACAACAATAGCCAACATGATCCAGCGCTTGATGGAACATTGATAGGCCGTCTTTTGGGCATGGCCAATCGGTATCGACTCGAGGGTAACCTTCGGCAGGCCACGGAAATGTATTGGTCGCTTCTCGAAAATCACAATGGAACGAGACAGGCTGAAGCGGCTAAAATTGCCTTGATGGATGTGGCTGTAGGGTATGAACTTGATGATTCACGCCATATGGCTCGTTCGATTTACGAGGATCTTTTGAAATATGAAGGTTGAATTCGTGGCCTGAAGTTGAGCTTGGGGCAGGGAATTGCGAGTACGGAAATAAATCGGACGATGAACACTGATGTGGTGGGTTGATAAAATGGCTGTTGCAGATCAGGACAGGGCCTCACTTTGTGAATTGCTGGATCGTGTGCTGAACACGGGAGTGGTTGTATTTGGAGAGGTTTTGATCTCTGTGGCAGGTGTGGATCTGATCTATTTGAACTTGCAACTCTTGTTGACGTCGGTGGAGACCGCGAGAAAAGGCAATGTCCTTTTTAATAATTTGGCGTCCCTTGGGCCTGAAACGGAAAAGTCATGAATACGTCGTCGACATTTGCATCGATTTTTGCCGATGATCCACCGAAGTCGATGCATTCAGGTGATCATCAAACACCTCGGATCGCGATTGATCCAGAGAACATTAAAAAAGGGCTTGGCCAGTTGGTACTCACATTGGTGGAACTGATCCGCCAGCTCCTTGAAAAGCAGGCGATTCGGCGGATTGAAGGTGGTTCTCTGACAGAGGATGAGATGGAGAGGATGGGGTTGGTTTTCATGGAACTCAACACGCAATTGAACTGGCTAAAAGCCGAATTTGGGCTGACGGATGAAGATTTGAATCTTGACCTTGGCCCGCTCGGGAAACTGATCTGAAAACACTTTATTTCAAAATGCAAATCAACATCACCATTCAAACTAGAATCAGTCAGGTCTGAACCAATGAATACACCGCAAGCCCAGCGCCGGGGAATTGTCCATGGAGTGGAATCGTCTACCCTGGCAGACGTTTTGGAGCGAATCCTTGATAAGGGGCTGGTGATTGCCGGTGATATCAAGATAAAACTGGTGGATATCGAGCTACTCACAATCCAGATTCGCCTTTTAGTTTGTTCCGTAGATAAGGCCAAAGAAATGGGGATTGACTGGTGGTCGGAAAACTCGTATTTAAATCCCAATAAAATCGCCAGGAAACTCGGTGATGACGACTTGGAATCACGTCTCGAACGGATTGAGAAAAGGCTTCTGACGGAATCCGCATCATCAGCGATTCCTGAGCAGATCGAACCTGTACGCGTAGAGGTTGAAGGTTAGTCTTAACTCTATTGCATATAATCTACGCACTCAGAATGGATTAACGAATATTCATCAGACCATTCAAAATGTTCCTTAGATTTCATCACATGAGCGGTGAAAAAACATCCACCGCTCATGTTGAACAGATTTAAATGGATTTGCCGTTGAGAATCACGTTTGTAAGTCCCCCTGGTACCGTAGTAGCAGAAGCCTGAAATCCAAAGTTTGTTGATCCTCCTTTGGCGACGGTTCCATTATAGGCAAGATTTTTTACGATATATCGGTTCCCGATGTGGCTCAAAATTTGTCCATTCCAGATGTTTGTGATATTTGCCGCCAGATCAAATTCCAGTGTCCAACTGCTCCATGGTTGAGTGGTGGTGTTGGACAGACCAACTTCAGATACAAATCCACTCGCCCACTTATCCTTCACGGTAAATTTTACGGGTGATGCGATCGGAGGAGCGACGACTGCCAGAATTGTGCCTGTTGCGACTGTATTTCCAATGATTGCATTCACAGGATTTGCGAGTTGCAACTTGAAAGTGAGTGCCGGACTGGCCACGCTGGTGCCTACAATTGGAACGCTGATGGACATGCGTGTCACACCTGGCGTAAAATTCAAAGTTCCTGTGACACTTTGATAATTGCCAGGCGATTTGGCCGAACCGTCTGAGGTCGAATAATTCACAATGACAGGCAGATTGGAAGCCGACGAAAGCTGGACATCAAAGACCATGAGCGACGTTCCACTACTGGCAGGCACAAGACTTGCATCACTGATCTTAAGACTGGGGGCTGGTGTGGATTGAGGCCCATCATCATTCAGAATGGTGGCTGTCCCAATCGGTTTGGCGAGGGTGCTTCCAAACGGATTACTAAGCTGAATCGTAAAAGTTTCATCTGGTTCAGCGACTTTATCAGGCGCGATCGGGACACTCACAACCTTGCTGATTTCACCCGGTGCGAACGTCAAAATTCCACTCGTTTCTGAATAATCACTGCCAGATGTGGCGGTCCCATTTGCCGTCCTATAAGATACAGTCACTGGAGACGTGCTGGCACCAGATAGTTTAATCGTGAAATTGGCTGAACTTATCGTAGAATTGCCAGTTCCAGTGGTAGGGAAAGCAAATTTGATTGGTTGCAATAATTCCACCTTATTGGTGTTCACCGTAGTCCAGTCGTCTTTCAGAATCCCACCTGTATCGCCTGAATTCGGATTCCACGACCACCATGTCCAACTAGGTCCCTGCTGACCTGCCGACACTGGCATGCTCCCACTTAAGGAAGGATCTCCTTTGAGATACGCGACCATCCGGTTCGCCCATTGCAAGTCGCTGGCGGTGGTCATTTTACTGCCGAATTCGCCCACCAGCACCGGCGCGATATTCTGTTTATAAAGGTATCCCCAACGCTGATCCCAAACGGAAGTTAAATTATCAGGATAATTCGGAGCTGAAAACCATGACTGATTATATACCGATTGAGGGTAATCGTGAACCGAATAAACCAGGCGTCCTGGCACATTCAATACAACTGGATATTGCCCAGCTGCTGAGAGATTACCGCCCCACCAGTAGGAGTCGTTGTTCACAAATTCAACGCCTTCAACCATGATCAGCCAGTCTGGATTCACAGCCAGAATTGCATTTCCAGCTTTTTGGGCGGCCAGTCGCCAGTCGGTCGCTGCGTTGCCGCTGCCCCAGGTGGCCTGGCCGTGGGGTTCGTTGTGAAGGTCGGCTCCGATGACCGTAGGATTTGATTTATATCTTTGTGCAAGCATGACCCAATCGCTGATCCATCGGGATTCTGGATACTGGGTAGTGTACCAGAGGCCTGATTCCTGAGCGGAATTGCCGGCTGTGGAGCGGTGGTGATCGAGGAAAATCTTCATGCCGATCTGGCCAGCATAAGTTACGATTTTGTCGATGATCCCCAAGCCGTTGAGCCCCTGAAGGTCAGGATTTTTGGAGAAGTCGATCCCGTTGGGCTTGCTGGACGAGTCAAAAAGCTGGTTGGAATAGGGCAGGCGGATCGTGTTGAAACCGAGCTGTTTCATTTGATCCATCATCGCTTTATAACCTCGAGCCCAAAGGCCATGAGGCGCAAAGGTGGACGTTTCCAACCCAAACCAGTTGACTCCGGCAAGACGCACCGACTGATTATTGGAGTCCAAAATCTGATTCCCAACAGTGTGCATGAAACCAGTCGGACTGGCTGGAATCCCTGTGCCTGGATCACCTTCGGTCACGGAAAGGTCATTTACAGAAATTGTTGGAAGGGTGGTCGAAGGGCCGCTAAGTGGCTGTCCATTCAGCATCCAGTTGGTTGGAGAACCGTCTGTTCCAAGGCTGCCGGGACTGGCGTTGAACCCGAAGGAAATGGAGCCAGAGGCGGGGATATCTAACCCCCAGGGCGAGCCTGAAACGACGTAATGATTGCCGGTGTGTGATACGACCACCCCGTTCCAGATGGAATCAATTTTAGGTGTGAAGTCGAATTCCAGACGCCAGTTACGTAGAGGTGCTGGATCCGTGTTCGCGATTTGAATCTGGCCAGTCAGCCCGCTTCCCCAGTTATTGACCACCTGATAGGTGGCTGTTGTCATCAGTTCACGTTCTTCAAGAGGCTCGATCTGAGCGTTCCATCCCGATCGGCGCATACGGAGATTCTGCTGAGTTCTGGCTCGCATGACGATGCTCCTGCACAAGTTGTCTGGTGAATCAGATTAAGGCCAACAGCCATCAAGTAGCCACAACAGTTGCAGCAATTGGGGAGAATCATTCTCCCCAACAAAGACTTGGTTTATCTGGTGAACTGGCCTGAAACGATTCTAGGTAGAAGCATGGATGCAGTCAACCATGCTTATGGAGCAAGTGTTGCTTATTTGCATCATCATCGAATCGGGAATGATTCGCAGACTCCGATCATTTCGAATTCGTTTGAATTTATAATCAACGTGGAGTCAAGGTCGTCTTGATTGATACCAGATATTACAACGTCATTGCCCCGAATCGCTTGTCCTGGTTGTTGCAGTATCATTAAAACACTGTTTGATAGAGATATCTGCTCCTCAGATTCGTGCCGACAATCAAGCAATTCTGGCCTGCTGATATTCTTGTATTAATCTGAAAATAAAGCTAAGGTCCGCCATGCCAGGAAGCATGACCGACATAACATGATCTCAATTCGAGGATAAAGATTCGCCGTTCGGCTCCGCCCCATATCTCAGACTCAGACTCAAACTCAAACTCCAGATTTCAGACTGAGGGTATTGAAATAGCCTTTTCGGATTCTTTGAAACAAGAATATTCAAATCATTTGAATTTTCTCAAGAAGGCGGAAGGCTGTTTAAAGGAACCCTGAATAATATCTCAAACCCTTGCTCGAGATTTCTTGCTTTGATTGATCCCCCCAATGCTTTAGCAATCGATCTGCATAAAGCAAGCCCTAGCCCTGTACCGCCTGTTGCTTTATTTCGGGACTGGTCCACACGCTCAAATTGCAAAAAGATACGTTCCAGCGCGTTTTCCGGGACACCTAAACCCTGATCTCTCACAGAGATTTCGAAAAAGTCAGTCACTGGATCCACATGCAAAACGATCTGGATGACAGAATGTTGAGACGTATATTGAATTGCATTATGAACAATATTATCGATTACAATCTCTAATAAATCTTTTTCAGTTCTTGCAGTTAGCGTGAAATCTGAGTGAAGTTCTACCCTGCAATGATTTGCACTTGCAATTCCTTCTGTTTTATCAATTACTTCATGAATCAGGTCGTGAACCTGGACATCCACCAATTGAGGCTTGAATTCAGATCTTTCAATCTGGGCAATCTTTAGCATTTTTGATGAAATATTCGCAAGGTTCTTGATCTCGTATTCGAGGAAATCAATCGACTTCTCAACGTCGACCCGATCTCGTAAATTATTCAAATGCCAAGTCATACGTGTCAAAGGAGTGCGAATCTCGTGACCCATGTTGGAAGTCATATGGCGTTCCGATTGAATCAAAAGTTGTAATCTTGATGCAAGGTCATTAAACGTGTCAGCAATATTCCCAATCTCGTCATTCCGCTTAATATGCAAACGCTCTTCAAAAGCACCAATCTTAAACTGGTTCATCACATGATTGATCTTGCGAAGTGGCTTGACGATATAAAAATACGACATAAGTATTGCAACAGGGGAGAAAAATACGGGATAAGGGTATGTAAAAGCGGCGGTGCGATCGACTCCAAAATAATAGTCGCAAACGTACTGAACAATCGTTCTTCCAATAAAGAAATAGAACACAAGGCCAAGTGAAATCGATCTCATGATTTTTGAATTGGGACGAACTCGTATCCAACCCCCCATACCGTTCGAATCATCGAATCATATTGGCCAAGTTTTTTCCGGATCTGGCTTATCTTCATATCAATATTACGATTAGAGGAAGGTAAAACATTTCCGAACATGATTCTCGCTAATGTAGTTCGATCAACCACTTCGCCTGATTGCCTGATCAAGGAAACCAGGACATCAAATTCCATGTCGGTTAAGTCAATTTCATCTTCATTGACTATTAATACTTTCGTTCTCAAGTCAGCTATCAAAATCCCGGACTCGATCACATTGGCTTCAATCACCTGATTTATGGTATGTAACTTCAGCAGATTCTGGATCCGAATCACAACTTCGCGAGCGAAATAAGGCTTGACGACATAATCGTTGGCCCCAAGTTCAAGGCCAGCAATTCTGTTCTTCTCATCTGACATTGCCGAAAGTATGAGCACAGGTATCGAACTCACTTTACGAAGATCTTGAAGTACGCTCAGCCCGTGTTTTTTTGGAAGCATCAAATCCAGAATCAGTAGGTCGTATTGATCACTCATGATCCGAAGTACCACGTCCAAACCATCAAAGATCTGATCTGCCTCAATTCCTGACCGCTTCAGATTCTGTACCATCAATCGGGAAACTTCCTGATCGTCTTCCGCAATCAGTATTCGCCTGCCCAGAGAAGTGCTCATATCTGTTCAAGCCTTTCGATTATTACCGCACCTATGGATAAATTACTATAGCGAAACGAATATCTGTTGTCAAATCGTTCAATGTCAGTTCTTGGTCGGGAGTCAAGTGAGAGTGTCACACCACTCGTCCATAAATCGCGGGCTTTTTGATGCCTTTAAACTATACTGTAGCTTTGTTAACAATGATTCTTGCCAATTCCGGATGTGTTATGGTTCACATCTGATTGCGAATTTTCTTTATCTGATGAATATTCCTCACGTTTTAACCGATCTTTCTCACATAACTGAACTGATTGGATTCGTTCGCTAAAGGATTGCATTTTGGAACCTTAATAGGCATATTCGACTTTGCAACGCCATGTGACGATACCAGTTTATCCAAAGCCACACTTCGTATTGATCCAAGCCGACTGCTGTTTTCTCCAATCGAACGCCGACTCGATCGCCCATCGACTACCGGCTAACCGTATCAGTTCTTCAACCTTTGTTGAGGGAGCTTCGTAATAATGACCAAACGCCCTCCATCGAGTTCAGATGGACTTCGTGAATACCATCTTCATCCCTGGCATACTTGCCTTTACTATGGAATACCGAAACCGGGGCTGGATTCAAACCCGGAAACTGGGGGGCTTGCGAACTTTGCGTAGTCAGTCTTGGCGCTAGCTCCGGTTGGATTTCTTAATCGCCGAAACCGGGGGCTAGCGTCCTGCGGCTA
>Ga0208720_1000291_pt1 | contig 13371 bp, 10 predicted proteins | sample LakMenEpi20Apr10_FD_150716 | JGI IMG/M metagenome (GOLD analysis project Ga0208720, IMG submission 150716) | Freshwater microbial communities from Lake Mendota, WI - 20APR2010 deep hole epilimnion (SPAdes) | ecosystem: Environmental > Aquatic > Freshwater > Lake > Epilimnion/Euphotic zone ...
TCAAGAAATTCAGAAGAAAAGGCGAAGAGTCACAAATCGAAGAAGTAGGTAAGAAGCTTCGTGGATTAATGGCCTGGGTTGATAAAACCAAGGACGATTTCCAAGGAACTGTTTCTCGCTAAATTCCAATTAGCCAAATGAGCCCACAGACCTAAAATAGGTATGTGGGCTCACATATTTCTAAGCATCCAAAAGAAGAAAAGATTTGTCTTCGTTGTGGTCGCAAAATGACGTGGCGAAAATCCTGGGCTAAGACTTGGAATGAAGTTAAGTATTGCTCAGATGCTTGTAGAGATAAAAAATAGTTTTATCTATTAGATCTGTTAACAGCACTAATAATTGCCTTTAGTGATGAAGTGACAATACTTGGATCAATTCCCACACCCCAAAGAGTTTGAGAATTGATTGAGCATTCTAAATAAGCAGCAGCTTGAGCATCTCCACCTGAAGCTAATGCGTGCTCGTGATAATCAAGCACTCTTAAATTAATTCCATGAGTTGCAAGTGCTTCACAAAATGCAGCAATTGGACCATTTCCTACACCCTTGATAACAAATTCTTTACCGTTATCTTTAATGGTGGCAGTTAAAGTTGTGTCACCATCAACTGCTGAATCTTGCGCAACTGAAACTAATGAGAAGCGACCCCAAGGCTTTTGTGGATTTGGTAAGTATTCATCTTTAAAGATGTCCCACATGGCAGTTGGTGATACTTCGCCACCTTCGGTGTCAGTAACTTTTTGAATTACTTGACTGAATTCAATTTGTAATTTACGTGGCAGATCTAATTGATGTTCTGTTTTCATAATGTAGGCAACGCCACCTTTGCCTGATTGGGAATTAACCCTAATCACAGCTTCATAGCTTCTGCCCACATCTTTTGGATCAATTGGTAAATAGGGAACATTCCAAGTGAAATCCTCAATTGGTTTTCCTGCTTTGTCAGCATCTTTTTGTAAAACTTTTAATCCTTTATTAATGGCATCTTGATGAGAGCCAGAAAATGCGGTGAATACTAAATCTCCACCATAGGGATGGCGCTCTGCAACTGGTAATTGATTGCAATACTCAACAGTTCTTTTGATTTCATCAATATCGCTGAAATCAATTTGAGGATCAATTCCTTGGCTGAATAAATTCAAGCCAAGAGTTACTAAGCAAACGTTTCCAGTTCTTTCACCATTTCCGAATAAACAACCTTCAATGCGATCGGCTCCAGCTAAGTAACCAAGTTCTGCAGCAGCAACTCCTGTGCCTCGATCATTGTGGGGATGTAAAGAAAGGATTACTCCTTCTCTTCTAGTTAAGTTTCGATTCATCCATTCAATGGAATCGGCATAAACATTTGGTGAAGCCATTTCAACTGTGGCCGGTAAGTTAATAACACTTGGACGATCCTTAGTTGGTTGCCACACATCATTTACGGCATTACAAACTTCAGCCGCATATTCAAGTTCAGTACCGGTAAATGACTCAGGGGAGTATTCAAAGAAAATCTCACTCTTGCCCATTTGTTCGGCGTACTTGGCAACAAGTTGAGCACCGTGAACAGCAATATCTTTAATGCCATTTTTGTCTAAATCAAATACAACTCTTCTTTGCAAAGCAGATGTTGAGTTATAAACGTGAACAATTGCGTTATCAACACCTTCAAGAGACTCATAAGTTCTTTCGATTAAGTGTTCTCTTGCTTGGGTTAAAACTTGAATTACAACATCATCAGGGATTACATCATCTTTGATTAATTGGCGCACAAAATCAAAATCGTTTTGTGATGCTGCTGGAAAACCAACTTCGATTTCTTTGTAACCCATTTTGACTAAAAGTTCGAACATTTTTCTTTTTCGATCTGGAGTCATCGGATCGATTAATGCCTGGTTGCCATCTCTTAAATCAACCGCACACCAACGAGGAGCTTTGGTGATTTTGTTATTGGGCCAGGTTCGATCTTTTAAATCAATGGGGGTGAATGCTTCGTAACGCTGAAACTTCATCGGGGAAGTTTTCTGATTATTGTTTTTCATTTTGCTTTTGACCTCTTCAACTAGTCGCTATGGGAAAAAACCAGCAATGGCGAACTCCCGCAGCGAGGAGGCCAGTCGTTAGGCCTCGCTGCGGCTTTGAAGTAGCAAGCAACGAATCATTATGAATTAAGGGTAGCAGGCACAAAACAAGTAGCGCAGCCCTACGCTGTACTTATTATGAATTCCTATCGCATCGCGTTAATTCCTGGTGATGGCATCGGTGTCGATGTTGTTAATGAAGGTTGCAAAGTACTTGATGCTGTGGGCAAAAAGTTTGAAACCCAAAATTATGATTTAGGAGCTAATCGCTACCTAAAATCTGGAGAAACACTTCCTGATTCAGTTTTAGCTGAATTAAAGAAATTTGATGCAATTTTGCTTGGTGCTGTGGGAGATCCAAAAGTTGCTCCAGGAATTTTAGAGCGCGGACTTTTACTTAGATTACGTTTTGAATTAGATCACTATGTGAATTTGCGTCCAGTTAAATTATTTCCCGGAGTAACTACTCCTTTAGCGGGTAAAACTCCTGAAAACATTGACATGGTTGTTGTTAGAGAAGGAACTGAAGGATCTTATGTTGGAGCAGGTGGTGTTTTAAGAAAAGGCACCAAAGATGAACTTGCAACTGAAGAATCTTTGAACACAGCTTTTGGCGCAGAGAGAGTGATTCGTGATGCTTTTAAGCGTGCTCAAAGTCGTCGTAAACATTTAACACTTGTTCATAAAGCAAATGTTTTAGTTTTTGCAGGAGATATGTGGAAGCGAACTTTTGATCGTGTGGCCAAAGAATTCAGTGATGTTAAAACTGATTACCAACACGTTGATGCAGCGTCAATGTTTTTTGTGACCAATCCTGAAAAATTTGATGTTGTTGTGACTGATAATTTGTTTGGCGATATCTTGACTGATATTGGTGCAGCAATTGCTGGTGGCATCGGATTAGCAGCAAGTGGCAATATCAATCCTGAGAAAACAACTCCTTCTATGTTTGAACCAGTTCATGGTTCAGCTCCAGATATTGCGGGCAAAGGAATTGCAGATCCAACAGCAGCAATCATGAGTGTTTCTATGATGCTTGATCATTTGGGTGAAAAAGAAGCTGCTAAAAAAATTGAAATGGCAGTTGCAAAAGATTTAGCAACCAGAGGAACAGCAAAACGAAGCACTTCAGAAATTGGAGATGCAATAGCTAAACTGGTGAGCGCGTGACATCTTTTAGTGTTACTAAAAATTCATCGCCTAAATCAGATGATGACAGAAATGCAATTTTAAGTAATCCAGGTTTTGGAAAGCATTTCACTGATCACATGGTGTTAATTGATTGGGAAAAAGATAAGGGTTTTATCAATCCACGTGTTGTTCCTTACGGTCCTCTTTCTATTGATCCAGCCAACATGACCTTGCATTACGGTCAAGCAATATTTGAAGGATTAAAAGCTTACAAGCATAAAGATGGCAGTATTAAAACTTTTAGACCAAAATCAAATGCAGCTAGATTTGCAAAATCTGCCAAGAGAATGGCAATGCCAGAAATTCCAGAAGAATTATTTGTTGAATCCATAAAGCAATTAATAGCTGTTGATAAAAACTGGGTTCCAGAAGATAGAGAGAAATCTCTTTATTTACGACCATTTATGTTTGCTACCGAAGTTGGTTTAGGGGTAAGACCTGCCAGTAAATACCTATTTTTATTAATTGCTTCTCCTGCCGGAAATTATTTTCCTGCTGGTATCAAACCAGTTTCTGTTTGGTTAAGTAAGGAATATGTACGAGCTGCACCTGGTGGCACGGGAGAAGCAAAATTTGCAGGAAATTATGCAGCTTCTCTAATTGCTCAAGCACAAGCTGCTAATCAAGGTTGTGATCAAGTTGTGTGGCTAGATGCAATTGAGCGCCGCTTCATTGAAGAAATGGGCGGAATGAATCTTTACTTTGTTTATGGAAAAAAGAATGAAATTGTTACTCCATCTTTAACAGGATCATTGCTTGCAGGAATTACTCGTGATTCCATATTGCAATTAGCAAAAGATTTAGGAATGACTTCAGTGGAAAAGAAAATAAGCATTGAAGACTGGAAAAAAGGTTGCGAACAAGGCGATATCACTGAAGTGTTTGCTTGTGGAACAGCTGCAGTTGTCACCCCTGTTGGCTTAGTTAAATCAAGTGATGATGAATTCATTGTTGGCCAAGGAGAAACTGGAGCAGTTACAGCCAAAATCCGTGCTGCTTTGTTGGATATTCAAACTGGGGTAGCAAAAGATGAACACAATTGGACTGTTTCGGTCGGTTAAATTACCCCTGTCTTAATACTGCTGTTACAGATGAGGCAAACTAAAGGCAATGAAGAACCAGGAAATTATTAGTTAAGCGCACTTTTGGGTGATGAAACCCAAACCAAGTGTGCTGATGCCCTTCGCGAGAGCGAGGGGTTTTTTGTTTACTGGAACCAGAAAGAATAAGGAGAAAAGAAAATGACAAACAGTTCTTCTCTAGATGCTTCTGCGTTTCATATTTATGACACAACTTTAAGAGATGGTGCTCAACAAGAAGGTTTAAACCTTTCGGTGCAAGACAAATTAAATATTGCCAAACATCTTGATTCATTAGGTGTGGGTTATATCGAAGGTGGATGGCCTGGAGCAAACCCTAAAGACACAGAATTTTTTGCTAAAGCGCACACTGATTTAAAACTAAAGTACGCAACCTTAGCCGCATTTGGAAGTACTAGAAGACCAAATGTAAAAGCACAAGATGATCCTCAAGTAAGAGCTCTCCTTGATTCAAAAGCACAAGTAATTACTTTGGTTGCAAAATCATTTGATCGTCACGTTGAATTAGCTTTGAAAACAACGTTAGAAGAAAACATCGCCATGATTAAAGACACTGTGGCATTTTTAACAGCTGAAGGAAGACGTGTATTTCTTGATGCTGAACATTTCTTTGATGGCTATCGCAGTAATAAAAACTTTGCTCTAGAAGTTGTAAATGCAGCAACTCAAAGTGGAGCAGAAATAGTTGCTCTGTGTGACACAAATGGGGGAATGCTGCCAAATGAATTAGGTGAAGTTGTTCATGAAGTTTTAAGTGCAACAAAAGCAAGAATTGGAATTCATTGCCATGATGACACCAACTGTGCAGTAGCAAATACTTTGTCTGCAGTTGATGCAGGTGCAACCCATGTTCAAGGAACAGCAAATGGTTATGGCGAAAGAAGTGGTAATGCCAATCTATTTAGCGTTGTTGCAAACTTGCAATTCAAAAAAGGCAAAATTGTTGTACCAAGTGATGCAATTAAGGAAATGACTCGCATTGCACACGCGGTAAGTGAAATTACTAATATCAATCCAAATCAACATCAACCATACGTTGGCTTTTCAGCATTTGCGCACAAAGCAGGATTACATGCCAGTGCGGTAAAAATTGATCCAATGCTTTATCAACACATTGATCCAGTTCTAGTTGGAAATGACATGAGAACTTTAGTTTCTGATATGGCAGGAAGAGCTTCCATTGAATTAAAAGGTAAAGAAATGGGATACAACCTTGAAGGCAACAAAGAGGTTTTAACTTCGGTTGTGGAAAAAGTTAAAGAAATGGAATCACGCGGCTACACCTTTGAAGCAGCAGATGCCTCATTTGAATTATTACTAAGAAACGAACTAGGTGAAACAGATCCAAAATATTTCACCGTTGAGTCCTGGAAAGTTACTGTTGAACAATCTGAAAAAGGCGAAGTAGTAACTGAAGCCACTGTAAAAGTTACTGCCGGAGGAAAACACCTTGAGCAAACTTCTCATGGAAATGGTCCTGTAAACGCTCTTGATAAAGCATTAAGAGCAGCCTTAGAAAAGATTTATCCCGAGTTAGCCAATTTAGAATTAATTGATTACAAGGTTCGTATTTTGGAAGGCGTTAAAGGTACCGGGGCTGTTACCAGGGTATTAATTGAAACCACTGATGGTAATTCTCAATGGGACACTTTAGGTGTGCACGAAAACGTTATTGCTGCTTCTTGGAATGCAATTTCTGATGCCGTTACTTATGGATTGTTGAAAGCTAATGTCAAATAAAGTTCGAGTTAGATTTTGTCCTTCACCAACGGGAGATCCCCATGTGGGAATGGTAAGAACTGCTTTATTTAACTGGGCTTTTGCTAAACACAACAATGGAACATTCGTATTTCGTATTGAAGACACAGATGCCGCACGAGATAGCGAAGAGTCCTATAAAGCACTTCTAGATTCAATGCGCTGGTTGGGACTTAATTGGGATGAGGGTCCAGAAGTTGGTGGACCATTTGGTCCATATCGCCAAAGTGAGCGTATGGATATTTACAAAGATGTTGCAAAAAAACTTCACGAAAAAGGTTTTGCTTATCACTGTTATTGCACACAAGAAGAAGTTGAAGAAAGAAGAAAAGCTCAAAAAGAAAAAGGTCAAACACCTGGCTATGACGCGCATTGTCGTGAATTAACTGATTCGCAAGTTGCTGAATTCAAAGCAAAGGGTCGCGAACCAGTTTTAAGATTTAGAATGCCAAGTAAAACAATCACTTGGAATGATTTGGTGCGTGGAGAATTAAGTTTTGAGCACGAACATATTCCTGATTATGTGTTAGTAAGAGCAAATGGAGATCCTCTCTACACACTGGTAAATCCCACAGATGATGCCCTTATGGAAATAACACATGTTTTAAGAGGTGAGGATTTGTTATCTTCAACTCCCAGACAAATTGCACTTTATGAAGCTTTCAAACAAATTGGTGTTGGAAAAGGTGTTACCCCAGAATTTGGTCATCTTCCATACGTGATGGGGGAAGGAAACAAAAAACTTTCCAAGCGAGATCCTGAATCTAGTTTGTTGATGTATCGAAGAGAAGGTTTCTTACCAGAGGGTTTGCTGAACTATCTAGCCCTGCTGGGCTGGTCATTTGGTGATGACATTGAGTTTTTCTCTATGAAAGAAATGGCGGATAATTTTGAAATAAGTAGAGTCAGTGCTAATCCTGCCCGATTTGATATTAAGAAGTGCACAGCAATCAATGCTGATTGGATCAGAAAACTTTCCACTGAAGAATTAGCCAATCGCATGGAAAAAAGACTTATTGAAGATGAAGTCTTACCTGCAAATGTGAGCAAAGACCAAAAAGACTTATTACTAGCTGCAACTCCATTGGTCCAAGAAAGACTTGAAACACTTTCTCAAGTTCCTGGGATGTTGTCATTTCTATTTGTGGAAGAAAAAGACTTCGTAGTTGATCACGAAGACGCTGAAAAGTCTTTAACACACGATATTTTACCTGCACTGGCAGCAAGTGTGAAAGTTATTAATGAATTGAAAGAATTTAAAACTCAAAGCTTGCATGATGAATTAAACAGAGTTTTAGTTACAGAAATGGGATTAAAACCCCGCATAGCTTTCACTGCCCTTCGAGTTGCAGTTACTGGCAGAAGAGTTTCTCCGCCATTGTTTGAATCGATGGAAATCATGGGTAAAGAAAAAGTAGTTTCACGAATTGAAAAACATTTAAAGAAGTAAGCCAGTGGGGTATGGGGTAATTGGCAGCCCAGCGGTTTCTGGATCCGCTTGTCTAGGTTCGAGTCCTAGTACCCCAGCAAGATTAGTGATGTAGTAATTTCTGGTTCAACAACTTATTCTTCGAATAGGACCTCATGGTTAAGCGCAGGTTTCCTCGCCCCTTAGAAGTGATTTCATTAATTGGTTTTAGATGGCCCAATCTAAATAGAAAACAAGTAAGACTTAATAAAGCCACCAACATTTGGGATATTAGAGAAATAGCTTCAAAAAGAACTCCTCGTTCTGTTTTTGATTACACCGATGGTGCATCAGGTTCTGAAGCAAGTCTTAATAGAGCCAGAGAAACATTTAACAACGTTGAATTTTCTCCTCGCGTGTTAAGAGATGTGACAAACGTTGATACATCCGTTGACATTTTAGGAAAAAAGAACGCATTACCTTTTGCATTTGCTGCAACTGGATTTACTCGCATGATGGGTTACGAAGGTGAACCAGCAGTAGCTCGAGTGGCAGAAAAATATGGAATTCTTTATGGTTTATCAACTCTGGGCACAACTTCACCTGAAGATTTAGCTAAACAAGTACCAAATGTGCGTCGCTGGTATCAGTTATATGTAAGACGTGAAAGAGAACCAAACGAGAAATTAATTGAAAGAGTAAAAGCTTCAGGATATGAAACTATTGTTTTAACTGTTGACACAGTAGTTGGTGGAGTTAGATACAGAGACGTTAAAAACGGTTTAACAATTCCACCAAAATTAACTTTAAAAACCTTAATTGGCATGGCCAGATATCCAAAATGGTGGATGAATCTTTTAACAACCGAACCACTTGTTTTTGCCTCCCTTGACATGAAAGACAGTGGCGGAACAGTTGCTGATTTATTATCAAAGATTTTTGATCCCTCAATTACTTTGGAAGATATTAAATGGCTTAAATCTGTTTGGAACGGAAAATTATTAATTAAAGGTGTGCAATCAGTTGAAGATGCATTAATGCTCAAAGAAGCAGGAGTTGACGGAATAATTCTTTCCACGCACGGTGGCAGACAAATGGATAAGGCACCTGTGCCCTTAGAACTTCTTCCAGAAGTTAGAAAAGCTGTTGGTAAAGATTTCACAGTTTTGATTGACGGTGGTGTGATGGCCGGCACAGATATTTTGGCCGCCATTGGTTTGGGTGCAAATGCTGTTTTGATTGGACGTGCTTACCTGTATGGCTTGATGGCAGGTGGCGAACAAGGGGTGGATCGAGTTGTGCAATTGCTTAAAGCTGAAATTGAAATGTCAATGAGACTTCTGGGCATCACAAAGTTGGATGAACTAACACCTGATCGTGTGAGAATTCGCTAACTACGAATTTCACTTTTTCTTTACGCTGTTAGAATTATTGAAACGGATTTTCCTACAGCCCCGTTGTGTAGCGGCCTAGCACGCTGCCCTCTCAAGGCGGTAGCGCGGGTTCGAATCCCGTCGGGGCTACACGAGGCGAAAAGAAAGTAAAGGAGAAATAAAAAGTGGGTAAGACACTTGCAGAAAAAGTTTGGGATGCACACATTGTGCACCAAGCAAGTGGCGAACCAGATTTACTTTTTATTGATCTTCATTTAGTTCACGAAGTTACCTCTCCACAAGCATTTGATGGCTTAAGAGCAGCTAATAGAAAAGTTCGTCGCCCAGACTTAACACTTTTGACAGAAGATCACAACGTTCCCACTCAAGATATTGATAAACCAATTGCAGATTTAGTTTCCAGAGCACAAGTTGATGCATTAAGAAATAATGCCAAAGAATTTGGCTTAAAGATTTTTTCCCTAGGAGATATTGATCAAGGAATTGTGCACGTAGTGGGACCACAACTTGGTTTAACCCAACCTGGAATGACTGTTGTTTGTGGAGATTCTCATACCTCAACTCATGGTGCTTTTGGAGCTTTAGCTTTTGGGATTGGCACAAGTGAAGTTGAGCATGTACTTGCTACCCAAACTTTGCCACTAAAGCCATTTAAAACTATGGCTATAACTGTTAATGGCAAACTTCCCCAAGGATCAACTGCTAAAGACATTATTTTGGCTGTGATCGCCAAAATCAGTACAGGTGGTGGTCAAGGTTATGTTTTGGAATATCGCGGTGAAGCAATTCGTTCATTGTCCATGGAAGGACGAATGACAATTTGCAATATGAGTATTGAAGCAGGAGCAAGAGCAGGAATGATTGCCCCTGATGAAACCACTTTTGAATACATGAAGGGTCGCGATTACGCACCTAAAGATAAAGACTGGGACGATGCTGTTTCTTATTGGAAAACTTTAAAAACTGATGACGATGCCAAATTTGATGCTGAAGTCATAATTGATGCCAACTCTTTAACACCTTTTGTTACCTGGGGAACAAATCCAGGCCAAGGTGTATCAATTGATGATGTTGTGCCAGATCCAAATTCATTTTCTGACCCAACTGAAAAAACAGCAGCAGAACGTGCTCTTGTTTATATGGATCTAAAAGCTGGAACAAAAATGCGTGATATCAAAGTTGACACCGTATTTTTGGGTTCCTGCACCAATGGTCGCATTGAAGACTTAAGAGCAGCTGCAGCAATTTTGAAAGGCCAAAAAGTTGCCTCCAGTGTGCGCATGATGGTTGTTCCAGGAAGTGCCAAAGTTGCCATCCAAGCAGAACATGAAGGTTTACCTGCAATCTTTAAAGCAGCAGGAGCAGATTGGCGAAGTGCTGGTTGTTCAATGTGTTTGGGAATGAATCCTGACAAATTAAAACCAGGAGAGCGCGCTGCCTCTACCTCAAATAGAAATTTCGAAGGTCGACAAGGCCCAGGGGGTAGAACTCATTTAGTTTCACCTTTAGTGGCTGCAGCTACAGCAATTACTGGTCATCTTTCAACACCGGATGAAATCAAATAATGGAAAAATTCGTAACTCACACAGGCTCAGCTCTTCCTTTAAGAAGAAGTAACGTTGATACCGATCAAATCATTCCTGCCGAATACTTAAAACGTATTACTCGTCACGGATTTGAAGATGCATTGTTTAAAGCTTGGCGTGAAGACCCAAGTTTTGTGTTAAACAAACCTGAATACAAAAATGCCACAATCTTGGTTGCTGGACCTGAATTTGGCACAGGATCTTCTCGTGAACATGCCGTTTGGGCATTGATGGATTATGGTTTCAAAGCGGTTTTGTCATCTCGTTATGCAGATATTTTCCGTGGTAACTCTGGCAAAGCAGGACTTGTCACAGCAGAAGTTCCCCAAGATGTGATTGAAAAGATTTGGGCCATGATTGAAAAAGATCCCAACACCCAAATAACAGTTGATCTGGATAAAAGACAAGTAAAAGCAGGAGACTTGCTCGCAGATTTTCAAATAGATGACTATGTCAGATGGCGTTTAATGGAAGGTTTAGACGATATTGGCTTAACTCTTCGTCACGAATCCAAGATAACTGAGTTTGAAAAGTCTCGCCCTAGTTATAAACCTGTCACTTTATAAGTCACACCAGTAACATTTTTGTTCCATAAAACTTCGATTTTTCGAATATAAATTCAAATTTTGCCTATAAAATAAGAACTTTTTGGGTGTGTCGTGCAAAAAACCCTTATTTTATTGCGTAATTTTATCCCTAGCAATAAAAATCTTTTATTGCTAGCCATAAAAAGCTAAAGAACTTTAGAAAGGTTCAAAAAGTTGAAGAAGCCAGACTTAGCAGACTTAGTGCAACAACATTTTGAAGCCAATCGTCGTCAAGCTCTAGATTTCGTAGACATATTTTTTGACACGATCACCAATGCAGTTGCATCAGGTGACAAGGTTTCAATCGCAGGATTTGGTATCTGGGAAAAGAAAAACCGCCCAGCAAGAATGGCACGTAACCCTATGACTGGTGCTCCAGTTAAGGTTCCTGCCAAAACAGTTGCAAAATTCCGCGCCGCAGCAGATTTCAAAGCAATCGTGCTTGGTGGAAAAAGAGCAGCAAAGAAAGCTAAAAAAGTAACTGCAAAGAAAACCAAAAAAGTTGCTAAAAAAGCTTCAAAAAGCAAATCAATTCTAGGCCTAAAGAAAAAAGCAAAAAAGAAGCGCTAAATCGCTGATTTTTAAGTTGATGCCCGGTTGCAGATTCTGCTACCGGGCATCATGCTGATTGGATACAGGTTATGGCCCGCGTCTCTCGCAAGTCTCGTTTGGGATTTGTCTATCGTTTAATCGTAATTATTCTTCGTCCCCTATTAGTTTTAATCACTAAACGTGATTATCGTGGAATAGAAAATTTAAATTTTGATGGCGGAATTATTGCTGCCATGAATCACAACTCTTGGTTTGATCCTTTTGTTGTTGCCCAATTTATGTGGGATAACGATCGTCCACCAAAATTTTTAGCAAAATCTGCCATTTTTAAAGTTCCAGTAATTGGTCAACTAGTTTATTTAGCTGGACAAATTCCTGTTTATAGAGATTCTCGTCATGCAAAAATTGCAGTTAGAGGAGCAATTAGTGGTGTGGAAAGAGGTGAAGCAATTGTGTTAAGTCCAGAAGGAACATTAACCAGAGATCCAAATCTTTGGCCTATGGATGGAAAAACTGGAGCAGCACGAATTGCTCTTGCCACCAAAGCACCAGTTATTCCAGTTGCTCATTGGGGAGCACAATTAGTTCTTGCTCCTTATTCCAAGAAACTAAAACTTTTTCCGCGAAAGACCATGATTGTCCAAGCAGGAAAACCGGTTGATTTGAGTGATCTTTACGGTCAAGAGATCACAGGGGAAGTATTAAAGGTTGCAACATCTAGAATTATGGATGCAATCACAAATGAATTAGCTCAGATTAGAAACGAAACCCCACCGGCACAGAGAATGCCTTGGACAAAGGAAAGACCATAAAAACTGTTGCGGTAATGGGTGGTGGCGCTTGGGCCACAGCTTGTGCTCAAGTTTTAGCTGATGCTGGAAACAACGTTGTGTTGTGGGCCAGAAGTGAAGCAGTAGTTAATGACATTAATGAAAATAGGAAAAATTCTGAGTTTCATCCTGGAGTAAAGCTTTCCTCTCGAGTTTCTGCAACAACTTCTGCACAAGTTGCTCTTGATAAAAAGGAACTGGTTTTCTTTGCCATTCCTGCTCAATCCTTAAGAGAAAACTTAGAAGCTTGGCAAGACTTTGTTTCTCCTACAGCAGTCTTTGTTTCTCTAATTAAAGGTATTGAAAACTCAACAAAGATGAGAATCTCTGAAGTTATTATCGATGTTTTTAAATGTTCTGAAAATCGAGTTGCCGTAGTCAGTGGACCTAACTTGGCCGGAGAAATTATTCATCGCCAACCAACAGCAACCACGATTGCCTCGGCCGATGAAGATGTGGCAGCAGATGTAGCAAATGCATTAGCAACAAATTATTTCAGAGCATTTTGGACGACAGATGTTATTGGAACTGAATTAGCAGGAGCGGTCAAAAATATTGTGGCCATTGCAAATGGCATTGCAGTTGGTTTAGGACTTGGGGAAAATACCCAGTCAGCTTTAATTACAAGAGGTTTAGCAGAAATGACCAGATTAGGTGTAGCACTTGGTGCTAAGACTGAAACCTTTTTAGGTTTAGCAGGAATTGGAGATTTGATTGCCACCTCTCAATCTCCACTTTCTAGAAATAGAACTTTTGGTGAAGCACTTGGTCAGGGAAAAACAATTGAAGAAGCACAATTAAAAGCACACGGAACCGTAGAAGGTGCAAAAAGTTTGGCGCCACTTTTAGCAATTGCCGCAAAATATGAATTAGATATGCCCATTGCTGCTCAAGTATTAAGAG